>OHBJ01002611.1_pt1 | contig 12081 bp, 8 predicted proteins | sample 1577241 | NCBI WGS metagenome assembly OHBJ01 (sample SAMEA3541594, study PRJEB24748) | human gut metagenome | biome: human gut; feature: human-associated habitat; material: faeces | place: China | collected 2012
TCGCAGAAAGCGGAAACCATGAGGAACTGCTTGCAAAGAACGGGATCTATGCGGAATTATATAATATGCAATTCAGGAAATAGCTCTGCTCCGTTCATAAAAATCGTAATTATTCCGTTACAAAAAATCAGGATACGTCTTTGTGTGCAGACACACAGACATATCCTGATTTTTATATTTGAAACTGTTAATTACCACACTCTACGCTGATTCTGTTAAACGTACTCATAATATCCTCGGTGGAAAGTGCCCTCTTATCCTCACCGGACTTATCAATAATTGCCTCTCCCTGATGCATCATGATGAGGCGGTTTCCGTATTCCACCGCATAGCGGAGGTTGTGGGTAACCATAATGGTCGTAACCTTCTTTTCCTTCACGATCTGGTCGGTAAGCTCCATAATAAGGTCTGCGGTCTTCGGATCAAGTGCTGCCGTATGCTCGTCCAGAATCAGGAACTCAATCGGCGTCATCGTTGACATGAGTAAGGCAAGTGCCTGACGCTGTCCACCGGATAAGGATCCTACCTGTGTATACAGCTTATCCTCCAATCCAAGATTCAGCTTTTTTAAAAGCTCCTTATATTGTTCAATCTTTGCCTTGTTCACTCCTTTTCCAAGGTTATAAGGCTTTCCCTTATTGTCAGCAAGCGACAGATTTTCCAGTATGGTCATGGAAGGACAGGTACCCTTTGACGGATCCTGATATACCCGGCCGATGCTTCTGTGACGCAGGAAATCCTTTTTCCCAACGATGGAAGTTCCATTTACTACAATATCTCCGGAATCAATCGGTATCGTTCCACAGATAATATTAAGCAGGGAGGTTTTACCGGAGCCGTTACTCCCGACTACTGCCACGAAATCCCCATCCGGAATTTCAAGGGAAAAATTCTGGAACAGGCAGAGTTCATTTACGGAGCCCGGATTATAATATTTATGAATATTCTTTAACTCGATCATACTTCCGTACCTCCCTGTGCAGTCTTCTCTTTACTATCTGCGGTTTCTTTAATCTTCGCGCTTTTGTTGCGATCCATGCTGACTACAAGGATCACAAGGAATAATGCTGCGGTAATCAGCTTCAAATCAGTAGAAGGGAGTCCAAGACGTAATGCTAATGCGACACATCCCTTATAAATGATGGAACCAATCACAACACTGCTGGTTACCCGTACAAAGGTAACCTTCTTAAATAAGCTTGTTCCGATGATTACACTTGCCAGACCGATGACTACGGTTCCGGTTCCCATGGAAACATCAAAATAACGCTGCTGCTGTGCGTAAACGCATCCACCAAGGGAAACCAGTCCGTTCGCAATTGCAAGTCCGACAATCTTTACAAGTCCCTTGTCTACACCGAGGGAAGTAACAATCATGTCATTATCCCCCACGGCACGAAGCAGGAATCCCGACTTCGTATGAAGGTAAGCATCCAACAGATACTTTACAATCAGGGTAAAAATAAGAATGATTATAACGGTCTGGTACGGTCGCATGGCTTCCGGGAAAATCCTGTTCACAAGGCCATTATCAAAAATGGTCTCATTGGTATAAATGGGAAGATTGGCACGTCCCGCTATCCTTAAGTTCACCGTATAAAGGGCAGTCATCATAATGATACCGGAAAGCAGATCCCTTACCTTCAGCTTTACATGGATCACACCTGTCAGGATTCCAACAAGAACACCTGCTGCAAAGCTGATGGGCAGTGTAAGCAGCGGATTCATTCCTTTGGAAATCAGGATACAGGTAATCGCTGCTCCCATCGGAAAGCTTCCATCTACTGTCAGATCCGGGAAATCCAGTATCTTATAGGTGATATAGACACCCAACGCCATGATGGCGTAAATCATACCCTGTTCAAATACACTTAATAATAACGACACGTTTCTTCCTCCCCAAACAATCTGTACTCGCTCATTACTCTATTATCATTCTAAGTAATAAGAAAATCATACCATAACAGATCGTGATTACTCTACAATAATTTCATCAAACTTTTCATAAGCAGATGCTACGAAATCATCATCTAAGGCAAGGCTTACTTTATCTGCTGCAGCAGTATTGACATAAAGGCTGGGCTCGCTGATTACTTCGTAATTCATTTCAGATGCCTTTGCCTCACCCTTTAATACTTTTGCTGCCATATGTCCGGTCTGCTTTCCTAATTCGAAGTACTCAAGACCCATGGAAGCAACACAGCCTGCTTTTACCTGCTCTACTTCAGATCCAAATACCGGAATACCGGCATCGGTTGCTTTTGCAATTACGGTCTGAAGAGCAGATACAACCGTGTTATCGGTGAGGTTTGTAATGCAGTCTACCTTTGTTACAAGGTCTGCCGCTGCCAGATCAACATCTGCGATGGTATTAATACCGGAATCCACGATTTCAAATCCATAGCTTCCTGCAGCTTCTTTATACTGTTCAATCGTACTTACGGAGTTAGCTTCACTTGTTGTATACAGAATACCGATCTTCTTTGCATCCGGAAGAATTTCACGGATCATCTTAAGCTGTGCATCAACTGCAAGTGCATCAGAGGTACCGGTAATGTTACCAACCGGGCTGCCATCTGCGTTTGCAAGACCTGCACCAGCCGGATCAGACACTGCAGTATAAATTACCGGGATGTCCGTATTCATCGTGGAGTTATAAGCGCTCATTGCACTCGGCGTTGCAATAGCACAGATTAAGTTTACCTTCTTGGAAACATAATTATCGGAAATGGTACTTGCTGTTCCGGTGTCAGCCTGTGCATTATCAAATAAAACGGTGAGATTGGTACCTTCTACAATACCCTCCTCCTCAAGTCCTGCCAGGAATCCTTCACGGCAGTTATCTAAGGAGCCATGCTCTGCGAACTGGGAAATACCAATCGTGTAGGCAGCATCGGCTGCTGTGGCATCTTTATTTACCTCTGTATCTTCCGCTGCTTCTGCATCTGCCGTTCCGGTATCTGCTGCCTGCGTTGTTTCTTCTGCTGCAGCTGTGGTGTCTGCTGCCGGAGTCTGTGTGGAAGTACCACCACACGCGGTAAGTCCTAAAATCATGGCTGCGGAAAGAATTGCTGCTAATAACTGTTTCTTCATAAGTTACTCCTCTCTACGCTCTTTGGCGTTCTCAAAAATAAATGATCTGATTCTGATAGTTTTGAGACCGGTTTACAAAAACAGAAAACCGCCTCAAGATAAACTTGAGGCGGTAATAATCAATTAACGCGGTGCCACTCAATTTCGATGAAAGTCTGTTAAAATATAAATGATTTCTTTCATCCTTTCCTCCATGCACTATCATACATGTCGCCATGATAACGGGTGCGAATCCCGCCGGTGCCTACTGTAAGTTCGGACCGTCCTCGAAAGCCCATTCAACAATTGTCCCTATACTGTCTTCCACCATACGACAGCTCTCTGTGATAGTTTCAAAAGCCTACTCCTCTTTCTCTCAGGTTTGAAGCACTATTTATTTATTGTTACTAACAATAAAACCTTTTGTAGAAATTGTCAACAACTTTTTGAAATAAATACTACGAAGGAAATACTACGAATAAATACTGACAGCCCGTCCTGGCGGCTTTGTATTACTTAATTGCCGTAAATGCTGACAATACCCAGTCATAGGCACCCGTTGTGACAATGCTTCCACAGTATTCACACTTACCGAATGAGGTTCCGGTTAAAGGTGCTCCACAGTTCGGACATACCAGACCCTTTTCTTTATCCTTGGCATCTTTGGTAAGACTGCCTACAGATCTCATAAAGGTCATCTTGTACTGCATGTTCCATCTGGTTGTTTTATCTCCAAACAGGATCTCTCCGGTTGCTTCCTTTACCTGATAATCAATCATGCTGGCTGCCAGATATACATCCAGATATTCATACTTCTCATCCGTATGATAGGACATCAGATAGGATTTGTTTACACTGATTCTCTCTAAATGGTTCACCACACCATCCTGTATTTTCTTCTGAATCTGTTTCTCGGTCTGCTGGTACAGATTCTGATGCAGTACTGCACGAACCGGTGTCAGATCACGCTTCTCCCACGCACTCTGGATATCCATATAAACATCGCCTGCAAACGCCAGGAAATCCTGTGCAGTAAATAGCGGATCCTTCGCCTTGATCTGCTGACTGATTGCTTCTGTCTGATCCGTAGGTGCAGGTGCCTGCGCACGATGCTGAGGTGCTCTCTGTGTCGCTGTTCCCGATGTCTTCTTATTCTTCTTCCTGGTGCTCTCAATAATGGAATAAACAACGATAATCAACACAATAACAATGGCAATAGGACTAAATTCCCCGCTGCCGCCGTCATCATCATAATCATAGTCATAGCTGTCATAATCACTGTCCCAGCCTGAATCCCAGCTGTCGCTGCTGTCCCAGTCACTGCTGCTGTCATAATCATTGAAATCGCCGAATCCGGCCTTTGCCGTAGTCTGTGTGCCGAATGCCATCACAAGCACCAGCATCATTACTGCCAACAGTCTCCGAAACAGGTTTTGTTTGTTTTTCATCTGCCCTTTCCTTTCTCTCCTTTGTCTGAAATTTCAAAAATTCTTGCCATAACCGGTTCTTTGAAGCTTACATGAAGCTGCTGATCTTCAGATACTTCATAGGACACATGTTCCTTTAAGGTTTCCTTCGGATAAGCAAGCCTTACTTCCTTTACAGGTTTTCCCTCGGTAAGCTTTTTAAGCGGTATATCATACTCAGAGGTCTCTCCATATCTTCTCCACACCGCCAGATAGCTCTTTCCTTCTATCTTCCATCCGGCACATAAAAAGTGATCCAGACTCGTTGCAAAGCCATTCGGCCATACGGGAAGTGCTTTTTTAATATCCTGACGAATGGATTTATAATATTCTATGCCCTCCTTTACCAAAGCATGACGCTCTTTGGAAAGCTGTGCCAGATGACCACTCTGGTGGATACGAAGCAGGAGTGCATTGACCATATTGTAAATCGTCTCTTCCTCATCACCATCCTTAAGCGGATAGGACCAGATTGCTGCCTGCTCCGGAGTAAGTGCCGCTCCGGCATTTGCTGCGATGGTTGCATAGTTGCGGTAGTCCTCCTGATCCGAGGTAGACTGGATACTGTATCTTGCAAGCATTGCATAATCGGTACGCAGACCACCGCTGGAACAGTTTTCGATCACCAGCTCCGGATACTTCTCAAATACACCGTCAAGCCACTTCAGGTATGCTCTTTCATGCTCCAGCATCCCCTGTCCGACACTGTCCGCATAAAGCTCTGTACCAATTCCGGGTTCAATATTATAATCCATCTTGATATAACCGACACCGTACTGATTCACCACACGGTCAATGACCTCATTGACATGATCAATGACTGCCGGATTACGGAAGTCAAGCTGATATCTGCTGCGGTCATAGACCCTCTTTCCATGGCGGATAAAGAACCAGTCATCCGGAACGCTCTTTGCCTTCTCGCAGTTAATACCCATAACCTCAAGCTCTAACCATACACCGGGAACCATGCCCTTTTCACGAATATAATTGGTTACTTCCTCGATGCCGTTCGGAAAACGCTCATAACACTGCTGCCATTCACCAACACTGTCCCACCATTCGCCGGGCGCATACCAGCCCGCATCAATGACATAATATTCACAACCCATAGCTGCTGCCGCATCAATCAGCGGAAGCTCCTTTTCGGTCGTCGGATCACCGAACAGACAGTTCATATAATCGTTAAAGATAACCGGAAGATTCTCATTATCCTTATTCGGACGGCGGATCATACGGCGGTACTTGGTAAGCTCGCCCATGGCCGTATCAAAGCATCCTTCCGATACACCGACTGCAACCGGAACCGAGGTAAAGCTTTCACCGGGCTTTAACTGCTTGAACCAGTGAGACTGTACTTCGGTCGGACCGCTCAGTGCCACATAAAAATGATTGTTGACATCACTGATTTCTGCGTGCCAGGAGCCATTATGCTCAATCTGCCAGAAAAGAGCCGTATCAGCTTCGGAATTTTCAAGATATCCCATCGGCAGGTATTTCTTTGTGGACCAGTTTCCGGTATTGGTCAGCTCAAAGGTAACAGAGGTTCTCTGATATACGGTCGGCTGGGTCTGTCCGAATCCAAGCTCCGGGAAGGTATTCGTCCGGAAATTCATTTCCTTCTGCCATCCGTGACAGGCATAGGTAAGGCTCATCTTATCGTCAGAGCTTAGCTTTCCTTCCTTTTCAATTCCAAGATAATAGAAGGAGGAAAGATACTCTAACGTCTGCTCCTCAGAGCCTTCGTTAATTACTTCATTGTACATGCGGATCACAGAGGTTCCCTGATAGAACTGCCAATAGGTAATCACTTTGGCTCCGGTCATCTCATCCTTCTGGATAAAGGTAAGCTTACGGCCAGTCTCATTACGCTCGTCCTTCAGCTCCACAAAGGTAAGCAAATAACCGGGTGCGGTTACAATATGCTTGTTTCCGTGCTTCTCATAAGGCCGGTTATAGCCGGAAAAGTTCACCTGGACAAGCTGGAAGCCCTCCTTCATAAATAATTCGCTCTCGTTAAGCCCTTCAAACGGTTTGGAAGAAAAATGAAGGAACTTCAACTGATTCTCTTCGGTCACGCCGAAGACAAGATAAATTCCATTTTCTTCGATGTTAATCCATTTCTCAATATGTGCCATACTCTGTCTACCTTAACTGTGCTGATGTACAGTTGTTTCCTTTCTGAAGCTTTATCATTAATGCTATTGATGTCAGGTCCAAAAGGTATTTTGCCCCTGACTTGATATCCACGAATTGCCCTGTATATATCTATTGTGTCTTTACGGGATCATATCCGCACGGAAAGGAATGACTGGAAGCGGCTCCTTTAAATGCTCACCGAGCAGCTTCTCCATCCAGACCATATTGTACCAGGTCCCGAACTTATATCCGCACCGATGGAATTCTCCCACCATTGAATAGCCCATTTTATTGTGAAAACGCACGCTGTCTGCATTCAGATGTTCATCCTCTTCTTCCGGATAAGCGATACAGGCATTCACATTTAAAATATGCTGCTTGCGGAGACATTCCTCCAACACAGCATATAAAGCCCTGCCAACTCCCATGCGCTTCATATCCTCACGCACATACACAGAGGTCTCGATACTCCAGTCATAGGCAGCACGTTCTTTAAATGCACCGGCATAGGCATATCCAATCAGCCTGCCCTCGTACTCTGCCACAAGGTAGGGATATTTCTGCAGGGTCTTCGTAATACGCGCTGCGAATTCTTTCACAGACGGCACCTCGTATTCAAAGGTAATTGCCGTATTTTCCACGTAAGGTTTATAAATTTCCAGTAATTCCGCAGCATCCTCAACGGCAGCCGCACGGATCCGTAAATAACTCATTTCCCATCTCCTGTTCTTCGTTATTTATTCCGAACCATCCGATGGTTCATTGCTTTCCATACGACTTAATTCCTGATAAAGTCTTGCCACCGGAAGTCCTACTACATTGCTGTATTCTCCGCGGATTTCCTTGATATAAATCACGCAGCCTCCCTGAATGGCATAGGCTCCGGCCTTGTCCATCGGTTCACCGGTTGCCACATAATTCTCAATCTCCTGCATGCTCATCGGATACATTTCAACCTCTGTATCCTCATAAAACGTATTCCGCTTCATCTGTCCCGACGCATCCTCCCATAAAAGAGTAACACCGGTATAAACATGATGAATCTTTCCGCTCAGCTCCTGCAGCATGGAAACGGCATCCTGCTCATCCTTGGGCTTACCAAGAATCCTTCCGTGAATTGCAACAATCGTATCAGCTCCGAGAACCAGCCTGCCTCTCCGCTCTGCTTCACTTAATTTTGAATATACATCAAAGGCCTTTTGCTGTGACAGCTCCATCACCACATCACACGGCTCTCTCTTCGTTGTAATCTCTTCACATTCACTTTTCACTACCCGGAATGGAATCCCAATCCGTTGCAGTAATTCCTTCCGCCGCGGCGAACCTGACGCCAGAATGATCTCTTCGATTGGATGATTCATTGTTATCCTCCCGGTATCACTACAGATAATTCACAAGTAATTAATCTTTTTTCCTATCTCTCCAATACCAAATCGTACTCGTTGCTCTATGAAATAAAGCTCCGGATAAGCTGCTCACATTCCTCTAACGTCATCGGGTCTGCATAATCCGAAGTAAAGGTCATCGTTACCGTTCCATCTTCACTGGCTGCAAAATACTGGTAAACGCCATCGAATTCGCCTTCCACAATATGAATGGTACCATAGGAACTGTCCAACGTTCCAATCTCTTCTAACTGATAAGTTTCAAAATAGGTATCCGTTTCTCCATCAAAGAAACGCTCCAGTTCTTCATCCTGATCTTCATACAGTGTAGCCTGATACTCTCCGTTATCAAAGTAGCTGAAGTATTCACAGGTATAGGTGCACGAATAACCATCGGGAATTGTATAGTATAATTCATCCGTATTCAGTTCGGTAATGGCTTCTCCGTATTCCGTACGTGCTGCATATCCGGCGATTCCGCTTGCAAGGAAGTCGGAAATAATTCCATTCGTAATATCCAGTGCGTTATCCGTATCTACTGTATATACACTTAAAACATAGGTCTGACCTTCTCCATCCTCACGAATGAACACCAGCATAAGCACATCTTCCATAATGCCGGTAATATAAATTCCTTCCTCATGATTATCCACAAGCGGTATTTCCCCGGAATTTTCTTTCATCAGTTCACTCATATCCCCTGCTAATTGAGATGCCGGATAGTCTGTGGTTACAGCAACCTCCAGAATGGATTCTGTTCCTTCGAGCTTATAACCAAGCTCCACCTCTCCTTCAATAGCCGCTTCGGTTAACTGAAAGGACTTGCCATTTTCAAAGGTTACGGTTATTGCATCATCTGCTTCCGTAATACCTTCTTCCATCCGTTCAAAAGCTTCCTCATCATTCGGAATATCTTCTTCCAGAATTTCTTCCTCTGGAAGTTCAACCTCTTCTATAACCTCTTCCACAATAGGCGGCTCATAATTCTCTGCAAGCTTCAACACCTGACCATAAGCACTGCATCCGGTAGATGCAAGTATCATACTGACTGCAAGTAACATCGCAATAACTTTTTTCTTCATGTTCTCTCCCTCGTTTATCCTGTTTTCCTCATATCGCTTACTGTAAAAAAAACAGTAATTTATCCGAATACTAATCTAATATTAAACATACAACATGTTAACGCTCCGTTCAACCTTTTTCTATCTCATAAACTTTTGTTGTAAAGCAAAAAACAGGCCTGCATTAGCAGACCTGTTTTGATATAGCTGTTATTATGGATCTGTTTACTACAAAATTACTCAATCGTAAAGGCATTAATTTCAGTTTTCAGACCGTTCATATTATCATCCAGAACTCCGGCAGTCTGTGTCAGCTTCTCAACATTGTTCAGAAGCTCTAAAGCCATATCATGAACGAGTGAAGAGCTGCTTGCAGTCTGTTGAATAATCGCGGAAATATTCTCTACGGCATCAAGTGTTTCGTTTCTCTCCACATCCGCAGAAGCGGTACAATCGCCGATCTCCTTTAAGTTCACGAAAAGCTCCTGCATCTGATCGTTCATTTCCTTAAAGACCTCGATAACCTGTCCTACTGCTTCCTGCTGGAACGCAACCATCTCTTCCGCATTCTTCGCACTCTCTACGGTAGACATCGTCTGTGCGGAAATAATCTCGACCTTATTCTTAATCTCGCCTGCTGCCACACTGGAATCATCTGCCAGATTACGGATTTCCTGTGCAACAACAGCAAATCCTCTTCCGGCTTCCCCTGCCCTTGCTGCTTCAATGGAAGCATTTAAGGAAAGAAGATTCGTCTGCTTGGAAATCTGGTTAATGGTCTGTGCAAATCCATTAATCGTTTCGGATTCCTTCTTTAACAGGCTGATGCTTTCACCAACCTTATTCGTAATATCTGAAGTTTCCTTCGCTCTCGTGGAAAGCACTTCCACGATTTCGGTACCCTTCCTGATCATGTTTTCCGTTTTATCACTGAGCTGCTCTGCCTTTTCCACCATGTCACTGATGGCCTTCATCTTCTCAGACAGCTCATTGGTCTTAATTACACATTCTTCGGCATGCTCTGCCTGTTTCGTCATACCAATACTGATTTCATCAATTGCCTTGGTAATATCAGAAGAATAATTGTTGATGCTGCTTGATACATTATGTACATCATCGGAAGAGGCCTCCAGCTGGGCAGCTGTTCCGGACAATCTCATAACAAGCTTCTTATTATTATGAACCATGTTGGTTGCCGTCTTCGCAAGAGACTGGAATTCATCACGTCCCCTGGCATCCACCTGAACAGTAAGGTCACCTTCTGCCACCTGATTCAGACGCTTGGAAATTCTTCTCATGTTTCTTAATATTCCCTGAGCAATTATGGTACCAATCAGCAGGGAAATGATACATGCAATAATAACAAAAGCAATGGTAATATTCTTAATCTTTTCTGCCTGGCCGGTTACTACACTGGAAGGAATCAGGGAACAGAAGGTAATTCCGGTAGCTTCGCTGCGGCTGTAAATATAGAGATAATGCTTTCCATTGTATCTTACTTCCATATTTCCGGCCATTTCATCGCTGCCGGAGCTTTCAACATAAAAGTCCTGACCGGGAAAAACAGATTCATCAAGGAAAACAACCTTGTCCTCATCATCTCTGGTGCAGACAATCTCTTTTCCATCATCTGTTACAAACCCGATAATACTTCCGGATCCCAAATCCATACCACTTAACAGATCACGAACTGCATCGCTGTTTACATCAATTACAATATATCCCATCTTCTGACTCGACGGCAACGCATAGGAGACAAAATAATCATCACTGTTGGTGCCAAGTGTTTCATCAATTATATCATGATGGCTGATCCACTTTTTTATATTGGATGCATCCGGTGACATTTCCTGAATTTCTGAAAGGAAATCCTTATAAAAACCGTCAATTTTATCAGACGTTTTCGTTGTCATGCAGTTATTGCCGGACATGGTAATTATATGGATGTCTTTGATAAAAGAATCCGCCGTCTGTGATGCTGCCAGTTTCACTCTGGTGTCACTGTAATAGTTCGCCTTTTCAATCGCGGACTTACCCATTAGTCCAAGGAAATACTTCTCAAGATCACCATCAAAAGCATACTGCATGGCTTCCGACTTAATACCGGAGCAGCTTACATCCATATAGTCTGTTGCCATGTTTGCTGTCTGTTGGGTAGATTCCATGTATTTCTCACTCAGTCCATCCTCTGCATACCGATAGGAAACAATACCCACCACGATCATAAACACAATCGGAACAAGGAAACACAGATAAATCTTACTGCGAAGACCGAAAATACCAAATTTCAAATTGGAGTCCTTCTTCTGTTTGACACTGTCCTTCACATCCTCACGGACTTCATTCTGAGCCTTCTTAAGATCTTTCTTAACCTTCCTGCCCCTGTCCTTCACTTCGGTAAGACCCTCTTCCATCTGCTGTTTTCTTTCTTTTTTCTTCCTGCTGAACTTTGAAAAATCAAAGCCCTTTTTCTTCTTTACATTTTCAGAAAGCGTGTCTTCAGAAGGAGGCGACATTACTTCAGCCTCATTTACTGTCTCATTTAATTTCGTATCTGATGAAGCTTTCTTCAGATTGAAAAACCTTTTGTCTTTCGCACCCTTTTTCATCACGTGTAACCTCCCTTCATATCGTATCCGATATAAATATCATTATAGGAGATTTTCACAAGTTTTACAACCTTAATCGGACAGTTTTCGTATATGTTTTCGAAAATTTTCGAATAAAACATGTTTTAATTGATCTTTTAAGCAATTTTAACTACATATCGTATTTTATTAGTGCAAATATACACAAAATATTTCATTCCATACCTCCAGAAAATTGAATAAATTACGTAACTATTCAGATCTCATTCGTAAAACCGCTGCTAACACAGCTCAAGTTTTACTCATTGAGGTTACTTTGCCATATAAAATTGCTGTTCTGTATGAATGCAAGCATTCACAGAAAGCAATTTTG
>OHBJ01002612.1_pt1 | contig 12078 bp, 14 predicted proteins | sample 1577241 | NCBI WGS metagenome assembly OHBJ01 (sample SAMEA3541594, study PRJEB24748) | human gut metagenome | biome: human gut; feature: human-associated habitat; material: faeces | place: China | collected 2012
GAGAAATTTTATCAGATCATGTGCGAAAGGAGAAAACATTACGATGAACCGCGTGTCAGGATCCGCCGCGCCTCAGCCTGCGTGCCGAACGCGAGGAAGAGCTTGCCCTGCGACGTGCAGTGGATCGGGAGCCTCGCCCCGATCTCGGACACGACGCGCAGACTCGCCCGGCTCTCTACCTCGGCCAGCGTGACGACAGCCGCCCGGTCGAGCACCGAGAGGAACACCGACTCGCCGAGCGCGTCGCTCAGCTCCTGCATATAGGGCCGCGCGATCGTGCCGATGTCCCATGCATTGGACACGGCGCAGCCATATTCAAACAGCCGGATGCCCAGCCAATAGCGCCCGTTGGCATTCTGCTCGATGAGGCCGGATTCGCGCATCGTGGAGAGCAGGCCGTGGATCGTGCTCTTCGGCCAGCCGGTCTGCTCGTTCAGCGCGGCCAGCGTGAGCGGCTGGTGCGCCTCCATCAGCAGGCCGAGCAGCCGCAGCGCCTTGGCAACAGACTGTACGGGACCGTTTTCATGGAACATCGCCTTCCCTCCTCTCGATTCGTCATTGCCGGATGAGCCGCCGTCATTTTCTTGATGACAGTATCGCGCAGGTTCAAACAAAAGAAAAGGGCAATTTCCGCAAATCGCACAAATTCCATCAGCTAGACTATCGATTTTCCGTCAAAAAAGCCCGCCGTCGCATCTGCGACGGCGGGCCTTGCATTTTCAGTTACTTCTCTTCGCCGTGGATGATATCGCCGAAGTAGGTGCCGCGGACGATCTCCTCCACGTCCTCTCCCTCGTGTCCCCTGAGGATCTCAAGGAGCTTGCTGTGCGCGGCGACGAGCTCGTCGCCTCTGCCGCTCGTGATCATCGTGCTGACGGTCTCGTAGCGGACGGCGTGCGTCAGCGTGCGCACGACGCGGCTGATCTTGTCGGCCAGCGGATTTTTGCCCATCTGCGAGATCAGGTCGTGGAACTCGTTGTCCACGGCGAAGAAGCGGTCGACCTCGTTGTCACCGCTGTGGACGATCTCTTTCATCTGTTCGAGCATCGCCTCGAGCGCATGGCCATCCTCCTCGTCATACTTCTGGCTGGCAAGGCGCATGATGCCGGTCTCGACCATCTCACGCAGCTCCATCAGATTGTCGAAGGAATCCTGATTCAGGATGATGCCGTAGATCATCGGATCGATCATGCTCTCCTGGAAGCCGCTGCAAACAAAGGTCCCCTCTGAACGCTTGCTCTCCAGCACGCCGAGGTAGGAGAGGATTTTGATGGCCTCACGTACGGAACTGCGGGCAACGCCCATCGACGCGGCCAGCTCCGGCTCGGGCGGGATGCGGTCGCCGGGCTTGAGCTCTTTATTGCGCATGGCGTCTGTCAGGCAGTTGATGACACTCTGCACCACAGACTCTTTTTTCAAATTTTTCACATATCCGGGCGTATCGTTCATAATTTTCTCCTTTTATGCCTGACAATATGATTCCCATGTATAACATAATACAAAGTTGAGGTTTCGTCAATGAAAACCGTCTTTCATAAAAGCGGCGGGCGGCAGATGTACCAGTCCGCCGCCCGCTCATTCAGGAAGGAATCAACGGCAAGCTGCCGTTTTTTGCAGGAATTCATATGGGCGCAGGCTGCGCGAGCCGCTTTGCGTCGTTTGCCGCGGCACAGCGCCGCACGGCATTTTTTACCGGCCGAGGTAGATAGACTGCTTGGCCAGCACGAGCTGGAGCATCAGGTCGTTGCAGGGCGTGGGAATGCCGTGCTCACGGCCGAGGCGGCAGACAGCGCCGGTGATGATACGGATCTCGGTCTCGCGGTGATGCGTGACGTCCTGCACCATGGAGCTGATGGTCTCATCAGTCATGCGAGAGACCTCATAGGCGTGCTCCAGCTCGGCGTCATGGTCGAGCGTGCAGCCGCAGGCGTTCGCCACGACGATGGCCTCTTCTACCAGCATGCGGGCCGCCTCGTGGGCGTACTGGTTGCCGTTGACAAAGCCGTTCTTGGTCTCGAGCAGGGCGCTCATGCCGTTGATGGCGACGTTCGCCAGCAGCTTGTGCCAGATGGCGTTCATCACGTTCTCGTGGACCTGGACCTCAAGACCGGCGGCGCGCAGGCCCTCGGCCATTTCCTCGACCTTGGCCATGGGGGCCTTCAGCGAGCCAAGGTTCGTCACACCGGTACCGGTGTGCTTAACGTGGCCGGGGCCGACGGGCGTGGAGCCGAACGCCGTGTTGCCGATGATGATCTGCTCTTCGGGCACGACCTTGGCGATCTCATCGTAGTTGCCAAGGCCGTTCTGCAGGCAGAGGACCATGGTGTGCTTGTCGATCATCGGCAGCGCATTGCGCACAGCCGCTTCAAGATACTGATAGTGGACGAACACGATCAGAAGATCCACAACGCCGATCTCCTTGGGGTCGGTCGTCGCCATGGCGGGATGGAAGACGACGGTCTCGCCGGTGCCCGTGCCGGGCACGCACTCGTCGACGAGAATGCCGTTTTTCTTGATGGACTCGATGACCGGAGCATAGGTATCCAGCACGCAGACCTCATGCTCGCGGGACAGATAGCTTGCATAGCAGCTGCCGATCGCGCCGCAGCCGACAAATCCGATTTTCATGGTAAATAACCTCCTGTATCAGATAATTCTATGATGAATGTTATTTAACTGGTTTTTCTCAGCCCTTGACGAGCGTCTCGGCGATCTCGGTGATGTTCTCGACCGTCACGCCGTTCATGGCGAGCAGGCGCTCATAGGGCGCGGACTGGCCGAACTGGTCCTGAATGCCGACTCTCTTGACGATGCCCTTGCCCATCTCGGCGGCGACCTCGCACACGGCGGAGCCGAGACCGTTGAGGATGTTGTGGTCCTCGACCGTGATGATCTTGCCGACCTCGTTGATCGCGGCAGTCACAGCCTCCACGTCGAGTGGCTTGATGGTGTGCATGTCGAGCACGCGGGCGGAAATGCCCTTGCCCTCGAGCACCTTGGCGGCCTCGATCGCGAGACGGACGGTATCGCCGTTGGCGATGATAACGACGTCCTTGCCGTCCTGGATCTGGTGGGCCTTGCCGATGGTGAACTCCACATCCTCGTCGTAGATCTGGGGGATGGCGTCACGGGTGAAGCGCAGATACACGGGGCCGTAGACCTCAGCGGCCTGACGGACGAGCTTGCGGGCGGAGTTGTAGTCCGCGGGCATGATGACGGTCATGTTGGGGATGGTGCGCAGAACGCCCATATCCTCAATGGCCTGATGGGAAGCGCCGTCGTTGGCGGGGGTCACGCCGCCGTGGGAACAGGCGATCTTTACGTTCAGGTTGGGGTAGCAGATCTCCTGGCGGATCATTTCGCACATACGGAGGGAACCGAACACGGCATAGGTGACGACAAAGGGGATCTTGCCGCAGGTGGCAAGGCCCGCGGCAACGCCCGCGCCGTTCTGCTCGGCGATGCCGACGTTGATGTACTGGTCCGGCAGCTCCTTGCGGAATTCGCCGGTCTTGCAGCTCTTGCCGATATCAATATCAACGACCAGAATGTCGGGATTCTCTTTGCCGAGCGCGACGATCTCCTTGCCGAAGCCCTCGCGAGTGGCGATCATTTTTTTCTCACTCATTGCTCTTCCCTCCTCGCTTAATCGATCAGCTGGGCCTTGAGCTCAGCCATGGCCTGCGCGTACTGCTCATCATTCGGGGCAACGCCGTGCCAGCCGCACTGGTTTTCCATGAAGGAAACACCCTTGCCCTTGACGGTGTGGGCATACAGGCACTTGGGCTTGCCGTTCTTGGAGGCGTAGCACTTGTCGATGCACGCGACGATCTCTTCCATGCTATGGCCGTCGAGCTCGAGCGTCTCCCAGCCGAAGGCCTTGAACTTTTCGCCCAGGTCACCGTTGGGCATGATCTCGTCGCAGGTGCCGTCGAGCTGCAGGTTGTTGTAGTCGACAAAGACGATCAGGTTGTCGAGGCCGTACTTGTGCGCCGTGTTGGCAGCCTCCCAGATCTCGCCCTCCTGCGCTTCGCCGTCGCCGACGACGCAGAAGACCTTGTAGTCCTTGTGGTCCATCTTGCCCGCCATAGCCATGCCGACCGCGCAGGCGAGGCCCTGACCGAGAGAGCCGGTGGAGATATCAATGCCGGGGCAGCGGTTCATCGAGGGGTGGCCCTGAAGCATCGAGCCCTCCTTGCGCAGGGTGTCGAGCTCAGACTCTGGGAAGAAACCGACGCTTGCCAGGCACGCATACTGAATGGGGCACACATGGCCCTTGGAGAGCACCATGCGGTCGCGGTCCGGCCAGCGGGGATCCTTCGGGTCGATGTTCATGTACTTAAAATAGCAGGCAGTGACAAAGTCCGCCGCGGAAAGCGAGCCGCCCGGATGACCGGACTGCGCCTTGTAGATCATGTCAATGACCTTCATGCGCATCTGCGTGGCGGTGTTTTTCAGTTCCTTGATGGAAATATCCTTCACAAAAATCACCTCATGAATAAGTTTGGTTCTGTGGTTTCTTTATACTATGTCGGACAAATGACAATTACAGTATAGCGCTTTGTCTGACAAAGTCAAGTCCTTTTTAAAATTTTCTTTTTTATGATTTTTTCTCCCGTTTTTCTGCCGTTTTGTACAAAAAAGCTCCGGACATAGCGGTCCGAAGCTTTTTTGCATAGAGAGGTCAACCCACGAACATCAAAGAGAGACTGGGAATATATGTGACGAGGAGGAGCACCGCAAGTTCTGCAAGCAGGCATGGGATGATGCCCTTTGTGATCTCTTCGATCTTGATATCGCCAATGCCGCACGCGACATACAGGTTGACACCGACAGGCGGGGTGAACAGGCCGATGGCCAGGTTCACGATCATTACGGTGCCGAGGTGGATGGGGTCAATGCCCAGCTGCAGCGCGACCGGCGCAAACAGCGGCGTGAAGATGTAGAGCGCGGAGGTGGAATCGAGGAAGCAGCCCGCGATCAGCAGCACGATGTTGACGATGATGAAGAAAATGACGGTGCTGCCGCCGGTGATGTTCAGCATGAAGTCCTTGATGGCAAGGTCAAGTCTTGCGCGGGTCAGAACATAGCCGAACAGCGTTGCGCCCATGGTGATGAACATGACGGTGGCGGTGGTGGAGCAGGAATCGACGAGGATGTCCTTCATCTTCTTGAAGTCGATCTCATGGTAGATGAACACACCCACGATCAGGCCGTAGAACACGGAGACCGCGGCGGCTTCTGTCGGGGTGAACACGCTGCCGTAGATACCGCCGAGGATGATGACAGGCATCAGAAGGCCCCAGAAGGCGTCCTTGAACGCCTGCAGGCGCTCCTTGCCGCTGGCCTTGGGCAGGACCTTAAGGTCCATCTTGCGGCCCATGAGCATGGCGGCCACGATCAGGCCGAGACCCATCAGAAGGCCGGGTACAACACCGGCGACGAACAGATCCGTGATGGAGGCGTCCGCGATGGAGCCGTACACAACGAAGGTGATGGACGGCGGGATGACGACGCCGATCGCGCCGCCCGCGGCCATCAGCGCGCAGGAAAACGAAGCGGGATAGCCGGCCTTGACGAGCGCCGGGATCATGATGAGGCCCAGAGCCGCGACCGTTGCCGGACCCGAACCGGAAATAGCAGCGAAGAAGCAGGAGACGACCACGCAGACCATCGCCATGCCGCCGCGGATGTGACCGAGGCACTTTTCCGCCAGATTGATGAGGCGGCCGGAGATACCGGCCTTCTCCATCACGTTGCCGGACAGGATGAAAAATGGGATGGCCAGCAGGACAAACTTACTGCTCGCCGAAGAGCACAGACGGGGCAGAACGCTCATGATGGCCTCGAGCGGCTTGCCTGCACCCTGCACAAGGATCGCGCTCACGCTGGACATACCGAGGCAGACCGCGATAGGTGCGCCGAGCGCCAGCAGCAATACAAAAACACCCAGTAAAACGATACCTACCATTTATTTGTCCTCCTCTGCCTTGAATTCCTTATACATCTGCACCATCGTTTGCAAAAAAGCGATCATGGCAAACACTGCGCCGACGGGGACAAACGAGCCGTAGATCCACTCGGGCCACTGCATCGTAGCGGTCTCTTGCCCGAGCCGGTATTGGCTGATGACCATCTGAATGCCGAAAATGACGATCAGCAGGCAAAACAGCGCGGAGACCGCATACATCAGCAGCCCGATGATGAGCCGCGCACGAGGGCTGACGTGATCGGTGACAATAGACAGGCCCAGATGCGCCTTGCGGCGGGCGGCAATGGCCGTGCCCATAAAGCTCATCAGAACGAACAGATAGGTGGACATCTCATCCGAGACTGCCATAGAGTGCTTAAACGCAAAACGGGAGACTACATTGACAAAAACCAATATTGCCATAACGGAAACGCAGACGCAGGAAACGAATTTCTCAATTTTCTCAAACATACTCGTCCCTCCTTAGTTGATCCCGAAAGCGGCGCAGGCATCCTCGCCGTAATCAGCCTTTAACTCCGCCGTAAGCTCTGCCACCGCGTCCTTGAATGCCTGAAGCTGTTCCTCGGTCAGAATATCTACCTGCATTCCTTCATCAATAAAGCCCTGGATCAGGGAATCCTCCTCTGCCTCCAGACGGTCACGGCCCCACTCACAGGCTTCCGCAGCACACTCCTGCAGCAGCAGGCGGGTGTTTTCCTCCAGGCTTTCCCATACTCTCGTGTTGGCTACGAAGAGGTCGTTCTCATAGCTATAGTTCCAGATGGTCATGTACTTCTGGATCTCATCCATCTTGGCGGACTTTGTCACGGAGCAGCCATTCTCCTGTCCGTCAATGGTTCTCTGCTGGATCGCGGTAAACACCTCGCTCCAGCTCATGGCGACCGGGCTGGCCCCCAGCGCGTTGAATACACCCATATACACCGCCGAACCGGGAACACGGATCTTGAGATCCTTCAGATCCTCCGGTTTGGTGACCGGATGCTTACTGTTGGTAAGCTGACGGAAGCCATTGTGGAATGAGCCGAGATAAGTGATACCCTTGGCCTCAAGAAGCTCCGCGTAGTATTCGCCGCCGGTTGAGTCGATCACCTCACGGGCCTGCTGATAAGAGGTAAACGACCATGGCAGGGTCGCAACCGACAGCTTCGGCTCCAGATTCGCGAGCACGCACGTTGCGTAAGCACCCAGATCCGAGCCGCCCACGGCGATGTACTCAACACCCTTGGTGCTGTTGCCACCCGCCAGTGTATCGTTTGAGAACACGTCGATCACGATGTTCCCGCCCGAGCGCTCAGACACAAGGTCGGCAAAGTGATGCGCTACCAGCGAGTCGATCTGCGTATCCGTTCCGTTGACTGCCATGGAGAGGTTGATCTTTTGATATTCGCCGCTCTCCCCATCGTTTGTTCCTTTACTGCCACAGCCGGCCAGGCTTGTGATCAGCATGGCCCCTACCAGCGCAGCTATGATTAGTCTCCCATGTTTCATACACAGTTACCTCCAGCGATCGTTAAGTCTTTGTCATTTGTCCTATGTCTGATAAAGATTGAGGTCATTATATCTATCAAAACTACTAAAGTCAAGGTTCAATTCTATTTCTGTCGTTTCAGACAAAAAGGGCAAATTATTTTATTGATTTGGTCAATTCTGTGTTAAAATTGTGTCAATCCGTCATTTTTTTAACGATTTGGCGGAAAGATGTCTTTTTGTTGCAAAATACCATAAAAGCCCCTCCACCTGTGCGGTGAAGAGGCTTTTTCCCTTTTATGAAAATGGCGGCGCGGCCGGTTCGTCTTGCTTTTTCAGCGGAGGGCACGCCCTCCCCTGCCGCAGCTTTAGCTCTTCGCTTCTGCCGGAACGGCATCTGGATATTTGATGAGATCGTACATTTTTCCGAATTCACCGAGGTCGCGCGTTCCGGCGAGCTCCATGCCGAGATGCACATACTTGTCGCATTTGGACCTGGCGTCCGTCTCTAAGATCACCGGCACACGGAGGCGGTCACCCTCGGCAAAGGCGATGTCCATGACCTTTCGCATATAGCCCTGCCCCTGATACTTTTCGCACACGCAGACCATGCCGACGAAGATATAGGGCTTTTTTTCCTTGTCCATGCGCTCCTGGAGCGACTTTCCGCCCTTTTTGATGGCCATGGCGAAACGCATCAGGCGCTTCATGCTCGAATTGTGCAGCATTCCCGTCGCGATCGGCCAAAGGGTCTTGAAGCCGAGCTTTTCCTTGGGCCGCTTGTAGGCGATGTAACCCTCGCCGCGCTCGCTCGTCGTGTGCAGGAAGCCGCCGCGCAGCATCCCGCGCACGTAGGCACAGATGTATTGCGCCGTCGGCTCCTGACCGAAAAAGGCGTAGACCATGCCCGTCTCCTCCCCGTAGTCGTAGTAGCCGAAAGCGTGGCCGATCGCATAGATGGCGCTCTCATTCATGGATTTGACGATCATGCTGTCCGTTCCTTTCTTTTTCCGCGCTTCCCGCTTCAGTTAGAGGAGGCTAACTCAATGACTTTGAAAAAGCTGCCTTGGCAGCCTTGGCGCGAAATGATCTTAATTTGACCCAAACGGTTTTTCGGTCACAGTATAGCATCCATATCTTTCATTTGCAAGGCAGTTTTCTGTTTTCGGCATTTTCCATGCATGTCTGCCGCCTTTTTCTTCCCTGCTGTGCGCTGTTTCTCCGTCCGATGCATAGGATAAAGCACCGATATCATGTCAGGGGGAGACGTCTATGAATTACTACACGGGGTCCTGCCGCGGGAACGGCTGCTGCCCGTCCGATCCGTATAGCCATGTCACGATCCAGGGGCCGACCGCGGTCCCGTCGGCCCAAAGGGCGATCCCGGCCCGCAGGGACCCATTGGTCCCCGAGGCGAGCGTGGAGAAAAAGGCGAACAGGGCATCCAAGGCGAGAAAGGCGACACCGGCGAAACGCCGGTCATCACCGTCGCGTAGGACACCCCACTGATCTACAAGCTGCACTTCCAAACCAGCGAGCAGGAGTTGACGATGCCTAATCTATTCGCGCCGTTCACCGAGTACCATGTCGACCTCTCCGCGGCAGACAGCACGCTGAATATTCCGCTCAAGGACCTGATTTTGACCTATCAGCGCGCGTCGGCCAGCGCGCTGCGCATCAGCATCGTGCCGAAGAACACCGCCGCGCCCGTTTTGGTCGACCTGCGCAGAACGACCATCTACGACGGCAGCACGATCGAGACACAGACGCTCAGCGGCAGCAGCATTTCCGCAAGCATTGCGATCGACGGCACCGTGTGCACAAACTCGCAGGAGACGCACAACATGCGCATCCGCCAGCAGGATCCCGTCACGAAGCTCTGGTCGATGTGTGAGCTCAATTCGTTCCTTTCCGCGGGCGGCGCACGCTGCTCCATCCGCATCCAGTGGAGCGAGTACGACGTGGCCTACGCCGCGCCGACGGTGTAACCACACCGATACCATATAAAGATACCGTCCGCGTTCCGGAAAGATATCCGGAATGCGGGCGGTGTTCACTATTTGATCTGAATTGTTTCTCCGTCATACACGCCTTGCAGGCATTCACCGTTTCCGATGTGGTAGGCATAAAAGTCCTTCTTCGGACGCGCATAGGCCTCCATGATCGCCATGATGACGCCGCCGTGGACGACGAATCCCACGCGCGAGCCATCCTGCACATTTTTGATCGTCCCCGCAAACGCCTCGCAGCAACGCGTTTTGAAGTCCGTTACGCTCTCACCCTCGGGGATGGGCGTCAGGCACATCGCATCGACCCACGCCTGATAGGCGGGGTCGCCCGAAAGCTTGTCGGCGGACTTCCCCTCAAAGCGGCCAAAATCCGTCTCGGCAAGGCCGTCCACGACGGTATAGTGCATCTTCGGAAAAAGAATGTCCGCCGTCTGCCGCGTGCGCAGCATGGGGCTGACAAAAAGCCGATCGACTGAAAGTCCCCGCTTTTGCAGCGCTTTGACCTGTGCGATGCCCGCCTCGCACAGCGGCTCGTCCGTGCGGCCGATGTAGCGGCGGCGGAGGTTACCCTCTGTCGCGCCGTGGCGGATGAAGAAAATGTCGATCACAGCAGCCCTCCGATCCAGACGCCGATCAGGCCGCAGAGCTCGCAGAGCTGCAAAAAGAAGCCCGACGTGTCCCCTGTCACGCCGCCAAACTGTGCCAGCGCGAATCTGCGATACTTGAGCGCGGAAAGCACCGCAAACGCCGCCGCCATCCCGCCAGCCGTGGGAGACATCCAGACCATCCCCGCCTGTGGACACTTGGCAGATTTTGAGAGCAAAATTAAAACTTCATAATATAATAACAACCGCCAGCTCCCGGATGTAGTCCTCAATGCCGTGCTCGTAGACGAACTCCTCCGTCTCGTACTTTCCGGCGGCTGTCTCGTTTTTCAGCCGGAAGGTCACGCCGGCGTTGACCACCGCCTGCCGCCGCATCACGTCCCGGTAGTAGTCCACGGGGATATCGATATCGGTAAACACGTCCAGGTCCGGCAGCCAGCGGATGGTGGTGCCTGTACGCTTCTTATTGCCGGTCTGTTCGCTGACCTCCAGCTTGCCCGCGATCTCGCCGCGCTCAAAGTGCAGGCGGTACTCCTTCCCGTCGCGCCACACGGTCACGTCCATATAGCGGGAGGCATACTGGGTAGCGCAGGAGCCCAGGCCGTTCAGGCCCAGAGAGAACTCGTAGTTCTCGCTGTTCTCGTTGTCGTACTTGCCGCCGGCGTACAGCTCGCAGAACACCAGCTCCCAGTTGTAGCGTCCCTCTTTTTCGTTCCAGTCCACCGGGCAGCCCCGGCCCTGGTCCTCCACCTGGATGGACCGGTCGGCGAACCGGGTCACGGTAATGAGCTTGCCGTGGCCGCCCCGGGCCTCGTCGATGGCGTTGGACAGTATCTCGAATACCGCGTGCTCGCAGCCCTCCAACCCATCGGAGCCAAAAATGACGCCGGGCCGCTTCCGTACCCGGTCCGCCCCTTTCAGACTGGAGATACTTTCATTATCATAAGTCGCTTTCTTTGCCATATCTATCCTCCGGTGTATACCGATCACAATTCATTATACATTATATAGTATCGGCAGGCGTTTTGCAAGCGCTCACACGCCCCATTCCCCGCCGCTTCCGCAAGAAATGTTAGGTCCCCTGAAATATTGACTGGTTTACACAAAAAATAACCCGGCCGCAACCGGTCGCAGCCCTTTGTGTATAGGGTTTTGCACAGTTTCCACACCTTTTTCCACCAGCGTTATGTTACCTGATAATTCTCGTAAAAAGTTGCAAAAACACAGTTAATAGACATAATCAGGCGGCTTTTACTCTTATGCGTGTATACTTGCGTGCATATTCATTTGCTGCACACGCTTATCGGACGACACGCTGTTGAATAACCGTGAAACCACCTGTCCCCCAGGGCTTTTCGCCCACGCCCCCGACAAACTGCACAACGGGATAACCGCGGCGCGGCGCAACTTTTCCGTCACGGCGCAAAAAAGCCTCTTGCGCTCTGCCGGCAGGTGTGCTATGATGTGAATACAGTTGTTCGCAAGCGGCGGACACGAGGAGGAGCAATATGGAGAAACAGAAATTTTACTTAGTCGCCGCCGACGCTCTGCCGGAGGTCTTTCTCCGGGTAGCAGAGGCCAAACGGATGCTGCAGGTAGGCGAGGCCGCCACCGTGGGCGACGCTGCCCGCCAGGTGGGCATCAGCCGCAGCGCCTTCTATAAATACAAGGATGCCGTACAGCCCTTCCAGAATATGCACGCGGGACATATCATCACCTTTTATGCCCTGCTGAAGGACAACCCCGGCGTGCTGTCCAACTACCTGTCCATCTTCGCCAATTCCGGCGCCAACATCCTGACCATCAACCAGACCATCCCCACCAACGGCTGCGCCGGCGTGACCATCTCCGCGGAGACGGGCGATATGTCCGAGGAGCTGGATGATCTGATGACCCGTGCCGCCGCGGCAGAGGGCGTGCTCAAATTTGAGATCATGGCGGGATAATGCTCAGACGCAAAAAAAGCAGGCACACTATGTGTGCCTGTTTTTTTGCAAGAAATATC
>OHBJ01002614.1_pt1 | contig 12075 bp, 5 predicted proteins | sample 1577241 | NCBI WGS metagenome assembly OHBJ01 (sample SAMEA3541594, study PRJEB24748) | human gut metagenome | biome: human gut; feature: human-associated habitat; material: faeces | place: China | collected 2012
TTTCAATTAACAGTGGAGCTGTTAAAGCGCTGTTGAAAACTCAACCTATTACGTCATCTGTACTAATGATACAGAGCGTAAATGGACAATGAAAGAATTACTTTCTATCTATAAGAAGCAATCTGTAGTTGAGAGAAACAGGAGATGTCTTAAAGATAAAAGATTACTGGTAAACACTTTGTACCTTGAAAGCCCATCTAGAATAAATGCTCTGATGTGGATAATGACTTTAGCTCTTTTAATCTATTCTGCTACAGAATATCTGATGAGAAAGAAGATGGAAGAGCAAAGACTTACAGTTCCTACACCTGACCATAAGGACGTGCTTTCAAGACCATCATTGATGAGAGTTTATCAGTACCTTGCAAACTCTAATATCAGTCTGACAAATTCACCAGGTACAGAGTTTGTAAGATTAACAGGAGTTCCTTTAGATAAGCAGCAAATCCTGTTATCTATGGGAGAAGAATGGTGTAGATACTATGTAAGTGATACATATCGACCTTATATAGCGTCTGATTTTTAAAACATGAGCAGAAAAGATCAGGACGAGTTTATTCAGAAGTTTTACTGCTCAATGTCATATATTAATAAAAATGGGAATCATATTCAAAGAACATGATAAGTACGCAGATCAATTTAGAATTGAAGGTTCTAAAAATGTGTATGGAACTGAACGATATAGTGATGATTTAGAAATTAAAAATGTCTTTGTTATTGGCAATGGTTTTGATCTGCAACTAGGCATTAATTCTAGATACGAGGATTTTTTGATTTATATTTTTTTTGTAATATTTTTACCTTCAAAATTTCAAAAGTTCTCTATAATCAATTCACGAAAAGACTATAAACTAAAATTAAAAGATGTTTATAAAAAGTTTAATAATTTTAATAATTTTAAGCTAGATTACTACAAAGTAAAAAAGATAAAAGATTTGTTTTTATTAGCTTTTGAACGTAATCGTGATATGAATGAAAGTTCACGGAATTCTATTTTTAACAATTCTTTTTTATTCCTTCTTACTAGCCTTATATTTCAAAGAGGTGTTTCTTCCTTTAAAGAAGGAAAATTAGAAAAAAGAATAACTCCTTTTTTTACATTATTTAATCCTGAAAATCGCAAAGGTACAATTGTAGTGCCCAAAACATCATTTTTAATAAATACTCATAATGATTTCTTTGATAATACATATGCTTTTGTTAGTTTACTTCTTCAAAATAATGCAAATGATCCTCTTCGAGTTAATGGTTGGTTAGATGTAGAGGAACTTATTAATTGTGCTTTAACCTTAGATGAATCATTGCTTACAAAATTTTCTTTAAATGATGTTAATCGAAGTAAATTAGAGTCATTTTTACTTGATTTGGACTTAAAGAACAATTTAGTTAATTCTAGCTTTTTTGTAAATTCAATTAAATGTTTTTCAGATGAATTTTGTTTTTTTATCAAGATTCAGCAATCTAAGTTGTTTAATAAATATAATAAAAAAGGTAAGATGGATTTTTCAAAGTTGAGAGAGCAATTATCAACGGAGTTATCTCAATATCACCCTGGTGTTGATGCTCCTTTTATTGAAAATGTTGATTTATCAAATATCTATAGAGTTTTAAATTATAATTATTCAGATCTTGCTGATGAAGTCCTTCAAAGTAAAACGGTCCAGCATGTAAATGGAAGTTGTGAGGATAATACCGCTATATTTGGAACTAATGAAGAGTTTTCTTCATCAGCAAAAGTAAATAAATTTGCAATACAGTTATTTAAACAAACTCAACGGATTTTGAATCATGTTAGTCTTGTGAACTATGATCGATTAGTGAGTTCCAAATTCGACAGTTTGTTTAATCTAATAATTTATGGCCATTCCTGCGCAACTGCAGATTTTGATGTAATTGGAAAAATGTTAAATCACAAAAATCTGAACGTGGCTGTTGTGCTTTGCTATGATCGAGATTCTTTTCTTACATGTTATTCAAATATAAGAGAAGGTCTTACTCCTGACGTCTTTAATAAAAAATTAGCATCTTCACCTACAATTAAAGGGCGAATGTTTTTCTTGGAAAGAAAAAAATAATATACCCAAGACCTTAAGAGATTAAATCTGAGGGTTAGGTTGTTTAACGATCTGTTTCACTAATGTTGGCAGATCTTTTAATAAAATCGTATCTCGTTTAGATGGCTTTGTTCTTTGACAAAGCAGAGCTATGTCATCGAGTAGTTCTTTAAAAATTTGATATACAGTGGACGACTTACGGAAAAGTAAGGTTTTGAATAACCCCTCAAAGCATTCATTCTGTTTATGAAGCTTTAGCATTGAAATCCATCCAAAGCTATTATCTTTGGCACATTTAAGACCGGTAACCATAGGAAGCATAATAGTTTGTGACAATGTACAACGATTAGAGCCACAAGATTTTGTTACAAGTGCTAGAGCATTTATTATCGCTTCAACCTTAAGAATTGACTGCCCTCAAAAAAGATATTGCATGTGAGACGTTTATCATCAAGTATTACTAGTGCAGATCAGTCAAAATTAGCTCGGCATAAATCAAAATGTTATGCAGAGCTAGTTGTTAGTGTATATCAGCTGAAGAACCTATATAGTTGCAAGATATTCTCTCTAGTTATTATGTTTCAAAATATGTTCTGAAGATATAATCTTCGTTATCATGTTTTGAGTCAGACTTATAGCCATTTTCTAGCATAGATACAAGATTGTATGTTAATGGCATTTCATCTTTATTAATACTGTTCCTGATTTTTTTGTACTCAGTAGCTAAGCTGCGATTCCTTTCTCCATCATCACATTGGTAAATATTCGCAAGACTATAACTGTTGAAGAAAGCAATGTAAAAATAACGTAAAAAGTCATAATCTTCAACATCTTCAAGTGCAAGACAAACTTCTTTATAAGGCATAAGGTTGTTATTTTCTTTAGGAGTAAGTGCCAATGTTTTTGCTACATTGTTTTTTGTAATATTAATCCAGTCATCTATTTTACTGTTTCTTGCAATTTCAATTAATTGATTAATCCATCTAGAAATCAAGTTATGATCTGGAATTTGGGCGTAACAAAATCCAGGAATACAATTCAGATTGTTAAAAATTAGTTCTGTCGATTCATGACAAATAACAGCATCAGGATCAAACTTATAAACTGGGAAGTCTTTTTCTAAATTGCCCACCGAAATAACGCAATTCTCGTTTGTGAATAATTTGTCTTTTTTTAATAAAATACAATGGTTGTGTAGGTAATTTTTGCAAAAGATTTCAAAGTACTTCTGTGGATTAGCTGAAAAATACAGATTTAATTCTCGAATACAGATGAGTTGTTCTTCTCTAGCATTTCGTAAATGTGAGAAGTTGTCATACATTAGATAAGGCAAAATTTGTAATTCTATTAGAACCTTATTTTCAAAGGATAATGATGATTCTTTTAAAACTTTTGCAACAAATTTTGTAAGAAGTACTCTATCTTTTTGTAATTCTATTATGGATTTCTCTTTACATTTTAACTTATTTTGATACTTTACAGAATTATTGTCTTCTGTATTTTGAACAATGAGCTGTCGGTTTTCAATTTCATCATTTTTCCTTATATTTAAATCCTGCTCATCCGATTTTAATAAATCTATCTTATTCTGGAATTTATACAGATTGATCTTGTTTATTGTATCAACAGTTTCAAGAACACATTCTAAAGAAAAATCTTTGTAGTCGTTAGTTCTTACTAAAAAGGACATACAAGCACAGCATAACTCAATAAGACGATCTGCTTTTTTTAAACAACTCTGAATTTTTTCAAATATTTCCTTATTTTTCCAATTCTCGTAGTAATTTAATAAAGGAACATTTTCCCAATATATTGAGGCTAAATCAGGAGTTCTATCAGCTAGTTCAAAAGTACATTTGTTAAAAGGAAAATTGATTAAAATTTGTGTTTTATCTGATATTGAAAGATTATTCTTCTTAACATAATCTCCATAAGCTCTATTAAGATTGAATCCTTTATCAATTGAAGACATACTCCAAATACAGGTCCGACAATCAGTCAAATACTTATCAAGTTGTGAAACTTTCTGATTTTGAAAGTTACTTTGAGTAAGGCTATCTCTTTTTGAATTAAGTAAAATTTTTGATAATAAGTTGCTGTCACTATGTTCTTGATTTACTTCTGTATCTAACTCTTTAATTGAGTTGAGCTCTTTGTTGGTTATATAAATTTCGTTGATAAAGAAGGTAAATAAATTTAATCTTTCATTTAAAGACAGTTCGTGATCTTTAACTAGGCTGTACCCAATATCATATGTATTTTTACAATTTTTGAATATCCATTTAAGTCCGTCTCCTCCCAACTTTTTAAAAGTGTTGTATATAAAGGCAGATCTTTCTTTGTGGATATAGTCTTTTAATTTGTCTTCATTCTTAAATTTTGTTATTACTTCAACTGGAATAGAGCTCTCATCAATTATTAAATCAGAAGCAATCGCTTCTACCTTCCATTTATCTTTCAATAACATTGATTTTGACTCAAGTATTGTTCTTACTTTTTTAAAGAATTCCTTTAAACTGTCACTAATATTTACTTTTTGGTGAAGCCAAAATTGTTTTTGATTAAATAGATCTCGTAGTTCAATTTGTTTTTCTTCAGTTGAATTTTTTGAATATAGTTCAATTAAAGATTCAAGCTGTTGAAGCTGCTCTTCACTCATGTAATCTACAAAATTTTTACACTTTGCAAGTTCATCGAAAGATAAATTACTGGTAGTTATTAGAGAAAGGTACAAATAGATATACCTATCTAAACCATATCGTATGGTGTCAGGAGATTGAGAGAGTTTGATATTTAAATCATACCATTTGAAAGATGGCATGCATGTAATAAGACCTCCAAGAGTAATTTGATCAATTTGTTTAATTACGAGATTTTTACATGGCCCAGGATATTTTGAAGATAACTCTTTTAAGATCCTTTCTCTTGAATCTACAGCTCTGGCGTTGCTACAACTATAAATATCAAACATCAATCCTAGCAATTCAGTTATTTTATTGTAGCTTGAACTGTCTGAGCTCTGCATTGTTTCATCAAGCTGTATAAGCAGTTCTGTGACTTGTTTTAAATTCATCATATTCTTTGATACAAAGAGCAATGAATATAACATGTCATCTGAAAGATAAGGATTGCAATAATCATCTAAATAATCATTTGTATTTTCTATTTTTGCTTGTTTGCAATACCCTAATATAAGATCGTCAACTATATTTAAGTAATTTCTGCAATCTAAATAAGAAAGCTGCTCTATAAAAGGAAGAATAGCACTCAGAATGCTGAATTGTTTATTGTTATCATCATTGCTATTTGCTTTTAATGCTTTAAATATATTATGTTGAAGAGCATTATTTTTTAAATTGTATGGATAGTCATCTCGTAGATAGTCTTTTTTTATGAAACATAGAATATCTAGCAGTCTGATAATAAGTTGTGCCAATTCATCAATTATATAATTTGAAGGTAAACTTCTTCTACGGTTGGTTGATTCTGTTTTATTTTGTAATTTTAATACACTTAGAAAAGCAGAATAATAAGCAAAAGACTCCTGATTAGTTATGCAATTTCTTTCAAAGAAAATCCCAGTCTGTGATGTTATTTTGAGATAGATTAAACTTTCTAAAATATTATATAGTCGATTTAAGATGTCTTCTTTATTGATTGTTGGTTCATCATTAATATAATCAAGCACAATATATCTTGATGTAACCTTATAAATTTCTTTATAAAAACAAGCTATGTTTTGAGAAAGTTTTAGGTGGACAATCTTTGCTAGTATCTGTTTAATATCTTCTGTTTTTTTTGAGTACAAAGATTTTAGAACTTCAACTTGAAGACTATCTTTTGTATTGATTTTTCCTATTAGGCAGAAACAGAAAAGAAAAGACAGATCCTCATTTTGTTCTATTAAGTTTTGATTGAAATGTCTTCTTGTTACCTTAAAATCAGTTCCTTTTGTCAAGATGTTTCTCAGGTTGGAAATTGAACCTTCTGATAACAAAGCTAAATGTCTGCAACTATTTTGATTTAAAATAGCCTCAGCATTTTTATTTTCTTCATAAGATTTGATTGATAAATAATTTGTTTTTTTTGTAAACTCATTCAGTGTATTTTCAATTTTATACCAGGTTAGAGGATTTAAAATAATTTCTTCTTTAAAAGACGGAAAACTGTTAGTATTTGAGATAATCTCAGAGCGTTCTGCAATTGATGAGTTTTCTTTGTAAGGATCTGATATATCAAAGTTATACAAATTTCTTATTGAAATAATCCTTACATTGTTGTTTTCTCTGCAAAGTTCTTTTATTCTATCGTCAATGATTTCTTCATCAACAATTAGAATTGACAATACTTTTAAAGATGAAATTAGATTTGATAGTAAGGCATAGTCTTTTATGTAGTAGGTGTTTAAAAAGAGATTTGTGTATCTTGATTTTTGATAACCATCAAAGTCAGTGTCTTTCTGGTGGTTCTCATCGTCAGGATCTTGAAGTGAAGTCTTTACTTGATATTCAAGTCCATTGACAATATCGTCTGCTGAATTGTTTTTATCTTCAGAGTCATATACCTTTGCAAGGTAACAGATAAAGGCTTTTGTTAAGCTCTTACTTTCAGATGCTGCATTTAAGATGTTGCTACATAATCCATCTCTTATGAAACAACTAAATAATCCATAATAATCATTTTTGTATAAGCTAAATAAGTTATCTAAAAGTTCTTCTCCATTTGCAATATTGTTAAAGCTCATTTCTTTGTACAAGAGCTTAGATGTTTGAATCTTAGTTAAAATGTCATTATCTGTAACATTTGAAAATTGCTTTGAGAAATGAAGTTGTGCTGAGGCTGATTGGTTAGCCCATTGAGCTAGAAGAAAAGCATCAATAATTCTTATGTCTTTAAATTCAGATCCTTCTTTTTGACGGATCCACTTCTCTTGGTTTTCACGACTTATAGTTCTTGGAAAGACTGCAACATAGGTTACGTCATGGATATCTGTTGATGGAGATGACTTTGAAAGTTTTTCTTTGGCTTTATAAAAGTCTTCATCAAATTTTCTTTTAGGATCTTTGTTGGTACCAATTTCCCATACAGAGAAGCCTTTAGGTATGTAAGGATGATTTTGACTGTAACTTACAATTCCATCAAATCCTTTTAAACTAATATCATCACCATATGGAAGATAGAATTTTTCTAAATACTCATTACTTGTTGTAGTAGCTATAAGTGTATAGACAAGTTCAGGAATAAGACCTCTACATTCTATTTGATTATTATCAACATAGCTTTCAATCTTTTCTTTTGTGAATTTTGCAAAGAAAGGAATGCCTTGATCCTGAATTGTAGGAATTTTGCTTGATTCTGGTGTGTTGTTTGATAAAGATGATTTCTCATCTGAAGGAGCTCTTGAGCTATCAATGCAATCATTGTCTTGTGATGATTGTGTATTTGTTTCTTCATCCATATTTAAATTCACTCCTGAGATCTTATAAATGAGAGCTGCCTGCTTTTTTAGAAGATCATCAGATTTTATACTATTATCAGATGAAAGAGAATTAGAAGAAAAAGCTGTTTCTATCCTATTTGCAAAAGCTTTAGATAGTGATCTTTTACCTTTGAAAAGATCATTTAATGTGCTTCTTGAGCAATGTAAGATTGAGGCTAACTGACTTGTGTTCAGATTTGTTTTTTTAGTTAGTTCTTCTTTTAGGAAAAGACCGAATTCTTTGTTCTCTGACATAAGACAAACCTCAGGTGAAATATTTACTAACGCTTACTGTATTAAATTATCGCACATTATGTAATATTTTTGTTTCTTATTCATTTTCAATAAATTATTAATTTTATCAAGACTTGAAATTTATTAAATTTGGCTTTATAAATTAATTGTTGCTTTCTTCTTATAAATGAAGAAAAAGTTTATCTATAATCGTTAGTGTCAGCTACAGCTAGGTTTGGACTTCATTATGGAAAATAAATATTCAATGTCAGCATTCATCTGTAATTATGGTGAAAGTGAACAGAGTATTCAGTTAAAATTTGAACACTTATGTAAATGTCTATTCTTAGAAGAAGTTCAAAAGTTTGATCCAAGCATTACCTATTTGCATAGCAACCCAAATCATCCAGGAATTGAAACTGATCCTGTATTTAATAAAAACACCAAAGAATTGATTGGATTTCAAGCAAAGTGCTTTCAAAGCAATGTTGACTATAAGCAAATCGAAAAGTCAGTTGATGAGATAATTAAAAATTTAAAAGAATTTAAACTAAATGTTCTTTATCTATATTGCAATAAGAAAGTAGGAACTAACTCTCAAGCTTACAAAAGAATTTTAGGAAAACTCTATAAAAACAATATACGAATTGAGCTCATATGTGACGAAGATATCGTTGATTTGGCAAGAGATTATAAAGAGCTTGGTTATTATTTCTTTGGTTGGAGATACATTAATGCAGAGAGTTTAAATAAGGTTAATGATTTATCATTGGGTCTTGTTCTAGATAAAGTTGTTAAAAATCTTGATATAGATACCTATGCGTCAAATAGACTGAACTTTTTTCTTGAAAATGAATATACACAAGAAACATTAAATCAGATGTTATCAGATGCTTTGCAAGGATGTACATCTTTATTAGACAACAAAAATTCTACAGGAGTTTGTAGAGAGTATTTACTCAAATTTATGAGAGCTGTTAGAAATTTCGAAAGAATAAACAAATATAACATAAAGAGTTCATTTTCTTGGCAAAAAGAAATTTCCCAAATTTGCTCTGTAGAAATTAATAACATAAAAAGAATTGTTTCCTCTTTAGATCTTTTCGAAAATGATGCTCAGGAAAAAATTCTTTATTATAATGCCCTATTAATTCTTCCTAACAGATTAAGGGTCAATCCTGTTATTCAATCTTATATTTCATCAAAAGTCTGTTTTATAAAGGGAGAGCCAGGAATTGGAAAAACTCACCTTTTAGCAAAAATGTGTTCAAAACTTACATTAAATAAAGAACCTTTATTTTTGTTTATTCTTGGTTTCAAGTTTTCAACTGATGAAAATATAGTAATTCAGTTACAAAATATAGCACGTTCAGAATTTTCTTTTGAAGATTATTTAGTGTACCTAAATGAATATGGCAAAGATCGAAACTCGATAGTTTTTTTAATTATTGATGCAATTAATGAGGGTAACTATCTAAATTTATGGAAAAAAGATGGTTTATATCAATTAATCAGTGAAATTGAAAATAAAGAATTTTTGAAATTAATTATTAGCTTTAGATCTGATTATGAGCAGCTGTTAGTCTCTGATGAAGTTAAAAAAAAGATTGATTCTGGTCTTGTCAGTGAAATACTACATCATGGATTGGATATAGATACAATAGAATCAGTTTATAAGTTCTTTAATATCTACGGTATAGGGTTTTGTCCTTTAGATTATATTGATGAAAACTATACTAATCCGCTTTATGTTAGATTGCTATGTGAATGTTTGTCCAAAGTTAACAATGTTCCAACTAATAATTCATCTCCTTTCATAGAACTCTTCGAAGAAATACAAAAAATTAAAGATGAAGATATAAAAGACAACTTGAAAAAATTAGGAAACCAGTTATTAGGAGACGAGCCTATACTAAATCTTTTTTTGAATGAGTTTAATTCCAATTTGATCAAAAAAAGACAAAGAAAGTTATCATATTTGCAAATTGCGGAATTCAATTTTTTTAAAAGAGATTTTTACATTCCACCTTCAATATTCTTACCAGTCTTAACAAGAAATTGTATTTTTGTCTCAGATCTTGCTGAAAAAGAAATTGATAAAAACTATAGATTCTTTTATGACAAACTTACTGATTACTCAATTGCTAGCTATTTGTTTACAGATTTTGTAAAAGTAAAAAATGATCATTATCATTGGCAACCACTTGTAGATTATTTAAATTTAGAGTTATCAAAAGACAATTCGAAATCATCTTTATATTATTTTGTTACACCGCAAGTATTCAATTTCATAGACATGCTCTACACTGATAAACTGAGTAGAGAGTGTAATAAAGAAACTTATTTTGCTGTTGAAAAATCTTTATATTCAATAAAAGATAAGAATATTAGACAACAGTATTTAGATGAATATGCAAAATCTTATAAATGGAGAGCTAACAAGTCAATCCGTCCTAAATTCTTCTTTGATTTTTGCTTAAAAAATAATATTTCTTGTGAGCTGATTTTTGATGTACTTATCTCTTGTAGTTTAAAAAACTCAAATCCTCTAAATGCAGAGTTGCTTCATTCTTATTTGTTGGATATGACAATAAATGAAAGAGATGAAGAATGGACAACTTACATAAATGATAATTTGGGGAGTGAAGAAAACAGAGTTTATCAAATCATTACCTCTTTGCTGAATGAAGCAAATTTTATTAACAATCTTGTTAAAAATAGAGATAGAACTTTTCTTCTTTTAGTTTTATTTTCCTGGATACTGACTTCTTCAAATAGAAGATTAAGAGATGAAACTTCTAAAGCAATGATTATTGTATTAAAACATCATTTAGACCTTGTAATTCCTCTCTTAAAAAAGTTTTCAAATGTTAATGATCCTTATGTTATCCAAAGGTTATATGGAATTGTTTTAGGTTCTATTATCCAATCATGTATTGCTAACAAACAAGATATATGTAGCTCTATATCTTTGTTTGTCTATAAAAACATATTTGCTAAAGATGTAGTCTATGAAGATATTCTTTTAAGAGACTATGCAAGACAAATTATTGAATACACATATACATATTTTAAACAAAACTTCCCATCAGAGATTGATCTTGAGAAAGTAAGGCCTCCATATAGATCACATGATATTCAGTCAAATATCAAAGAATATGAAGTTCCTGATTATATAGGTGCTTTAAAAATTAAGGCTTCGATGAAAATCTCTACCGAAGGAGCTTTATATGGGGATTTTGGCAGATATGTTTTTGAAAGTGCTTTATATGATTTTGATTGTGATAAATTAGCTTTGAAAAATTATTCTATGAATATCATTTTCAATGAAATAGGCTATAACAAAGCTCTTAGTGATTATGATTGCTCTAGATCAATATCACATTATCCTGGTCAAACAGATAAAAGCGAGAGAATAGGAAAAAAGTATCAGTGGATTGCTTTTTATAAAACTCTCGCTTTAGTATCAGATCATTTTGATTTAAGAGGTAGTGGCTCCCCAAATGAAAATAGAAGAAATTATGAAGGAGCATGGGAGCCATACGTAAGAGATTTTGATCCTACTTTAGTATCAAAAGATCTTCTTAAGAAACAGTCTTTAGTAGACGAAATTTCTATGAAAGAAAACAGTGTTGAGTTTTCTGAAAAAATTGATCCTAATGATAAAGATCTTCCTTTAAATCTTAAGACTATTACTGATAAATTAACAATTCAAGACGATAAATATGAGTGGGTGTCGCTCTACTCATTCTTTCAAAAATATTCAGGTGATGAAGAAAAAAATAAGTTAATTACTTACACTATAAATGGTTTCTTTATTAAAAATACTGAACTGAAGCAATACAATAAATTTGATAAAAAAATTTTGTTAAATGCTATCAAAAAAGCTGATGTTTTTAATCCGCCATCAACATACACAACATACTTAAAAGAGTATCCTTGGTCTCAAAGTTGCAATGATCTTATTGAAGCATGCAATTCAGGTTTAGAAGTTATTGGTGGTGACCCAACAATCAATTCTATTATTGAGAAGTTTACCTATTCTTGTTGTTATCTTTTATGGGAAGAAGAATACGATTTTAGCAAGGGCAGTGTTGAATCAAGATATCTTCCTAATAAAGATCTATTTGACAAAAGCAAATTGTCATTTTCAGATAGCAACTGTGAACTGATAAATGGCAATAATGAAGTCGTATCTATATCATGCTCAGGACATTCTCCTTCCTTTAATAAGCTTGTAATAAGAAAAGATATCCGGTCTACACTGTGTCGTTCCATGTGAATACCGACAGCAGCACGCTGATCGGA
>OHBJ01002616.1_pt1 | contig 12070 bp, 13 predicted proteins | sample 1577241 | NCBI WGS metagenome assembly OHBJ01 (sample SAMEA3541594, study PRJEB24748) | human gut metagenome | biome: human gut; feature: human-associated habitat; material: faeces | place: China | collected 2012
TTTTACGGTTATTGTCATGACAATATCTGCATCAGCTAACTCTGATAAATCTTGTGTTTTAACAAGAGTGAGATTTTTATCTGCCAATGCTTTTTCTATTATGCCAACATAACAGTTGGTTGCATCATTCAAAGATGATTTCTCGCAGTAATATAAACAAGCTTTCATTTTCTTAAACCAAGTCTTTGTATAGTATTGTTGAAAAATACTTTGAAAGAAATGTGATATTTTTCAAAGCAACAAATGTAAAATCTTTTGAGTGATCAATAAATGTAACGATAACTTCAAAACAGTTATCACTGCAACACAGATGTTAGATTCTATGATCCGTAATCCACGTCCGACAAGAGCAGAGGTTGGAGATGTGGCAAACGCAGTTTACGACGGAACAGACGCTGTCATGCTTTCAGGTGAGACTGCACAGGGAAAATATCCGGTTGAAGCACTGAAGATGATGGTACACATTGTAGAAAGTACGGAGCAGCATCTGGATTATAAGGAGATGCTGGAAAAAGCAGGTGCACACAGAATGAGAAATGCTTCCAGCTTCGCAGAAAGCCACAGCACACTTGGTGCGGTCTTCCACGCCCAGACCATCGGCACGGCCATTGCCTGCACCGGAAGCCTCAGTATCAAAGTAGATGGGGTAATCGAGCTGGCGGCCATTCAGCACATAGACGCAGGCCTGTGCTTCCTCGCGGGCCTCGTTCTCGTTGACGGCCTGACTGAAGCAGTAGATGCCCACCCGCAGCCCGGCGTTGCGGGCGTTGGTGAAGTGCTCCTCAAACTTGGGGTCCTGCACCAGCGCGCCGGAGCCGTAGCCGCGGTAGCCGATGCGGATGATGGCAAACTCCACACCTGCCGTTTTCACCTTGTCCCAATCGATGCTGCTCTGGTACTTGGAAACATCGATGCCGAAGGTGGCGGGCTGCTGCACGCCGGAGGCATCAAAATAATAGAGCTTGTTGTCGATGCTCTGGATGCCGGTGACGGGCTGATGGGTGTTCTGGTCGTAGTAATAGGTCTTGCCGTTTTCGGTGCGCCAACCGGAATACTGGGGCGTTTCTTCCTCATCCTTGCCGAAAAAGAACTCCCACAGCCACTGCAGCAGGCCGTTTTCACCGGTCAGGCAGGTGGGGTCGATGCTCTCTTCGTCCAGCGTGCCGCTGTCCAGTGCGTCCCGAATCTCCTCAGGGGTCAGCAGAACGGTGCCGTTGATATCCTTGATCTGGGCTTCGGCCAGCACATCCTCGCCGTTCTCGGAAGCGGCAGGCGCTTCCCCGGCTACGGGGGCGGTCTCCTCCGTTTCGGGCAGGATGGCGGCCTCTTCAGGAGCGGCCATCGGGTCCTCAGCGGCCAGCGCCTCGGTCTCTGTCAGGAAGTGGGGGAAGGAGTTCTCTTTCTCGATCTCCGAAGCATCCCCGGCCATGGGGTCGGCGGGGACAGCCTCCGGCTGCACAGCGGGCTCCGCAGCGGGGGCGGTGCTCTCTGCCGGGGCGGCGGTGTTCTCCGCCTTGGTCACGGGTGCGGCAGGGGTGCTGGCTGCGGCCTGCTCCTGAGAAGAAGCGCTCTCCTCCGGCTGGATGCTCTCGACCTTTGCCTCGCTCCGGTCACTCTTATGATCGAATTTGGGCAGAGTCACTCTGCCCTCAGTCTGCAGGGCGGCGGGCTCGACCGTCAGGCCCGCAGGCTGGGATGCCAGCAGGAAGGTGGTGCCCGCACCGCCAATGGTGATGGCTGCCGCCATCACAAGGCACGCAACAGCCTGGCCGATGCTGCGGCCGGTGCCGTTCTTGCTTGATTTTTTGAAAAATGTTGGTTTCATGCCGCTTGCTCTGCCTCCAAGCTGGACCGGGCAGGATACACGAACTGCACCGGCCCGTCAATATAGTCTCGCATAATTGCGGATAAAGCTATTTTTACTCTCCCAGTATACACCCAAACCCGGGTCGCCGTCAATCAGTTCGCTGTGCTCCGGCATCGCGTCAGGCAGAAAAAGTGGAAAGAAAAACACGCTCCACAGTAAAAACGAGCAGGAAGGCAGAATCATTGCATCCAAAGCTGTGAAATTTGTCGCTTTGGACGAAAAACGCGGCCTCCCCTTGCTGTCTTGACAGGTGTATGGTATGATACTTGACACGGAAAGCTCCCGCGCAATGGGCCGGGAGAGAAAGGTTAGGAAGAGTCTATGTCAAGTGTAAAGGACTTTTTGAAGCGGAAGGATATCGTTATCACTCCGCAGCGTTATCTCATCGAGGCTCTGGGTGCCATGGCACAGGGCCTGTTCGCCAGCCTGCTGATCGGCACCATCATCAAAACGCTGGGCCAGCAGACCGGGCTGGAGGTGCTGGTCGATCTGGGCGGCTATGCCTCGGCCATGAGCGGTCCGGCCATGGCCTGCGCCATCGGCTGGGCACTGCACTGCCCCCCGCTGGTGCTGTTCAGCCTGATCACCGTGGGCTACTCGGCCAATGCGCTGGGAGGCGCAGGCGGCCCGCTGGCTGTCCTGATCATTGCCATTGTGGCTGCTGAGATGGGCAAGGCCGTGAGCAAGGAGACCAAGATCGATATCCTTGTCACCCCGCTGGTGACCATTTTTGTGGGCGTGGGCCTTTCCATGCTCATCGCGGCTCCCATCGGTGCCGCCGCCAGCCAGGTGGGCACCCTGATCATGTGGGCCACTGAGCAGGCCCCGCTGGTCATGGGCATTCTGGTGTCTGTCATCGTGGGTGTGGCGCTGACCCTGCCCATCTCCTCTGCCGCCATCTGCGCGGCTCTGGGCCTGACCGGCCTGGCAGGCGGCGCTGCTGTGGCAGGCTGCTGCGCTCAGATGGTCGGCTTTGCCGTGATGAGCTATAAGGAGAACGGTGTGGGCGGCCTGGTCAGCCAGGGTCTGGGCACCAGTATGCTCCAGATGGGCAATATCATCAAGAACCCACGCATCTGGATCGCCCCCACGCTGGCCTCGGCCATCACCGGCCCGCTGGCGACCTGCCTGTTCCACTTTGAGATGAACGGCGCGGCGGTCTCCTCCGGCATGGGCACCTGCGGTCTGGTGGGCCAGATCGGCGTGTACACCGGCTGGGTGAACGATATCGCCGCCGGCACCAAGGCCGCCATCACCCCCATGGACTGGGCTGCCATGGTCCTCATCTGCTTTGTTCTGCCCGCTGTCCTGAGCGTTCTCTTCTGCGAGATCGAGCGCAAGCTGGGCTGGATCAAAGAGGGCGATCTGAAGCTGAACTGATTTTTAAGCGGAAAATTCTTTTTGCTTTTTGATAGAGCAAATCCCGGCAGGCTGTGGTCTGCCGGGATTTGTCTTTTCACGGTTAAACACGTGACTACGCTCTGCACAGGAAGCACTCAAACGATTCGTTTCCCGTCCAGCACTGCCTGCGTGAGGGTGTCGCCTTCATACACCAGCTTGAGGGAGAAATAAGGCCGTTCCTCATTCAGCAGCCGGAAGAAGATTTTGTCGCCCTCCCAGATGGGCAGTTCAGCCGCCTTATCCTTCGGCACCCATTCCAGCACGCCTTCCCTGCAGGCATCGCCCTGCACCATCTCGCCCGTCCATTCATCAGCGGTGTACAGGTGGATGAACTCGGTCATGTTGCCCCAAATAAAGGTCAGCAGACCCCGGGCGCGGAGGCGCTTCAGCGTCAGGCCGGTCTCCTCCTTCACTTCCCGCAGCAGACAGTCCTCCGGGCTTTCAAACCGCTCAAATTTTCCACCCACGCCGATCCATTTGTCTTTGTTAATGTCATTTTCCTTCTTCACCCGGTGAAGCATCAGATATTTTCCGTCCTGCTCGATGTAGCAGAGCGTGGTCAGATTTCTGAGCTGCTGTATACTCATTTTCTTTCTCCTCTATATCCCTATCCTCTGAAAAATCTGCCCAAAATTATTATTTCTTACAATGTTCCGCAATGGCTGCGATCGCTTTCTCCATCTGGAACGGTTCCGCCAGATGTGCATTCCTTCCGGCGGTCAGACATTTCTTCGCATCTTCTTCATACGTCAGCGCATTTTCCCTATTCCTCACATTACAAATCCATTTTTGCATTTGAATGCATATTTAATTTATTTTACCATATTGACTGCCGGACGGCAACCTTATTGCTCCAGCATATTCTCAATAAAAATCCCATATCCTCTGGTACTGTCCTGCACGAGAACATGGGTGACGGCCCCTACGAATTTACCGTTCTGGATGATAGGTGCACCGCTCATTCCCTGGACGATTCCTCCGGTCAGGGCGATCAGGTCAGAATCTGTGACTTTCAGTTCGATTCCCCGGTTCACGTTGTCATGATCAAGATGAATGTCGGTGATCTCGATATCATAGTATCTGGTGGTGCCGTCTACGGTACACAAAATCTGCGCCGGTCCCTTTCGGATCTCCTGTTTTAATCCAATGGGCATCGCCTCTTCCGTTCCCATTGCCAGTGCTTTGTCATTGCACTTGCCGAAGATTCCCCGGACTTCTTCGCTCTCTCCATAACCTTTGCCGCAGTTTCAACTGCCGACGCTCAGTGTGATTACCTTCTCGACTACGGTCCCGGCAGCCCTTATTGGGACTGGCAGATGCAGCAACGCGAAAATGTCATCATAATGCAGAACAATGCGATGCAACAAGAGGTGCTTAACTTCTACCGGCAACAGGCTGCCGCCGCCAATCAGTGGATGATGACTACTCCCTACGAACCGATGCCCGGAGTCTTGACCTACGACGGCGTATATCTCACGCCTGAAACCGTCAACGATTACCACAAGGAGCAGGTGGAATGTGAACACTGCGACGGCGGATACAATTACAGCTCCTATTATATGGGCGGAGAAACCCGCGAAGTGCGGAGCGTTTGCAGCTGGTGCTACGGTACCGGTTACGTTACACGCACAGTGCCGAATTACTGATTCCTGTCAGAGCCCCGCGCCTTGAGGAACAACGGTATCAAGATATGAAAACAAGAGGTAAATAACTGTATTTAAGGCATTTATCTCTTGTTTTATATTCTGTTGGGGAGTGGGTCTACTTCAGTTTTGCTGCCTGGGTGGCGGCGTCCCTGTAATCGTGTTTTGCGGCACGGTCGAACCAATAGCGGGCTTTTTTCTTATCCTTGGGAATACCACGGCCATCGCGGCACATTTCGGCGTAACGGTACTGCGCTTCGGGAACATCCTGTTCGGCGGCGCGCCAGTAATTCTCGGCGGCGATGCGCAGATCGGGCAAAACGCCGTTACCCTCCTCGAAGAGACGGCCGATATTAAGCTGCGCCAGCGGATGATTGTGCTGTGCAGCCTTGCGGAACCAGTAGGCGGCCTCTTCGTAGTCTTGCTGCGCGAAGTATCCGTCGCGGTAAATGACGCCCATGTCGTAGAGCGCCTCGTCGTCACCGATGGCTATGGCTTTGCCGAACCATTTGAAAGCGTCTTTAATATTCTGTTCAGTGCCGATGCCGTGCTGGTAGCAGATGGCGAGCAAGCGGCAACTTTTGGCGTCATTGTTATTTGCGCCGGTCAGATACTCGTTGAAATTTTCAGCATTTACCTCTTGTGTGTTGTCTGAATTGTCGACAGCGACTGTATGGCCGTTGTAGATAGGCTTAGCGGTCTGAGACTGAATTTGGGCGACAGAAGCAAGCGAGCCGTAGCCGAGCGTGGCGGCAATCATTAATCCGTATACAGATATTCTTTTCATAAAAGGATAACGCTTCAAATCCCTTAAAATTGCAAAATCCTATCGTTTTAACATCTCCCCGAAAATCCCAAAACCTTTTAACGCACCGGCGTCTCACCAAGATGGCTGAATTGCGCCGCTTTTCAGAATTATTAACCAGGCGACGGCTGGCAATTTTAGTGAGATGAAGCTCGCCAACAGAATTTATAGGTAATGCAGTTATTACTTACTGCGTTATCTATAATCTCTAAATTCGATGAGTTTGCTTTTCTCCAGTCCTCGACAAAAGCTGGGTCATCTTGGCTAAGTTAGCTAATTCGGAAAAAGGGGAGTCAGTAGGCGTTTTTGTCGCCGGCTATGCCGTTCCAGACGGTCAGGAAGATTATCTTGAAATCGAGGAAGATGTTCCAGTTCCGGATATACCATACGTCGTATTCCACGCGTTTTTCCATCTGCCAGAGCTGCTTTGTGCCTCCCCGGTAGCCGCTCACCTGTGCCCAGCCGGTGATTCCGGGTTTCACGGCGTGGCGCACCATGTATTTGTCTATCAGGGCGGAGTATTCCACTGTGTGGCTTATCATGTGCGGCCGTGGTCCTACCACGCTCATGTTGCCGAGGAAAACGTTGATGAACTGCGGGAGTTCGTCGAGCGAGGTGCGGCGCAGGAAGTCGCCGAATTTGGTCTTACGAGGGTCGTTTTCTGTGGCTTGCACTTTGTCGCTGTCGGCGTTGACGCGCATGGTGCGGAATTTCAGGCATACGAATTCCGACCCGTAGATGCCGGTGCGTTTCTGCCGGAAGAAGACAGGGCCGGGCGACGTCAGCTTGATGCCGACGGCTATCGGGATGAAAATCAACGGCGAGACTATCAGGAAGGAGGTGGAAATCACGAGGTCCACCACGCGCTTGGCTATCTTGTTGCGACGAAGGTGAAGCGGCGAGAGTGTGTGGGTCATGCAAGGAAGGTTCCCGACGGAAGATACCGCGAAGTTAGCCGAGATAAAGCGGTCGAATTTCGGCACGTAGACAAACTCGGCGCCCTCCTCTTCAGTCACTGCCATGAGCCGTGTCATAAGCTCGTTATTTTCGAAGTCAAGGGTGTAATAGACTATATCCACGCGATTGAGATGCACGAAGTCGGCCACATCTTCGAGCGAGCCGTAGAAGCAGTCTTCGAGGCTTGCGGCGGGCGAAGGCTTGTTGTCGAAGACGCCCATCATGCGATATCCGTATCCGAGGTCGGAGTTCAGTTCGTCGTACACGGCCTCGGCCGTTGGACCGGCACCCACTATTATCACGCGCTTGAAGTTAAGCCCGAGCTCGCGTGCTTTTTTAAGTAACTTTCTGGAAATCAGCCACCAAACGGATACCCCTGTGAATAGGAACGAGAAGAGGACGAGAGTGTTGACAAAGGGCATTTCCGGCACATCGAGCAGGTAAAGCAGCGACAGCAATACGCAGGCTGTCAACATGGTGCTCTTGAAGGCGGTGAGCACCACGCGGTCGGCGTAGACGATGCGGGTGTTGTGCAGTCCGGAGAAAATCCATTCGCTCGGAATAAAAGAGACGTTCAGTATCAGCCAGAACATTTTAGAAGCGAAGACTTCGTTTGTTCCGGTGACCATAACGGAGAGAAAATAAACGAAGTTCAGTGTCACGAAATCAGCAACGATTAGCGTGGCTCTGAGGTATTTTCCCAATCTGAAACGTTCGTTCAAGGCTCGCATAGTATGGATAAGCGTTGCGCCATGCAGGGGCGCGTTGTCGTTGCAGCCGGAGCGGCGGAATCGCCGGCGGCTGTCAGGTTATGTGCGACGGCAGCCCGTAGCGTACTTCTGGGCTACGCGGAAAACTTGTCGGTCATGCTTCCCGGTAACCCGCTTTTTCGCGGCTATGCTGACGCGCGTTATGGTGAAAAGTCGCAATAATTACTTCTTCCGGTGAGATACGCGGCATAGCTGGAGTTTTCACCTGCCACAGCGTAAGATCCGAACAATTCCGTACGGATGAGTATTGCGCAGTCTATGGCGGCAGTAGGCTGGGGTGCCGAAGGTTTGTAAAAGAGGAGGGGGAGGAGCAGTCGCGAAGCCGGGGTCACCGACCTCGCGATGCTACTCTCCTGCCATGTCTGTTAATCGTTGTTTTCGGTATTGTTATCGTTCGATTCTATCTTCTCGTCGATGAGTTCGATTTTATGTTTCAGCTCGTCGAGGTCTTTGCGGAGATTCTCTACGCGCCGTTCCATCTCCTGAACCATGGAGTTGCCGCCGGTAGATTTCACCTTGAAGAATCCGAGGTTGTTTTCATAGGTCTTGATTTCGGCGCGTTTTTGCTCGTATGTGCGGTATAGGCGTTCGCGTTCGCGGCTGAGTTTGCCGTCGCCCGAGAGATTCTCGATATGGCCTTCGAACTGCGACATACGGCGGCGTTTGTTACCTGCGCTCAGGGAGTTATAGATACGGTCGCACTCGGCGCGGTATTCCTGGAAGATTTTGTCCTTTACGCGGTAGGGCACGTGGCCTATTTCCTGCCATTTGGCCTGCAGTGCGCGTACGGCCTGGAGTGCTCCGTTCTCTGCGGGGTCAACGCCTTTGAGCTCTTCGATGAGTGCGCGTTTGGCGGCGAGATTGTCGGTCTGTTCCTTGCGGGTGGCGGAGACGTGTTCCTTACGGCTCTGGAAGAACTTGTTACATGCGGTGGTGAAACGTTGCCATATTTCGTCGCTGTGGCGGCGAGCCACACCGCCGATGGTCTTCCATTCTGCCTGGAGGGCTATCACTTTGTCGGCGTCGCGTGTCGGGTCACCGTTTTCGAGAAGCGCTTCGGCTTTCTCGCAGAGTTCTGTCTTCTTGACAAGGTTGGCGGCCAGTTCCTCCTTGACGCGCTTGTAGTATTCGGCTTTTGCGGTGAAAAAGTCGTCGCACACTTTGCGGAAACGGGCGAAGAGCTGGTTGTTCACCTTCTTGGAGGCGAAGCCAATCTCTTTCCAACGGGCTTGGAGTTCAAGCACTTGCTTGGTCATGGCTTCCCACTTGTTGAAGGAGTCGAGGGCAGAGAAGTCAAGCGTTTCGATTTCCTCGCAGAGTTTGGTCTTGGCCTCTTCGTTGGCCTGCTCCTGCTGTTTGCGGTTTTCGAAATACTGCTGGTGGCGTTTGTTGACAGCCGATGACTCTGCGCTGAACTCAGCCCAGATGGATTCGCGGTATTCCTTGGCCACGGGGCCTATTTCGCGCCACTGCTTGTGGAGCTCCTGGAGTGTACGGAAGGCGGCGATGACGTCTTTCTCGTCGGCCAGGGCGCGGGCGCGTTCTATGAGTTCGCGTTTGGCTTCAAGGTTCTTGCGGAAGTCGAGGTCGCGCAGTTCCTTGTTCATCTTCAGACGGTCATAGAAGAGTTCCACCACCTGCTGGTATTCTTTCCAGATTTCCGTTTCGGCGCTCTGGGGAATCTCTTTGATATCCTTGAATTGAGCCTGGAGTTCCTGGAAGCGGGGAAAGTGGAGGTTTATGTTGTCGATGTCTTCTACGATGTTCTTGATATTTTCGATGACAGCGCGTTTTGCTACAAGATTTTCATTGAGACGGGCTTCTTCGGCGTTGAGGAATTCGGCACGGGCCTCTTTGAAGCGAGCGTAGAGGTCTTTGAACCGGAACTCGAGTGGGTCTGGATGTGCGGCGAAGGCGTCGGGCGAGTTTCCGGCGTCGAGGAAATCGGCCATCTCCTTATCAAGTTCGCGTGTGCGGATGGCGTGGAAAGCCTGTTTGATGGAGTTGACTTCGCGGTGAGCCTGCATGTCGGCTTTCTCCACTATCTCGGCAAGCGCGTCCACAAGTTCCTGTTTGCTCATGTCGTGCCATGATTTTTCAGACTCTGCATAGGCGGCGTCTTCTTCGGCGCGCGCCAGTTCAGCGGTAGCTTCGGCCGTCTGCCGGGATTCTTCGGCTATAGCTTCGCTTTGTTCTTCCTCGGCCTTGACTTCGGCTTCGGGCAGGGGTGTTTCATTGTTCTCTGCTGCCTCGGCAACTTCTGTAGGATTCACCTCGGGGGTGACGTTTTCCGGGGTGGGGGTTGCGCTCTGCTCTGGGGAGGGCGTCTTTTCAAGCTCGTTCATATCTTGGTAGTTAAAGGCTGCACTGCGGCGGCCGGTATTAATAAAGGTCAGCGGGTCGCAACAATTCTTCCGTTGGCGTTCCGGGCACGAGACGATCCGCTTCCTCGTGCATTTAATTCGCCAAATTTACAACATTTTTATTTTATACACAAATTTTGAGGGGTTTTTCTTCCGATTTTTTGTGTTTAAGGGGTAGCGGAGCCTCTCACGCGCCTTATCTTTCGACTTTCATAGAAATAATGCGGACGTCCTGCACGGGACGGTCGGCCTCCCCGGTCTCAACATTCTGGATTTTCTCCACTACATCCATACCCTCCAGCACTTCGCCAAAGACGGTGTACTCGCCGTCGAGATGAGGTGTGCCGCCCACGGTCGAGTAGGTTTCGAGGATTTCCTTAGGAGCTTCGGTAACGGCGGTTTCGGCCTCCCCGATATATTTTTCTATGATAGTGTTCACGGAGTCGCGTCCCTGTTCCTTGTAGATTTTGCGGAGCTCGGCATCGTTCTCCTTCACCTTGTTTTCAATATAGGCGTTTCGGACGCTTTGAAGCACTCGGTCGTTGATTGAGGAAGCTGGGAATTTGCGGCCGGTAACGATGTAGAACTGGCAGTCCGACGAGCGTTTCTCCGGATTGTTGGTGCGCGCGGCTGCCAGTGCGCCGTATTTGTGGTAATGTTTGGGATAGACTATCTCGGCCGGGAGGGTAGAGCCGAGGTCGCCGGCGCCGAGCATAGCGTCAGCTCCGGCCGTCTTTGACGTCGGGTCGCCGCCCTGCACCATGAAGTCTTTTATAACGCGGTGGAAGAGCACGCCGTCATAGACGCCGTTTTCTACATTCTTGATGAAGTTGTCACGGTGCACCGGAGTGTCGTCGTAGAGGAGCACCTTGAAGTCGCCGAGCGTTGTCTTGACGTCGATGACCGGACTGTTCTGGGCGGAAGCCGTGAGGTTTGTAGCTGTCATGATGATAATTAATGACAAAAATATTTTTAACGTTCTGAAGTTCATCTTGTTGTGTGTTGGGGAGGAAGCAGACGGGAGATGGGCGCGTCAGAATCCCGTGTTGAAAATGCGTTTGTAGATGCGGCGAAAGTTGTCGTCTTCAAGGCTCAGCTCGTATGCGCGCTCGGCGTAGTCGGCGCCCCAGAGGGCTTCGAGCAATGAGCCTATGTAGCGGCGTTCGCGATCTTTGTCGATGGCGTGCATCACCAGCTTCCCTATGTGGGAATGGAACCGTTCAGCGTTCACTGCGTGCAGGAAACGCGCCGAGCTGGCGAGGAACTGACCCGTGGAGTCCTTGGCGGCAAGGAGGTTGATGAGCGCCTCCATGTCCGGGGTATCTTCGGCATGGTTCACCAGATAATCGTACACCATCATTCCATCGGTGTCCTGCTCCAAATGTTTAAGAGTTTCGTTCATGCTATATTGTCTTAACATGGGGACCGCCGCAGGGACAGCTGGCGCTTCTTTCCGGGCGGTTCTCATTTTTTATGGTGCAAAAGTAACAAAAAATTTTCTCATTCCACAAAAATCAATTAATTTTGTGCTTGAAAAGATAAAAAACAATGAAAGCCAACGAATATGTGATAGTGATAGGGAGGCAATTCGGCGCCGGCGGCCGTGAGGTTGGCCGCGCTTTGGCCGAGCGTCTCGGACTTCCATATTACGACAAGGAATTGCTTCGCGAGGCGTCGCGCCAGAGCGGAATCCGCGAAGAGGTGTTCCGCAAGGCTGACGAAAGCCGTCCTTCGTTCCTTGGCAGCCTGTTCGGTCTCGGCGCTTCCGGCACGGTGGAGAGCTACACCACTTCGGCCATGTCGCGTTCAGGCCTATACAAGGCTCAGAGCGAAGTAGTGGAGGAGATAGCCTCGCGCGGACCTTGCGTGCTGGTGGGGCGCACGGCCGACTATGTGCTGCGCGAGATGCCCAACCTCGTGAGCCTCTTCCTCCACGCGCCGCTCCACAGGCGCGCCGTGCGCATAGTGGGTCGCGGCAACTGTGCCACCGAGCAAGAGGCACGCCAGATGGCACAGAAACGCGACCGGCTGCGCGAAAGCTATTACAACTTCTTCACCGGCCGCCATTGGGGACATGCCGACAACTACCACCTCAGCATCGACGCCTCTTCCATGACCACGCCGCAAATCGTAGACTTCATAGTTTCTTATCTCGAAAACAAGAAATAAGCAGAAACCTTAAGGCGGCGGAATCGGTTCTGTCATTAAGGTAAGTAATCAAATTAAACCGATAGTAAGTGAAAGAATTAATCTCACATATCATA
>OHBJ01002621.1_pt1 | contig 12055 bp, 14 predicted proteins | sample 1577241 | NCBI WGS metagenome assembly OHBJ01 (sample SAMEA3541594, study PRJEB24748) | human gut metagenome | biome: human gut; feature: human-associated habitat; material: faeces | place: China | collected 2012
GGTATAGATGGTGTATTTCTAGCTCCGGCGGTAACTGATTTACTTGTTTTAGTTCTAGCTATCGTAATGCTTGCAGGGGAATTTCATAATATATCCCAGTTGGCAAAACAGAAAAAGTGAATTTATTGAATGAACAAAGACTTTGCTCTTCAATAGATATGAAGGAGGTTTTTATGGATAAAAAAAAGTCTAATCTATCAAGATTGATGGGGTATGCCGGAGGACATAAAATTTTAACGTATCTTTCCTGGGTGCTGTCAGTTGCGAGCGCACTATTGGCACTTGTACCATTCGTGTATATATGGCGTATCGTTCATGACATACTGGAGGTTTCCCCGGATTTTTCGCAGGCGGGGAATGTCACAAGCTACGGCTGGCATGCTGTATTGTTTGCGGTTATCTCAATCGTTGTATACATATCCGCTTTGATGTGTTCTCATATAGCTGCGTTCCGGGTTGCCGCTAATATCCGAAAGGAGCTTATGCGGCACATTACAGCCCTGCCCCTTGGAATCACAGAAAAGTATGGAAGCGGAAAGCTGCGGCGAATCGTAAACAGTTCCAGTGCCGCTACTGAAACGTATCTTGCACACAGGCTGCCCGACAAAGCGGGTGCGATTGCTACGCCCATAGGACTGCTCTTTTTACTGCTTGCATTTGATTGGCGGTTAGGTCTTTTAAGCCTTATTCCTGTTGTGCTTGGTTTTCTGATCATGATGAAAATGACCGGAAAAGATATGGAGCAGAGAATGGAACAATACCAAAATTCACTGTCTGATATGTCAAATGAAGCCGTTGAATATGTAAGAGGCATACCTGTAGTAAAAACCTTCGGGCAGACAATCTTTTCTTTTAAACGCTTCAAAGATGCGATAGACAATTATGAAACATGGGTAATGGCGTACACAAGGGGATTGCGTTTGCCTATGATGTTCTATACAACTGCAATCAATGGCGTATTTGCGTTTCTGATTGCTGGAGGTATTGTCTTTACAAGTTAGATGTAGATAATGATGGAGACTGGGATCACATGGGATTTGTAACAAATGTTGATTTTATGTATGAAGATGGATATCATTATCAGGAAAATGAGACGGGAAAATATCTTGATTATAAAATTGCACAGCATAGTGATAATTATAATGCATGGGCTTCAGAAGAAGTAAATCATTGGGATGAACAGGAGGGAGATGGAGCAAGATATGGAAGGGTTAGAAGATAATACTATTAAACAAACAAATAGTTGTTACAATAAATCAAAAAAGAAAAAAGTAATTATAATAGTAATAGCAATCCTTTGTGTTGCCGCAGTAATAGGCTTTGTAATAACAAAAGTGGTAACAACGCCTAAAGTAGAAATAGACTATGGAACTTCAGATATCTATACACAAAAAGATATGGATGAAGCTATTAAGGTAATAAAAAGAAAGATTAGGCATATGAAAGGATTTGAGCTTCATAAAGTTTATTATGCAGGTGATAAATCCAGTAATTCAGATAGTGTTTTGAAATGGATAAATGAATTAGCCAAAAGAGATGGCTGGACAGATGATTTTACTGAGGTTATATATTTCAAAAGTGATTTTCATACGTCAAAGAAAGAGAAAGATGTGGAGAATACCGGTTTTGATGTAGATGATGAGGAAACAGGTTATGGCTGGTATCTTGCTCGAACTGAAGGCGGTAAGTGGAGAATAATATCGAGTGGATATTAGGATTGTTGGGGATAGTAAAGAAAAATAATGCATTTCATGCCACTTTTTCGTCATTTCGTGACATTTATCTAGGATAAAATATAAAAAAAGCTATAATTAATGTAACAGAGATTGTGAAAAACAGGTTGTATTGGTTATAGCTTTTTTATTATGGAGGGGATTTATGAAATAAGTAAAAAGTTGTTTCAACTTTTTTCAAAACAGATTCGTATATATGTATATCAGGAAAAATAAATGAGTTCGTGATTGTGACTGGGGGGATAGTCTATGAACAGAATAGGTAAGAAAATAGCATGGGTGTCATTATCAGGAATGATGATTTTCTCACTACCATCTTGTGGTAAGAAAGATAATGCAGCAGACGAGACACTTATTGACCCTGATTATATTATTCAGGAGTATGAAACTACAACAACAGATGAAGGTTATACAATAATTAATGGATTCTACAGAATTAAGAGTAACAATGGTGATAAGGATACTATTCTGTATATCCCATATATAGAAAATAAGCAACAAGGTGTTTCTTATCTGGAGGAACTTCATATAAAATCGTCGACAGAAAGGCGGATTGACCTTGAAGCGGGTAATATACCAGATGGCGCATTATATAATAAGCAGACAAGTAGTGCTTATGGAGCACCATATGTAGAAGCCTGTATTGTACCTGATTTTGCATTACCTTACTATAATTTGAATGATACAATTCCCAACTGGTATCTGTCGGATAGTGCAGGGTATGCGTTTACATATAGAGTAGAAAAAACTGGAGATGTAAAATCTACATCAGATACGATGGTGAGTCTTGACATTGGAGCAATATCAGTGGCAATGTATGAAGATTTTTATGATGATATCCCTAAGATGAATATATCGGTATATGGAGTCCCAAAATCTCTTTTTAAGAAAAAATTTGGAAAAACATTTGGAGCAAATGAATTTCTGAAATATAAGGATACGCTTAAGAAAAACGATTATAAAGATTGTGATTTACTTTGTTCAAAGGATATAACAGAAACAGGTGTATATTATGTTGATTATGCCCAGCTTAATAAGAAGGGAGACTACATTAATTATATAATAGAATATAAATTTTCAGATGCAGGGGAAAAGGTATATCTGAAGGCATGTGCGGCAGGCGGGTATAAGATAAAAAATGAGAAGGTATATTCAGAATGGAAGAAGGCGCATGCGGAGCAGATGATTAATAATTAGGCAGACAGCTCAGTATACAGGGGGGAAGATATGAGATGGTATAATAAACTAAGGCTGGTTTTCAGGATATATTCAAGAAGAATGTTTGTGACCATGCTTTTATTTGGCATGTGTTTTGTATCATTTTTTATGATAGACAGGGTGTTTACCGGATATATTGGTAGCAGATATGCGATAAAACAGACAGAGAAAGAATTCGGTGTTAATACGGCTGATGCGGGATATGTTCATTTTGTGACCAGGAATATTAAACAGGACATATCAGATAAGGTACATGAATATATGAGTACCCTGCCGGAAGTAGTACGGAGTGGATATATTGTTAGTGAAACTCTCTTTGAAGATGAAGATGAATCTATACAGGTAAATATGATAGATAAGGATATAGCTGCAATAGGAAATCTTATGCTCAGTGATGAGGATAAGAAGATATTAGAGAACATTGGAGAAGATGAGCGGATTGTATTTGCAGGATATAATTACAGAAAGCAGTATCATGCCGGTGATATGATTAACTGTTATGTAGATGATGATATTGGGCAGATTAAGATAGGCGGTATTCTTAAAAAGGGTGCGGGCTGGATACACGAAGACAGACTGTTTAAAGGCTCATATGGTAAATGGGATAATTACACGCTTGATGATTCCATGATTGTGATAGCGGGAAGCCTGAAAAAAGAATTAGAAGGTGTCGATAGTGGGTATGCGCACGAAATATATTTTCAGTGTGAGTCCGGCACATTTGATGAAGTGACAGATAAGATTAAGAAATTCTGTTATGACGAGGGTATAACTGTCAATATAAGTAACTATAAGGATGAGATTGATAAAGAAAAAGAAGATTCCAGTATCGTGGACGATACTGTTTTCATAGCAGCAATTATGATAACGGTTCTTGCAGCAGTATCAATTGCAGCGTCTAATATTGTGTATTGTCTTATGAGAAGAAAACATTATGGAATTATGCTTGCAAATGGTATGTGTAAGGCGGATATTATATGGCTTATAGCCATGCAGAATGCAATTGTCATGGTTCTTGCGGCTGTGGCGGCATGGATTGTACGGCTTAGGGCTGAATTTGAGACACTGTTTCCGAAAAAGGTATTAGAGGAAACAGGAAGACTGTATGAGGGGGCATATGTGGCACATATGCATTATATGCCGGTAATTCTGATAATATCAGTAATGATACTTCTTGTGATATCATGTGTGATACCTGCGGTAATGATTGGCAGGACTTCACTGGCGGATATGGTTTCGGGAAGGAGTGAAGGCTGATGGGAAAGATAAAAGCATTATTACGGAGTGTATTCAGGTACAGGCTGATATCAGTATTTTTTATAATAAGCCAGCTCGTTATGTTCTATGCCGTGTTCGGTGTGCTTTCAATATATAATAAGGCATATGCAAAGGAAACGGACAGGCTGCAGTCCATGTATAAGAACAGAATACAGTTAGATGTTACTGTTGGAAACAGTCAGGATATGTTTAATTATATAAGCAACGGAGTGGAAGACGGCAATATGATACTCGGCGGAAAGCTGTCACTTTCATATGCACAGATAAGTGCTAATACGAAATGCGAGGTTATTCTTAAGAGTAATGAGGAGCTTCCATATAAGATGGTAAGCGGACGGCTCCCGGGAAGCGAGCCGGGGGACAGCGGCAAAAGGCTTATTGCCGTTGGAAGATATAAGTATAAAGACGCATACGAAATGGACGGAAAGAAGTATGTGACTTTAGAGAATGAAGAATATGAGATATGCGGTGTTATAGGAAGCAGTACATCAGATTATTATGATTACAAGATGGTTCTTAATATAGATTGTCTCGGAACTAATGTAATGAATGAAATATGCAGAAAAGACAGCTATACGATTGAGCTGTCAAGTAACACCAGAAGTCTTGATAATTCTTATTCTGCGGTATTCGGTAATATAAGGAGTGTGGACGCAAAATCACAGATAAATGCCAAGAAGCTTAACTCAAAGGGTGAGTCAGATGTGGTTAAGGCGCTTCAGGGCGAGAATATGAAGATAAATGTGATGGTATATGTATTCTGCATATTTAACTGCCTGCTGATGTCACAGTTCTGGCTGATTCAGAGAAGCAGGGAGATTGCTGTAAAGAAGATATACGGAATGAGTGATTCAAGAATAATCGGTGCAATGGCATGTAATATTCTGGCTTTAAGCGTAACGGCTCTTATTATATTTGCAGTAAGTGCAGTTATTATAAATGTGGTGACTTCGGGGGTTGGTATAATAACCGTTAATCTTACAACATTGTTGACGACAATAGCAGCTATTGCGGTAACGATTATTCTTTCAATGGCATATCCGGTTATAAAGATACTGCATTATGATTCTGTAGAGGTTCTTGGAAGTGATGATTAATGGGGGATTATTAAATGATAAGATTAGAGAATATTACAAAGATATACAATGAAAAGGTTGATGATACTAAGGCACTTGATGATGTAAGCCTTAAGATAGAGGACGGCGAATTCATTTCGGTTATGGGAGCGTCAGGAAGTGGAAAGAGTACGCTTCTTAAGATTATAGGCTGCATGGACAGCCCTACAAGCGGGAAGTATTTTCTTGATGATACTGAGGTTACAGCAGCAAGCCGTTCACAGGTACATAAGCTGCGTAAGGAAAAGATCGGGTATGTGTTCCAGCATTTTGCACTGATGGATTATTACACTGCATATGAGAATATAGAACTTCCGCTTCTTGCAGCCAATGTTAAGCGCAAGGAAAGAAAGCGCATTATATTAAAGCAGATGGAACATCTTGGAATATTATCGGAAAGAAATAAGCTTCCGGGAAAGATGTCGGGCGGACAGCAGCAGAGAGTTGCGATAGCAAGGGCGTTAGTGACTAATGCAGATATCATACTTGCTGATGAACCGACAGGAGCACTCGACCAGAAGACAGGACGGGAGGTGCTGGAGCTTCTTAAGGAGATTAATAAGTCTGGAAAGACTGTTATCATAGTAACCCATGATGAGGGTATTGCTAAGATGACGGATAGGATTATTACTATCAGTGATGGTCGGATTGTTGGGGATAGTAAAGAAAAATAATGCATTTCATGCCGTTTTTTCGTCATTTCGTGACATATAACTAGGATAAAATATAAAAAACTATAATTAATGTAATATAGATTGTGAAAAACAGGTTGCATTGGTTATAGCTTTTTATTATGGAGGGGACTTATGAAATAAGTAGAAAATTTTCTCGACTTTTTTCAAACGGAATTCGTATATATGTATATCAGGGAAATAAATGAGTTCACGATTATATGGGGGAAATTGAATATGAAAAGAAAAATAGCATGTGTATTATTAGGAGCTGTGTCGCTTCAGTTGTTGTCTTGCGGACAACACGAAAGTAACGAGACATTGACTGAGCCAAACTATGTGCTTCAGGAATATGAAACAACAAAGAGTGAGAATGGATATTCAATAGTTAATGATTTTATGGTCTATGATGAACCGAGTCCTTCTGGATTGTATGTATATTATCCATATGTTGAAGAGAAGAAAAAAGGTGTGAACTATCTTGATGATATGTATATAAGAGGAAATTCTGCTAGAGATGAGGAATTACAAGGGGAGGCAAGACCAGATGGTACATCAAGCAAAATTGGAAATTCGGCGTGTGACAGTATGATAGTTAATGCATGGTCTACGCCGGATTTTGCATTGAAATACAACTCTGATTCATCGAAAGGAGTAGGTGATGAACGTGTTGGTTTTGCATTTTCATATCTTATTAATGATGGAGATAAAGAATATAAATCAGGTGATGATGCAATGGCTGATGTTGATGTTGCAGCATATTCTTTTGCACTGTATGAGGATTTTAAAGATTATGGCGGTCCGGTATGTACAGTAGAAGTATATGGAGTACCGCAGGCTTTATTTAAAGAGAAATTTGGCAAGAAATTTAATAGCGACAAATTGTATGATTTTTTGGATAAACTAAAAAAAGATAACTATAAGTCATGTGAGCTTCTTGCAACTAAAAGGATTACTGAAACTGATGTATATTATATAGATTATTCTGAGTTTAGTAAAAAGGGGCAGTATGGAAATTATGTTATAAAGTATACTTTTAGTGAAAAACCACGTTATAACTGGGTTAATACTGTAAATGTGGGTCGTTACAATATTAATGATGAAGCAAAGTATACAAGCTGGAAAAAGGAACATGCGGAGAAGTTTATTAATAACTAACAGGAGATTATCAATGATGACATGCATTTCATGCCGCATTTAAGTCATTTCGTACCATATATCTTTTAATACATAATTGAAAGTACTATGATAATAATCATCATTGCAGTTTACGACAAATTGGTGTCGTTCACGACATTTTTGTTGAAGTGGAAAGGGTTGTAAAATATTATATAATCAGAACAAAGGAGATGCATCATATGAAGGGTAAGCAAAAGGTTATTATAGGAATTATTGCAGCAGTTGCAGTTGTCGGAATCGTGGCGGCAGTAGTTCTGGGGATGAGTAGAGGAAAATCAGACAAAACAATTAATGTCGGCAATGCGACAGAGTCAGACGAGATGAGCAGCTGGAGAACTGACGGACATCGTGTGGCGAAAGCGGAGTCAGGTTATTATTATCTGGAATGGAGTGATACTGATTCGACTACAATGCTTATGTATCTCGATGACAGTACACATAAGACTATTCCAGTGTGTGCCAAAGCTGAATGTAAGCATAATTCATCAGATTGTAATGCAGTATTAGACAGCAGCTATAACAATTCACCGCTTCATTACTATAAGGGAAGCCTGTACACTGTGAAAGTTGAAAATGGAATGGCTAAGTTAGAGAGAATTGCTAAAGATGGAAACAGCAGAGAAAATGTTGCAGATTTGTTTGCAAGTGATAACGGAACTGTATCTTTAGTATTTCATGACGACTGTGTGTATGCATATGACAGGATTGGGCATACAGGTGCAGTTGAGAGTAAAGATACTGATAAAGTAGTGATTGTAAAGGCAGAACTTGCAAATGGAAAGACAACTGAAGTGTTCTCATATGAGGGAGCGAACAACGCTATTAATGAGGCGAGAAGCTTTGGTGACAAACTGTTTTTCTTGATTAATCATAACTCAATTAATAAAGAGACATTAACAGCAGATGTTAATTACAAGCTTTATTGTTATGATTATGCCACAGGCAGCGCAGAGCAGGTATCTGACAAGAATATATCTGATTATTATGTTGATACAGACAATGGAATTCTGTACTATTTCGTGATAGATAAGGGACTTTATTCAAGAAAGCTTAATGAAAATGATGGCAAACTGTTGTATAAGGCGGATGATTCAATAGTAATGGCAGCCCTGTCTTATGATGGAAAGTACATATATATGTGTAACGGTGGAGCAGGAAGTGCAACTCAGATTACTAATTTTATTGATGAGAAAATATTTGTACTTAATCCGGACGGAACCCTTGTCAATACTATAGAACTCGACAGAAGAAAAATGAGTAATCTGTACTACGGCGACGACAAGTACCTGTTCATAGGCTACTCTAATAAGCTGTCGTATATTAATAAGAGCAATATTAGCAGCAGTGTGGAGATAGTTCCTGTTAAGTGATTTTGGAGCGGGCTTACACAGTGAGGGGCGGAATATGAACGAGTTTAGGAGACTGATTAACAGGAAAGTTGTCATTGGTTTTATCGCATTGCTTATTATTAATGTATCGTTGTATGTCTATCAGCAGACGAAGGGCGCAGGGCTTAAGGAATTAAGGTTTGAAACCGCGCAGCGGCAGTGGTGTGTTGATTACTATGGCAATTATGATATTGAGGCTGCGATAAATGCGGTGGATTCGGATATAGAGAGGATATTAAGTTACAGGAAGGCTGATAAGCAGGGTGTGGAGTCTGAGGCAGCAGTTGAGAATTATACATCTGTGGTTTTTGAAAAATATAAGCCGCTGTCTGATAGCGAACAGCTTCTGTTTCTGACCGTATTAAGGGACGTAGAAAGCCAGCTTGAATATATCAGTAAGTATCCTGAGGACATCAGGCAGATTCAGACTAATGCACAGCAGCTTATGACTTTCTCTATATTTTCTGATAAGAATAGTTTTACATATAACAATATTGTAAAGACGGGCAAGGATTTTGAAAAGGTAGCTGATGTATCGCTTTATCTTGTTAATAATAAGGCGGCAGGCAGTTTTGTGAATTATTATTACACATTTTATTTCGCGCTGATTATGATGGTTTTCATAATATACGGTCTGTCGGGTGAGCGTGATAATGGAATGTGGGGGATTGTACATTCGGCAGGAAGCGGAAGGCTTCGGCTTGCGTTGCACAGACTGTTTATTATCGCAGGCTCTGGCGTGGTTATAACAGCGGGGCTGTATTTTACAACATTTGCAGCAGCGCTGCTGTTATACGGCGGAGCAGGTGCGCTCAATGCGTCGGTTCAGTCCATACAGGCATTTGAAAGATTTGCTATGCCGATGAGCCAGATTGGGTTCGTGCTGTACAATTATGAATATAGTGTGCTGGCGGTAGTGGTTCTTAGTGTGGCGTTATGGGCTGTATTCGTTGTCAACAGGAAGCGGAATCATGCGCTTATTCTGACCGGAGTAGTTGTGGGGTTGGAAGTGCTTATGTATTACAGAATAGGGCTTCACAGCATTTACAGTGCATTTAAACAGATTAATATTGTGCGTCTTATGAAGGTCAACGAGATCATCAGCACATATGCGAACCGCGGAAGGGGAAGCTTTGTCATATCTGAGTCGGCTATTATGTTCTGGGCGCTTATGATGATTCTTGTTGTGTCCGTGGCTGTTGCGGTAATGGGAACTGTGCTTATGCGTCCGAGTCAGGGTAAAAATGTGCTGACACGGCTTACTGATAAGCTGTATGCCGGATATCAGCATATTTTTGCAAATGTGCCTGTTGTATTCAAGGAACTTCACAAGCTGCTTGTGACAAGCAGGGGATTTACGGTTATTGTGGTGCTTCTGCTGGTTGTTATGTATTTTATCAGTTATGGAAAGATGGCTTTCTCGGACAACTCCAGAGAGCGTGACAGGATATATCTTGAGAAGGGCGGTGCTGATTATTCGCAGATATCTGCCCTGATTGATGAGCGCAGAGCTGATTATATGCAGGCTGTCCAGAAAAGTATGGAAGCTTCTGAACAGTATGAGAATGGTGAGATTGGAATTGATGAGTTATCGCAGATTAATTCGACTGTGTCTATATATGCGTCGCGCTATGCTTCGGTGAGGGAATTTGAGCAGAAGCGGGAATATCTTGAGAATCTTAAGGAAGAGACTGGAATTGACGGATATATGATGTCGGACAGAGGATACGAGGAAATATTCGGCAAGTATGGAAAGGCAAGGGAGATTGTGCTTCTTATGGCTCTGCTTGCGTCTGTTGTGCTTATTGTATCAGAGAATATCGGAATTGAGACAAGCACAGGAACTAAATATATTGTCAATGCTGCGAGCGGAAAGAATACGGTTAAGATTAAGAGAATTGCCGCTTCTCTGGCACTCTGTATAGTTTTGTATTTTATTGTGTATGGAATTGATATGATATATTTGCAGAATTATTATGGCATGCCATATACAGAAGCACCGCTTATGAGTCTTACATTTATGAGGGACTGCGGACTAAATATTTCTATTGGAACATTTATTGTAATACGATTGATTGTAAGGCTGGTTATGATGTTTGCTGTATTTGCAGTCACATATGTGTTTAGCAGCCGTTTTTCTGAAGTGCGTGGAAGGGCTGTCAGTGTACTGATCATAGTAGCGGTGATTGTGCTTGTGGTTGTAACGGGAAATGTCAGCATATGGTGAAGGAGGCTGATATGGCTGAGTTAAAATATAATGATGAGAATTTTGATGATGACTTTGACGATTTCGATGATTATGATGACAGATTTCATCAACAAATGAAGTTGACTATGGTACTTCTTCCATATATACACAGAAAGATATGGAAGATGCTGTTAAAGTTATAAAAAGAAAGTTTAAGCATATGAAGGGATTTGAACTTCATAAAGTCTATTTTGTAGATGACGAATTCTCCGAAAGTACTTTGCAGGCAGTAAATGCAAAAGGTAAGAAACAGGGATGGACTCTTGCACGGAGCTTACTTTGCCGCATTTCGACGGCGTGGATTTTGATGCATATCTCACCTTTAACGGATCCTATTGCTACAATCGGAAGGAAGCAATCTTCGATAATCCGATTCCCCAAGAGGACGTACATAAGCTGATCGAGAATGCGACCAACATGGGAAGACCGGTGTCGATCGCGACGAAGAAGCGATTGGTGGCGAATGGAAGTGATGAGGATCTTGTGACGTATTATGCTTTCGCGAAGCTGGACGTAGAGGTTGCAGATGATTTTAAAGAGGTTGCAGAGAACGAGGAAATTCACCAGATTATGCTCGGCTGTTCCATGGAGGAACGTCCGAAGCTGCTGAAAGGCGTTGCGCAGGCGAAGATTACAGCATGGTGGGACTGCGCGGTGGATGTGATCCCGGCAGACGGTGGTAAAGGCGTTGGCGTGGCGAAGATGTTGGAGTATTATGGATTCGATAAGTCGGAGGCAATCGCTTTTGGCGACGGAAATAATGACATTGCGATGCTCGAAGCGGTTGGGCACGGAGTTGCAATGGGGAATGGATCGGATGAGCTGAAGGCTGTTGCGGACGATGTGTGTGGTGATGTTGCAGAGGATGGAATTTATCACTACTGTAAGCAACACCATATGATATGACAAAGAAATCGTAACTATTTACGCACAAAATCGGAATCAGAAATAGAAAAGGAACTTACCAATGAAATTTCGAAACCCGAGAAAGTGGATAAGAATGAAGTAACACGTGATGCCGAAAAAATAAGTATGACTTATTCTGATGCGGCCACGTTCAGAATGGCAATGAAGGGACAAAAAAGTGCCATTGAAAAGTTCATGAATGATGAAGAAATTCCACAATATATAAAAAATGACAGCATGGCAATAGGAAAAGAGATAGGAAAATATCTTGATGAAGGACGAAGATTTGAACGCGTTGGAGCAGGCTCTGCGTCTTAAG
>OHBJ01002623.1_pt1 | contig 12045 bp, 9 predicted proteins | sample 1577241 | NCBI WGS metagenome assembly OHBJ01 (sample SAMEA3541594, study PRJEB24748) | human gut metagenome | biome: human gut; feature: human-associated habitat; material: faeces | place: China | collected 2012
AAGAAAATAGCCCGCAAGCACTAAAAACCTATATATAGACTGAAAAGCAGACGCGGGGGTCGCGTCTGCTTTTTTTGCGCTCCATGGCGGAATGGCTAATTGTCGGCAGAGAGAGGAAGCACGAGGGCTGGCGGGGTGTTAATTTTTTATTGGTTTTGTTAAAGTGTGGTTAAAAGTCTAATACGGTGTTTGAAAATTGCTCCCCGTGTGTTAATTTTGCAGTGGTAAACGGAAATAAGGTCAATTTCCGGTTATCCATGCCGGCTTGTCCCGGCTGTCCCTGTAAGTTATAACCCCCCATATTCAGGCTGCTGCGATGCGTTCGCGCGGCCCGTTTTCAGACAATGACACTGCACTTAATTTTACACTTGAATAAATGAAAATATTAACCTTGGGACTGTTCTTGGGAGTGAGTTCGTTGGCAGCGTTTGCCAACGGGAACGTCACCGGAACTGTCTTCAGCAAAGAGACTAACACCCCGATCGATTACGCTAACGTGCAACTGGTGGACGCCGTGACACAAAAGCCCACCACATATGGCACACAGACCGACGACAACGGCAACTTCACCATTACCGGCGTCAAGGACGGCAAATATGTGCTGGTGGTATCCAACCTCGGCTCCGTAAACCAGGAACGCTCCATAGTTATAGCGGGAGAGAACGTTTCAGTGGGCAAAATCCAACTTGCCGACGACACCAAGATGCTTCAGGAAGTGGTCGTCACCGGCGTAAAGGGTCAAATGCGTTTTGAACTCGACAAGAAAATCTTCAACGTTGACAGCAACATCTCTGCGGCCGGCGTTTCGGCAAGCGAGCTGCTCGAAGAGATACCATCGGTGGAAGTAGACCAGGACGGCGGCATCTCGCTGCGTGGCAACGAATCCGTCACCGTGTGGATCAACGGTAAGGAATCGGGCATGACGGCCGACAACCGCGGCCAGATTCTGGAACAGATTCCGGCCGAATCCATTGACCGCGTGGAGGTAATCACCAACCCTTCGGCCAAATACAGCCCCGAGGGCACCGCCGGCATCATCAATATAATTCTCAAAAAAAACCGCACCAACGGCTACTTCGGCAGCGCAGAGGTGGGAGCCAATACCCGCGGAGGCGCCAACGCCAACTTCAACATAAACTACAACACCGGCCGATGGGAGACTTTCGTGGGTCTCGGCCTGCGTATGCGCCACAACAAAGGCGGATCAGAAAGCAAGCGCGACTACAACGACGGCACGTGGCTCAACTCCGAGGGCACGAACCGCAACCACGGCGTGAACGGCTTCCTGCGACTCGGCGCCACTTACCATATCACCGACAACGACGAAGTCTATGCCTCCGCTTTCGGTATGCTCGGACACCGCTGGGGCAACAGCCTTACCGATTACCGGAGCAACGTTCCCGGCCAGTGGCTACGCAATACCAACAACACCCATAACAGCGGCGACAACAGAGGCGGCCACATAGAGTGGGGCTACAAGCACCGCTGGAACGACAATCATTCGCTGGAAACGATGGTAGGATTCAACCGTTGGGGCGGACCCTCGTGGGAAAGCTATCTCCAGCAACAGCAATGGCCCGACGAAGCCGAAGGACAAGATGTGGATGTCTACCGCGAACAGGACCAGAGCGTAAACGTAAACAACTGGGAAGCAAAGGTGGATTACTCCAACCAGCTGCTCTCGTGGCTCAAACTCGAAGCTGGATACAACGGCAACTACAACCACGAAAACACTCCAGTAATGTACCGCACAGGCACCATGAAGGAGGACATGAAGACTGACCCTCATCTGTGCAACAAGTTCGTGTATAACAACAACATCTCGGCACTCTACCTCACTCTGGGAGGAAAGTACCGCGCGCTGAGTTTTTCTGCCGGACTCCGCGGCGAGGCATGGCAGGTGCGCACCACATCTTATAATTACGGCAACGACGGATGGGTGAACACCGACGGCACCTACAAGAAAAACAACTTTGCGCTCTTCCCGTCGGCTTTCATCTCCTGGTCGCTTCCACACGACAACGAAGTGCAACTCAACTACACGCGCCGCATACGCCGTCCCTGGGGACCGCAGCTCAACTCCTTCAAGAACACCTCCGACCCGACCTCAATCCATACCGGCAATCCGGAACTGGAACCGGAATACACCAACGCTTTCGAACTCAATTACATAAAGTCGTGGCAAGACCACATGGTGTCAGTTTCGGCATACATGCGCACGTCAAACAACATGATCAGCCACCTCTCCTTCATGGCACCGGCTCCCGGCTCCACCGACCAAATCATGTACATCACCCACGGCAATGTGGGAAAACAGACCAACTCAGGTGCAGAAATCGTGGTGAAGAACAACTTCTTCAACCGCGTGTTCGACCTCACGACCACCTTCAACCTCTACAACAACCACGTCAGCGCATGGAGCATCCTTTACCCAATAGACGGCGTGGATTATCCTGTATCGCGTCCCAAACAAGACCAGTTCGCATGGGACGTGCGTTGCATGGCATCGGTACGCCTTCCGTGGGATATGGCCATACAGGTTACAGGCCGCTACAACTCGCGCACCCTCACTGCGCAGGGCGCACGCGAACCGGGTTGGGACGTGCAGGCCGGCATACGCAAGAATGCCGGTCCCTGGACTTTCTCCGTAAACTGCCGCGACATCTTCGACTCGCGCAAACGCCACAGCATCACTTACGGCGACAACTACACGCAGGAGGAAAAAAGATGGCGCGGCGGACGAACTTTCCGCTTCACCATCAAGTATAGCTTCGGCAACATGAAGTCTGCCAAGAAAAACCCGATGCAGGATTCCGAACCGATGGACGGCAGCGGATACGGCGACGGCGGTCAGTAATGACGACACAGGTTCTGAAAGCCGTCTCAGACATCAATACTATCACATTAAACATCCGGACAGCGCGCATCCTCTTTTCAAGGGATGCGCGCTGTCCGGATGTTTAATGGCTTTGCAGGATTCCTACAGGTTGAAATAATAAGTACCGGTAGAGAGATTGGTGTAATAGTCATAATAGGTTCCCCGCAGATAGTAATAGGTGCTGTAAGCAGGCTCGTAAACACCTGTGTTCCAGGATTGCGTCCACGCATCGTAGGCATTCACCACAGTGACGTCATACTGCGCTCCGTCGTAGCTATACTGCACCGTCATTGGGATTGTACGCCACACTCCCTGATAGTCATAACCGACACCGATGACATTCTCAGTGCCGGCGTTCTGCCAGTAAGGCGACGAAAGTGGTGCGCTCACTACATAAGGGCTTCCATAATAGGGAGGCCCCCAATACGTAGGTCCCCACAAAGAAGGCCCCCACGGGCCGGGATTGGGAGCAACCGGAGTCGGATGGAACGAACCTCCCGTTCCGGGAGCCGGAAGACTATTTCCGAAACCGCCGCCCGCTCCCGGAGCGGCCACGCTGTTCTGCGCCACAGCAACACCGATACCCATAGTCGATGCGAGCAACAGAAACAGCCCGAATAAATATATTCTTGTGCTTTTCATAACATTCCTGGATTAGAATAATTTTACCTTAATAACAAGTAGCAACCGGTTTGGTTTTTGGAAAGACAGCGATTTCAGCGGCTACCGTAAGTGGTAGGAGCGAGGAAACCCGGAAGCAAATATGGATTACAAGGGCGATAGGGCTCGGACAAAGTGACCATAGACGATTTTTTGTTAAAAATTGCTGCGAAAAATTGCTGCGATTCAAGATTTTTTATTATCTTCGCATTGTGAAAGGTGCCGGCACCATGACAGGCACCTCCCCTCATTCCACTAATATACTTTATATTAGCTGATTAACCGAAAAATAATCAAGTAACTAACCGATATGAATCAAGACGAAGAAAACCTTAACACCGGCACAGGGCTTCCCGAGAACGCGTTCCGCGAACTCGGTGCCGATGAGCAATATGTGCCCGTGATGCACCCGGCGCGCGACCAGAAGGAAGTGACGCCCTACTCAGTGGCCACGGGTCTCATCATGGCCATCATCTTCAGTGCCGCGGCTGCTTACCTCGGACTCAAAGTGGGTCAGGTATTCGAGGCCGCAATCCCCATCGCCATCATTGCCGTAGGCCTATCCAACGCCCTTGGCAAGAAGAACGCCCTCGGGCAGAACGTCATCATCCAGAGCATCGGCGCCTGCTCGGGCGTAATCGTTGCCGGAGCCATCTTCACACTGCCCGCCCTCTACATCCTCCAGGGCACTTATCCCGAAATTGTCGTGAACTTCTACCAGATATTCCTCTCGTCGCTGCTCGGCGGCATACTGGGTATCCTCTTCTTTATCCCCTTCCGCAAATATTTCGTGAAGGACATGCACGGCAAGTATCCCTTCCCGGAAGCAACGGCAACGACTCAGGTGCTCGTCTCGTCCCAATCCAAAGACGGAGGTCAGGCCAAGACTCTGGTCATCGCCTCGCTCATCGGCGGTATCTACGACTACTTAGTGGCTACCTTCGGATGGTGGGCTGAGACAGTGACCTCCACCGCCTCGCAGTGGGGGCACGCGCTTGTTGAAAAGACAAAACTCGTGGTAAGCTGTAATACCGGCGCCGCACTGCTCGGCCTCGGCTACATCGTGGGTCTCAAATATGCTTTCGTAATCTTCGCGGGATCCATCTTCGTATGGTGGATAATCATCCCGCTGTTAGGCACTTACGGTTCGCCGGAGTTTCAGGCAATGGCTCCGGACGCCCTCTTCAAAGACTATGCCCGCATGATAGGTATCGGCGGCATCGCCATGGCCGGTGTTATCGGCATCGTGAAGTCGTGGCCTATCATCATGCAGGCTATCGGCCTCGCCGGCCGCGAGCTTAAAGGAAAGAGCAGTTCTACCAAAGAGGTGCGCTGGCAGACGGACATCTCCATGAAGCACATCGTCGCATTCATCAGCATAGCACTCATCGTGGTTCTCCTTTTCTTCTGGTTCGGAGTAATTCACAACGTTGCACAGGCCGTAGTTGCATGGCTCGTAGTTACGGTCATCGCGTTCCTCTTCACCACCGTGGCAGCCAACGCAATCGCCATCGTGGGTTCAAACCCGGTATCCGGCATGACACTGATGACCCTTATCATCGCTTCTGCTATCTTCGTGGCCATCGGCATGAGCGGCACCTCCGGCATCGTGGCATCGATGGTAATCGGCGGCGTTGTCTGCACGGCCCTTTCTATGGCCGGCGGCTTCGTCACCGACCTCAAGATTGGCTACTGGCTGGGTACAACCCCCAAGAAACAGGAACAGTGGAAATTCCTCGGCACACTGGTATCGGCAGCTACTGTGGGAGGTGTCATCCTTGTGCTCAACAAGGTTTACGGCTTCACAGGTGACAACGCCCTCGTGGCACCGCAGGCCAATGCCATGGCAAAAGTGATAGAACCGCTGATGATGGGCGGCGACACTCCCTGGATTCTATACATGGTAGGTGCTATCCTGGCGCTTATCCTCAACTGGCTCGAAGTGCCGGCCCTGGCCTTCTGCCTCGGTATGTTCATCCCCTTGCAGCTCAACACCCCGATGCTGGTGGGTGGCGCTGTTTCATACTTCGTTTCGCACAGCTCCAAGGACCCGAAAATCAACGACCTGCGCCGCGACCGCGGTACGCTGCTCGCTTCCGGCCTCATAGCCGGTGGCGCACTCTTCGGCGTCTTCGCCGCCATAACACGTTTCGCCGGTTTCGAGTACGAGAACCCCATTCCCATGGAGACTTCACAGATTCTTGGTTGTGTGGCTTACGCCGCGCTGATAGCTTACCTCATCTGGGACAGCAAACGCGTAAAACTGCCTGCTAAGTAAGACATTATAACTCTTTAAATAAGGCAACCGCAGGTATTCGTGCCTGCGGTTGTATTTTTGCCCACACACTCGGGGCCTTTACGGTCATCACGGACCTTAGGAACGCTAAGAGCCCAGCCGCAACACACAGTAGAAAGGCTCGCGGTTTTAAACCTTTCGGGATGAGGGACGTTTTCTTTTTGAAGGGCCGCTTTCCACTCGGTCCTCTCCATTATACTATGCCAAACACACTATACACGGCGCGAAAGACACTAAAAAACTATACCAACGGCGGCACGGTGCTCATGGTCGCCACCGTCCTGGCGCTGATTGTGGCCAATATTCCCGGCGCCGGGGATGTCTACGACTCGCTGTGGAACCACACTATCGCCCTGCGCGTGGGCGGTTTCAACCTATTCAGCCATCACGGGGAACCGATGTCTATCCTTGAGTTTATCAACGACGCCCTTATGGCGGTATTTTTCTTCTCCGTAGGATTGGAAATAAAGCGCGAAGTACTGGTGGGCGAGCTGTCGTCGTTCCGGCAGGCGCTGCTGCCTATAGTGGCGGCCATCGGAGGTATGGTGATGCCGGTAGTCATTTTCTTCCTGGACGCATACGGCACTGATTACGTAAACGGAGCCGCCATACCTATGGCTACCGACATCGCCTTCTCCCTCGGAGTACTTGCAATGTTGGGTTCACGCGTGCCAACGGGACTTAAAATATTCCTCACCACACTTGCCGTTGTCGATGACATCGGCGGCATACTGGTCATAGCCATATTCTACAGCCACGGCATCGTATGGTGGATGCTCGGAGTGGCGGCGGCATTGCTCGTCATCCTGGCACTCGGCGGCTGGTTCCGCATCCAGAGCAAGATTTTCTACCTGGGCATCGGCGCTTTCGTATGGTTCCTGTTCCTGAACGCCGGAATCCATCCCACCATCGCCGGTGTGCTCATAGCGCTCTGCGTCCCTGCACGCCCAGTATATGCCCCTAAGAAGTACATCAAGGCCATACGCCGCAACATAGCCTTCTTCTCTCAGGAGAACGACGAGACACTCAACTCAAAAACAATACTCGACAAGGAACAACTCAACCACCTTAAAGAGATAGAATCGGCTTCCGACAAGGTAATTTCCCCCCTCCAGGATATGGAAGACTCGCTGCACCCTGTGGTCAACTACATGATAGTACCTCTGTTCGCCTTCGCCAATGCCGGCATACCATTCGCCGGACTGGAGTTCGCATCGATATTCTCCGGCGTCAGCCTCGCCATCATCCTCGGCCTGATAGTAGGCAAGACACTGGGTATTTTCAGTTTCTCATGGCTTTGCATCAAGTTCGGGTGGGCCTCGATGCCTCACGGGGGCAACTGGAAGCGTCTGTTCTCCATATCGATGCTCGGCGGTATCGGTTTCACGGTCTCGCTCTTTATCGCCAACCTCTCGTTCGGAACGGGTGACCCGTGGCAGTCGGCACTTCTCGACCATTCGCGCCTCGGCATCCTCGTGGGTTCTCTATTAGCCGGCGTCCTGGGCTTCCTGAGCCTGCACCATACGCTGCCGAAAACACCGGCGGAAGCAGCGGCGGAAGCAGCGACGGCAGACCAGGCTTAGCACCGATACTCTGCGACGAAACAGCGGCTCCGGTCTTGATGACCGGAGCCGTTTCCTTTATCTGATAACCGGCGGATTACTTGACGCGTACTTTCTGCGAAGCGTTGTTGCTCACCTTGATGTAAATTCCGGCGGCAGCAGGACGTGAAATCTCGCGGCCCTGAAGGTCGAATCAGCGAACGTCGCCCACTTCTGCATCAATTCCCCCGATACCTGAAACAACGGTCAAAGTCACGGGGATGTCGGCCAATGGATATGTTATATTATTGTGTGTGTGACGCAGTACATAGTCGAGGTTGGAGTCGACATTTACGTCTACAATTCATGCAAAATTAAAACCCGCCTTAGCTATGATAGCTACTTTAGCTAAGATAATATGTCTAACTGCCTAACTCGTCTCGTCGCTTACTCCTCTTTCCTTTTGTCGAGTTCGGCTTTTATTTCTGCCGCTTCTTCGTAGCGCTCGGCGACTACGGCGTCGGCCATCGCTTCTTCGAGTTCCGGCACGCTCATCTCTTCGAGCAGGCGCACATTGCCGAGTTTCCGCAATGCTTCTAAACCGTCGTCGGCTTTTTCACTCTTTTCCGGCTGAGATGCTTCCTTGCGCGATGCTTCGGGGTCAAAGCCGGCCTCGTCGAGTGTTTCGCGGTTGGTGTAAATGGGAGCATTGCAGCGTATTGCGAGCGCTATGGCGTCGCTTGAACGCGAGTCGATGTGCACCTCCTGCATTCCGTTGGTCATCACCAGATCGGCGGCGAAGATACCTGTGGGCAGGCGGTAAAGGTTCACTTCCAGGAGTTCGAGACGGAAAGCGCGTATCATGGACGCCATAAGGTCGTGGGTCAGCGGACGCGGCGTTATCACGTTCTGCAACTTGCACTCTATGCTCTGCGCTTCTGCGGTGCCGATGATGATGGGAAGGCGCAGACGGCCGCCGTTCTCCTGGAGCACTACGGCATACACACCTGATTCTATCTGGTTATAAGTTATTCCGATTAGGTCGAGTTTGATTTTATTTTCCATTTTGTTTCGGTTTACGTTTTTGTGGCGGTGGCAGAATCTGGGCAGAACCTAAGCAAAGTGTTCTGTCGGGCGAATAAATTATGGCGAACTGGCCGGGCGCGATTCCCTGGATATCTTCCTGCGAGCGCAGCAGATAATTGCCGTCCGGGAGCAGCGTGAGTTCGCCATCGGCGAAGTGGGGAGTATGGCGGTTTTTGAACGCCACAGAGAACGGCGCTCCATCCTCTGGCATTGGGTTGCGCGTTATCCAGTGCATCTCGCCGAGATGCAGCTCGCGGCCATATTGCGCGGCAGTGTCGTAACCATTGGAAACGTACACCACATTGTCGCGCACATTCTTGCGCACCACATACCACGGGCCGCCGCTGAGTCCCAGCCCTTTGCGTTGACCTATGGTGTAGAACCAGAAGCCGCGGTGTTCGCCGAGTTTTTTTCCGGTTTCAAGCTCTATGATGGGACCTTTGCGGATTCCCAGGTGCCTCTCTATGAAGTCGTTGTAGTCTATCTTTCCGAGAAAGCATATACCCTGCGAATCCTTGCGCGTGGCGTTGGGGAGACGCGCATCCATAGCGAGGCGGCGCACTTCGGCTTTAGGCAATTCTCCGAGCGGAAAGATGAGATGCTTCAGTTGGTCGTAACTTATCTGCGCCAGGAAGTCGGTTTGGTCCTTCACCGGATCGACTGCCGTCGCGAGGTATTTAAGCCCGTCTTTCTCAACAATGGAGGCATAATGGCCGGTAGCCACGGCATCGAACTCGTGTCCCCAGCGCTCCTCGAAGAAGCCGAACTTTATCATCTTGTTGCACATCATGTCCGGGTGCGGGGTAAGGCCCTGCTTCACGGTGTCGAGGGCATATTTCATCACGTAATTCCAGTATTCCTGATGCAGCGACACCACACGGAAGGGCAATCCGTACTTCCGCGCTATGAGGGTGCACATCTCTATGTCCTCTTCGGCCGAGCAGTCACCCTCGCCGTTGTCCATCCCAATCCTTATATAAAAGAGGTGTAGTTCGTGCCCCTGGCGCAACAGCAGTTCCGTTGCCACCGCGCTGTCCACGCCTCCCGAAATCAGCAATGCCACTTTCATACGCTATACCTCCTCGAGAGCCGACTCGCTCTTGTTGTCAGTGTGGATAATATGCAGCGACAGGAAATAGTCGCACGAAATCTTGCCAGGTCCCACCAGTAGCAAGAAGAAGTAAATGCCGAGGAACATCACGGGGAGATATCCCGGTTGATGCCATGAAAGCATATATCCGGCCTCGCCCAAATAGTCGTGCAGCAGATAATATTCGGCGAAAAACATGGCGGCAAACGGAGGCAATATCATTATGCGCATCATCAGCCCCATCATTATGAACACCGAGCACACTATCTCGATGGTAATCAGCACAACCATCGATGTTTGCTGCGACATCCCGAGCACTGCCGGGAAGAGATGCTCCAGTTCTGAAAAATGCAACCACTGTATCACGCCGAAATGTAGCATCATCACTCCCACGAAGAGGCGCAGGAACAGTCGCCCCAGGTTGGTGTAGCTGTAACCAGTGCTCCAGAAATATATCCTTTTCAGTTGTTCTATTATCCTTTTCATCGTGATTTATAACTGTATGCCGGCACCATTGAGCACATCGGCTATTGACTTGTTGCGCATTACTATCACGCCGTCTTTGTCCAGGAGATAGCAGTCGGGCAGAAAAGGCAGGTCGTAGTTCAGCTGCGGCTTTTCGCAGTAAACGCGTTTGATGTACGACGGCATTTCCATGGCCGGCTCTTCGGCCTTATCTATAAAAACTATTTCAAATTCACCTGAGTTAACCGCCTGCTCGGCGCGTACCGACGTGGCGAAGCGGAGCAGCATCTGGCGCGAATGATCGTCTGCCGTGTTTCCGAAGATTACCACTGTGCCGCGGCTCCCCATGGCCGGAAGCGTCACCGCCGATTCCCCCTGCGGAAAAGGCTTGCCAGGTTCTGTAGCGTCAAGGGCTGCAAGTTGCGCGGCATACTTGGCCTTGCGTTCTTTCTTTATCTTCTTGATGCCGAGGAATCTATTGAGGAATATACGGTAAACCTCGTCAATGTAGACGGTAGAACGCTGCGAATGAAACTCTTCTTCGGCCGCCTTCATCAGCTGAATCATCAGCGTAGGATTCTTTTCGGCCTTCTTGCAGAGGTTCTCCACGGAGTTGAGCACCTTTGCTTTCTTGGCATAGAGCATCGGGCCGGCATATACTCCGAATGCATGCTGGAGCGCCGCCTGGTTCACCCCTTTCTTGTTCTTGAAATCCATGTCATTCCAGAAGTTGTCCATCAGCCAGTCGCTGCGCGCTTCAAGATTGTCGAGATAATCCGGGGCAACCGGATATGTGAAGAGCGACTGCACGTACACGGTACCGTCTTCGGCCGTCTGCTGTGCCGAGGATGGAAGCAGGATGCCAAGCAGCATCGTTGCGAGTATTATGAATCTGAGTTTTTTCATTTCAGAGAGTTATATTCTTTATCAACCCCTCTACGGGGTCTTTGGTGATACATGAAATGCGGTAACCGTGCTCGCGGCAAACATCTTCGAGCACCGCGCTGAAATGGTAGGCCACACCGCCGGTGAACCCCAAGAAATAATTGCGCGACCCGGGATAAAGCGCCACGTTGCGCTCCACAAAGGAAGTGAAAATTTCCCTCAAGATGCGCTGCACATCCCGGTGTCCTTCGTGCTTTTTGAGGAATGGCACGAACCGCGCCAGCCATGCCGACGCGCCGGGCCGGCGATACACGTTTTCAAGTGCCGCGCCTTTATCTACACCATATTCTTCGAGGAAAGCATGGGTAAGTTCCCGGGTAAGGATTCCGCGCAGGGCGTCGGCGAGCAGCCGCGCACCGAGACGCGCGCCGCTCCCCTCGTCGCCGAGGATGAACCCGAGCGGCGGAACGTTGGCCGTAATTTCGTTACCGTCCCAAAGGCAGGAATTGCTTCCCGTGCCGAGAATACAGGCTATGCCCTTCCCGGAGCCGAAAAGGGAACGCGCCGCGCCGGCAAGGTCAGACTGCGCCGTGGCTTCCACGCCGGGCAACTGCCGCAACCACGCCTCTTCCACGCGCCGGCAGACTGCTTCTGTGGCACACCCGGCACCATACCATTCCACGGTTCCCTCTCCGGCCACATTGCTGCGTTCCACTATCTTTCTTACAAGAGAAGAGAGCGCGTCATCGTTGACAGTCAACGCATTGCACCCTTCGAGTTCAAACCGCGAAAGCTCGGGCGCAACGTCTCCGCGAGCCGCCACACAAACCGCCGTCTTGGTAGAACCGGCATCCACAATTATCCTGAAATCCTTCATCCTATTATCCTGCGCCTCCACGCCCGGCCATAACGCCGGAAGCGTAAGGCAAATTCAGCTACAAAATTAGCAAAAAAAATGCGGTCATGCAAATTTCGGCGCTTTGACGCGACACGAAATTTTACGATGCGCCTATAATTGCCAAGATTAAAAATTTCAGCCCGAATGTAACTCCATTGATTTATAACCGTTATTTTACACAAGTTTCTGATTTAATCCTTAAATCCGCAAGTATAATTTGAGAGCCAAAGAAAATGCGCGGAGCGC
>OHBJ01002625.1_pt1 | contig 12039 bp, 6 predicted proteins | sample 1577241 | NCBI WGS metagenome assembly OHBJ01 (sample SAMEA3541594, study PRJEB24748) | human gut metagenome | biome: human gut; feature: human-associated habitat; material: faeces | place: China | collected 2012
GAAAATTTAGCAGATGCTAATTTGACCCACTTATATGGGGTAACTAATGTAAATGGAGTTTTTGATGGTCAATGTAAATTAAATGTGATTACAGATGAAGCTCGCACTTGTTTTGGGTGGAGCTCATTACTGAATACATTTACTTTGGGAATAATAACTCCGGATAATATAAGTGATGATTATTATATTGGCATGTGGAGTTATAATGTTATACGTGGATATAATGAATTCTTGTTAAATATGAAAAATAGTACTCTGGATGAGAATTTTAAAAATCGTCGTATGGCTGAATGTCGCTTTTTGCGAGCACTGCATTATTTTAACCTTGCCATGAGATTGGGTGGTGTACCTATTATCACTGAACCTCAGCAAATAGGAGACGAAGATATATATCCTTTCAGAAATACAGAGAAAGAAGTATATGAGTTTGTGCGTAAAGAGTTGGATGAAATCATTGATATTTTACCTCCTTCTTATGACGCAGCGAATAAAGGACGTGTCAGTCGCTTTGCTGCATTGGCTTTAAAGAGCCGTGCTATGTTGTATGCAGGTAGTATTGCCCGTTATGGAAAGATGGATTTGGATGGTATTTTAGGAGTACCTGTTACAGATGCAGATTTTTACTTCGAGGAGTCTTACAAAGCTTCTAAAAGAATATTAGCAGAAGGTGGGTTCAGTTTATTCAAGAAATATGATGACAAGAGTAAAAATTATCAATATTTGTTTTTAGAAAAAGACAACAATGAGGTTATTTGGGCTAAAAAATTTACTCAAAAGGATTTGGGACAAGATTATGATTACAATAACCAACCAATATCTTATAAACCTTGGATTGCCAGTATCACAAACCCGACTTTAGAAATGATAGATGCTTATGAATTTATAGATGGAACTCCTGGAAGCTCTATAAATTACAATCAAGAGATAGATACCAAAGAACTATATAAAGATAAAGATCCACGCTTTCATGCTACAATTTTGTATAATCAAGCTTTTTGGATTGACACCCCTGTGGAAACGCATTATTTTACTATTAAAAGTAATATAAACACAGATAAGAGAGATAATAGTTTGTCTGGAAGAGGAAAAGATGTGAATAACACAGCGGCAGGTGCTACTCAAACCGGATTTTGTGTAAAAAAATATTTGAAAGAAGAGAGAGGAATTCCTGGAGGAGGCATGTCTGATACTGATTTTATTATTTATCGCTTGGGTGAGATTTATCTAAATTTGGCAGAAGCTGCTTTTGAGTTAGGTGGTGCTAATCGGATTGAGGAAGCAAGGGTGGCTGTCAATGAGATACGAAAGAGGGCAGGTATGCCTGAACATACTTCTATTGATTTGGAGAAAATACGGCATGAACGGAGGATAGAATTGGCTTTTGAAGGTAAAAGGTGGTGGGATTTGGTACGTTTTGACAAAGCCTTTGATTTGGTTCCTTCTTTGAGAGAGCATAAGGGGGAAGATTATATGATGCTGTTCCCCATTCCTTTGTCAACAATAAGCGTGGAGCCGAAAGTTACTCAAAATCCTGGTTGGGATAAATAAAGTATATTATTGAAATCTTTCCAATATGTTGTAACTTTACAGCATATTGGAAAGATTGATAAACGAACATAATAAAATTATATATGAAAAAGTCTATATTTCTCTTTTATTGTCTGCTTGTCCACTTGTGTTCTGCGACAACATTATTTGCTCAACAGAATGACGTTTTGATACCAGGTGTCAAGAAAATAAAGGATGTAATAATATATAAGGATACCATGTTTTACTCCGCTTTTCCTTCAGCTGTAAAATTATCGAATGGAGAGATACTGGTATCGTTTAGAAGAGCTCCAGACCGTAAAGTCTTTAAGGAGAAGAAGAATAATCATTTGGACCCGAATAGTTATCTGGTAGTAGTGAGATCCAAAGATGGCGAACATTGGACCAAGGAACCGGAACTGCTTTATGCCCATCCGTTTGGAGGCTCACAAGATCCATGTTTGTTGAAGTTGAAAGATGGAACACTGCTATGTGCTAGTTATTTGTGGACATTTATTCGTCCGGATGGTTTAGCTGTTCTTAAGAAACCGTTCGTACAGAATACAGACGCTGTTTTTGCAGGAGGATATTTGCTCCGTTCTTATGATGATGGTAGAACTTGGAATGATTTGATTATACCTTGTAGCGTTCCGTCTGAAATAAATTATAGTGGATTGGGAGGTAAATTGCCGGCTTATAATCGTGGCGCTTTGTATGAAGGAAAAGATGGACGTATTTTTTGGGCAGTAGTAGCTTCTGATACAGAAGCTTTAAGAAATACGTCGGTCTATTTGCTTATATCCAAAGATAAAGGAAAAACATGGGAATACGGTACGAAAATTGCTAAAGATAAAAAGGTCTCGTTTAATGAGACTTCCATGTATGAAACGCCTAATGGGGATTTGATTGCTTTTATGCGTTCGGAAGCGTTTGGTGACCAAGCTTGTATTGCACGGTCCATAGATGGTGGGAAAACATTTGGTGAATGGAAAAGTATGGGGTTCAAAGGACATCCTCTCCAGGCAATGAGGCTGCCAGACAATAGAGTTTTGTTGACATATGGTTATCGTCATGAACCTTGTGGAGTTAGAGCCAGAATTCTTAATGCAGAATGTACAGATTTTGCCACGGCTCCTGAGATTATCATAAGAGATGATGCGGATGATGGAGATGTCGGATATACATGGGCTGTACAGCTGGATGAGAAGAGGGTATTGGTGGTATACTATATAAACTTTGACAGAGCCAAAGGTACTAGACATATACAAGGCTCTATTTTAGAGATTGAACCGCAAGGATAATTGTTAATACATAATATGATGAAGAGAAAACAAATTCCGGGCAATATGGATTCCAGCCCTCAAAAGATGTCTCGTCGTAAAGCATTGGCTACTATGGCAGGTGCCGTAGGATTGGCAGCATTACCTGGTGTAGGGCATGCATTGAATCCCATCAAGAAAGAACGGAGAGACATTCAAACCTCTGCTTTTACATCTATCCATACTATGCGTAACGCTGTATCTCGTCAGTTTACGACTTTTGACTTGAATACTAAGATTAAAGCCCATTTGGTTGGACCGGGTGAGAAATCTGTACTGGTAGATCACACTTCTCCTGGTGTAATTACCCGTATGTGGTTTACTATTAATGGTTGGTTTTGGGAAAATTGGGATTTAAGTAAGGAGCGGTGGCCTGATCCTACTATTTTGAAAATGCTGATTTTGCGTATTTATTGGGATGGTGAGGACTATCCTTCTGTAGAATGTCCGATTGGTGACTTCTTTGGTATAGGGCATTGTGAATATAAGCATTATATGTCCAAATATATAGGTATGTCCAGTGGAGGTTTCTATTGTTATTTTCCGATGCCATTTAAAAAGGTAAGGATAGAAGTGGAAAATCTTCATCACCGTTTGACTACAAGCGTTTTCTTAAATGCCAATTATGATCAATTGGAGAGTTTACCTGAGGGTATGGGACGATTCCATTGTTTATATAATGCTGGTACCAATCCTGGTTATGAACCATTAACCATATTGCAGACTAAAGGACATGGACATTTTATTGGCTGTTCCTTGTCCATGCAGAGTTGGCTTCCAAACTACTTGGGATATTTGGAAGCACCCGAGTTTATTTATATCGATACGGAAGACAAAAGTGTACCGACTATAGTTGGTTCTGGACTTGAAGATTATTTTAATGGTGGCTGGTATTTTAGGGAAGGTGAATTCTGTGGAGAGTTGCATGGAGTTCCTATAAAGGATCCGCTCCGTTCGATGGTGAGTATGTATCGTTATCATGAGCAAGATGCAATCTGTTTCAATGAAAGTTTTATTTTTGATTTTATAAATCCCCGTAAACCGGAGCAGACCCGGCCCTTTAAATTCTCTTCGGCGGCTTTCTGGTATCAAGACAAAGCTGTACCTCTGGCGTTCAAATTACCAGAGAAAGAAAAGTTGGTTGATTGGTATAGAATGCGTGATACAGACCATCAAGCTATACCATAAGATTGATATTTATATTTACTTTTTGAATTACTGAAATATGTTACTTGAAGATAGGATTTTGAAAAAATGGTTATTACCTTTTATATTGTCGGTTCTTATTGCCGTAGATTCCATGGCTCAATGCATTCCGGTGTACAAGGATTCTAGTATGTCTGTTGAACGACGGGTTACAGATTTATTGGGCAGAATGACATTACGAGAAAAAATAGCACAATTAAGTCATTTGCATGGTTATCAATTATACAATGGTCAAGAGGTGGATTACCAAAAATTAAGAGATGCAGCTGGTGATATTAGTTACGGCTGTATTGAGGGATTCAATCTTACTGGTGAAAATGTGCGGAAAGCATTTCATGCAATTCAGAAATATATGGTTGAAGAGACACGCTTGGGAATCCCAGTTTTTACAGTAACTGAGTCTTTACATGGCTCGGTACATGATGGTTCTACCATTTTTCCTCAATCTGTAGCCGTTGGTAGTACTTTTAATTTAGATTTGGCTTATCAGATGACTAAAGCAATTGCTACAGAATTAAGGTCCCAAGGGGTAATTCAGACTCTTTCACCAGGATTGGATGTTGTTCGGGATTTGCGATGGGGGCGTGTTGAGGAATCGTTTGGTGAAGATCCTTGGCTAGTGGGACAGATGGGGATTGCACAAGTGAAAGGTTATATTGACGGAGGAATATCTCCAATGTTGAAACCTTTTGGACCGGGAGGAGCTCCTTTGGGAGGGCTGAACTTGGCTTCAGTTGAGAGTGGAGAACGGGATATACGTAATATCCATATCAAGCCGTATGAGATGGCTGTTCGGAATACGGAAGTGAAGGCGGTGATGACCTCCTATAATTCTTGGAATGGCATCCCTAATTCTGCTTCTTCTTATTTACTGACGAATATTTTACGCAATGAATGGGGATTCAAAGGATATGTATATTCCGATTGGGGGGCAGTGGCTATGTTGAAGGATTTTCAGCATACAGCTAAGGATGATAGTGAAGCGGCTATCCAAGCCTTGACTGCGGGGGTGGACTTGGAAGCTTCCAGTAATTGCTATTGGGCTTTGGAGCAATTGATAGAGCAAGGCAGGTTTGATGAAAAATATGTGGATTTGGCTGTTGGACGTATCTTACGTGTTAAATTTGAATTAGGATTGTTCGAGAATCCATATCAGGGCGCTGACATGCCGGGAGTAGCCATGCGTACTAAAGAAGCGGTGGAGCTATCGCGCAGAGTGGCTGATGAATCGATTGTTTTATTGAAGAATGAAAATACTCTTTTACCCTTAAATTTGAATAAAATAAAATCATTAGCAGTGATTGGGCCGAATGCTAATCAAGTACAGTTCGGGGATTATACATGGAGCCGGAGTAATAAAGATGGGGTTACTCCACTTGAAGGCCTAAAGAAACGGGTTGGAAATAAGATAAAAATAAATTATGCGGCAGGATGTGATCTTATTACAGATAATAAATCCGGATTTGATGAAGCTGTAGCTGCTGTAAAAGCGAGTGACATGGCTGTTGTATTTGTTGGTTCTTCTAGTGCTTCACTGGCACGTGACTATTCAGATGCTACATGTGGGGAGGGGTTTGACCTCTCTTCTCTGGATCTGACAGGTGTACAAGAAGAATTGGTGGAAGAAATCTATGCAATAGGAAAACCTGTTATAGTTGTATTGGTTACAGGTAAGCCTTTTTCTATTTCTTGGATAAAAGAACATATTCCAGCCATAGTTGTACAATGGTACGGTGGTGAGAAAGCTGGAGATGCAATAGCTGATATGTTATTGGGAAATATTAATCCTTCAGCCAAACTTCCATTCTCGTTTCCGCAGAGCGTAGGACATTTACCGGTTTTTTATAATCATTTGCCAACGGACAAAGGATTCTATCGTCGTCCTGGTAGACCAAATGAACCTGGACGTGATTATGTTTTTTCTTCACCAGCTCCGTTATGGTCTTTTGGGCATGGATTGAGTTATACTACATTTGAGTATTTGAATGCTCATTATTCTGCAGAGTTATTACATCCATCTGATACCTTGATTGTCAGTGTATCTTTGAAGAATACGGGTAGTGTAGCGGGAAAGGAGGTAGTACAGCTTTATGTTCGAGATGTGGTCAGTTCGGTTGTGACTCCAGTCAAGCAACTGAAGGCATTCTCAAAACCATTCTTACAACCAGGCGAAATGCAGACAGTTGTTTTGAAGCTACCAATACAAGAATTGGCCTTATATGATTTGAGCATGAAAAAAGTAGTAGAAGAAGGGGAGTATGAAATACAGATAGGAACAGCCTCAGATGATATCAGATTACGAAGGACAATCTTTGTTGGCAGACAGCCGGTGACTAGTAATAGTCTTGGTCATAACGACTTCTGCATGGATGAAATTGTGAAGAATCCAGGAAGAAAGATAAAGGTTGCTGGTTGTGTCAGAGATGTACAAGCAACCCCTATAAGTGGAATTGAAATCAAATCTAATTATTCTGGTAGAACGGTTATAAGTAAGGAAGGCGGAAGATATTCCATTCTGACTGTAGAAAACGATGTGCTAACGATTTCTGCCAAAGGATTCGAGACAGTAAATATCAAGGTGAATAAACAAAAGGATATAGATATAAAATTGAATTACAGTCATGATTAAACACGAAATCAGATGGGAATACATATTGGTAATATGTATTATTCTCGGTACGTTACCTTGTAATGCACAGTCAGTAATTCCTATGCCAAAAGAAATGGTGATGGGAGAAGGTTCTTGGGATGTATCTGCCGATACACGTATAAATTACAGTAATGATGCGCTTACCAAAACAGTCAGTCTCTTTAATAATTATTTAGATGGACGGTTTGGGGTGACTTTGAAGAAAGGATCGAAAGGAAAGAATGCCATTCATTTGCAGATAGACAAGAAAATGCCTTTAGAGGCATATTCATTAGTTGTGGATGATAAGGGAGTAACAATCAAGGGAAGTGAAGCTGGAATATTTTATGGAATTCAGACATTGCAGCAGTTACTTGTTGATAAGGGAAATGGATGCATACAGCTTCCGTATATTATGATAAATGATGAACCCCGTTTTGGTTATCGTGGTTTGATGTTGGATGTTGCACGTTATTTTTACTCAGTGGAATATGTAAAAGAGTATATAGATTTAATGGCTCGTTATAAAATAAATAGATTCCATTGGCATTTGACAGAAGATGCCGGGTGGCGTATTGAAATAAAAAAGTATCCAGAATTGACCAAAATTGGGGCATGGCGTAATAGTACTCAGTGGGGGCATAATCCGACAGAACAAGATCGTATTCCACATGGAGGATTCTATACTCAGGAGCAGATTAAGGAGATTATCCAATATGCGGCAGATAGGTACATCACTATTGTTCCGGAGATCGATTTACCAGGACATACAATGTCTGTTTTAGCTACATATCCGGAGCTGTCTTGCACGGGCGGACCATTTCGGATACCGGAAACTTGGGGTATTAAGGAGGAAGTTCTTTGTCTCGGTAATGATGAAACCTATCGGTTTGTAGAAGATGTTTTATCTGAGGTGATAGATTTGTTTCCCGGTGAGTATATTCATATAGGCGGTGATGAGGCACCTAAAAGACGTTGGAAAGAATGTCCGAAGTGTCAACGACGCATTAAGGAAAATAAATTGAAAGATGAACATGAATTACAAAGTTACTTCATCCATCATTTGGATGAATTTGTAACCGGGAAGGGGCGAAAAATCATTGGTTGGGATGAAATCTTAGAAGGTGGTCTGGCACCGAATGCTGCTGTAATGAGCTGGAGAGGAGAAAACGGTGGAATTGCTGCAGCGGGAATGGGGCATAAAGTGGTGATGGCTCCCAATAACTATATGTATATTGATTATTATCAGAGTGAGGATTATACTAATGAGCCTTTAAATATAGGAGGACTGGTTACGTTGGAACATATCTACAGCTATGAACCTTATACGCCTAAGCTTACAAAAGAGCAATGCGGTTATATAATGGGGGTACAAGCTAATGTTTGGGGAGAATTTATACATCATCCTGATAAAGTGAACTATATGGCATATCCTCGGGCTATGGCCCTTTCAGAAATAGGTTGGTCACCTGCGGAAAAGAAGAATTATGCAGATTTCCGTGAAAGATTAGCGGGATGTTTGGCTGAACTGGATAGACAAGGGGTTACTTTCCGTATTCCCGAACCGATTGGTTGGGATAAAGCTATTGTTAGAGGCGGTAACGCGATAGTGGATTTGAAGCCGTCAGTAGAGGGTGCTGATATATATTATACCACAGATGGTACCGATCCTCGTTTATATGGAAAACTCTATACGGATACATTGCAGTTACCTTTATCTTTCAGTGGAGTAAATATAAAATGTTATCTCCGCCTTTCTTCCGGTAGAAGTAGTGCTGTTTATACAGTTGTAGCTCCTGATACAAAATAAAAAAATGATAATAAATACAGTATTTATGACGAAATATTTATTAATATGTCTGGTAGTTTGTGCACTGATTTTTCAAGGGTGCTGGCATCATGAGAGTGCGGTTGAACGTGGCTATAATGAGAAGTATATAGGTGAATATACGCGTAAAATAGCTTTCCCTATAGGAGGTATAGGCACGGGCATGTTCTGTATTGAAGGAACAGGAGCATTGAGTAATATGTCTATACGTCATAGACCGAATGTTTTCAATGAACCAACGATGTTTGCTGCAATTCATGTGAAAGGTTATGAGTATGGTACACGCATTCTGGAAGGGCCGGTTCCAGAATGGAAAAAATTTGGTGCTCCTAATTCCAGCCGTGGAGACGGCGGCTCATGGGGAATGCCCCGGTTTAAGGAGTATAGTTTCCAGTCACGTTTCCCTTTTGCGGAGGTAGAGTTGGCAGATCAGAATGTCCCTATAGATGTGAAACTGGTTGCCTGGAATCCATTTATACCAACGGATGAAGATAATTCAAGTCTACCGGTTGCTGGGTTTGAATATGAGTTTCATAATACCAGTAATGAGGAAGTACAAGCCGTCTTTTCATATAATAGTATGAATTTTATGCAAACTCCGGGTAGAGGTAAAGCGTATATAGATGCAGCAAAGAATGGATTCATTCTAAGACAGACAGGCACAGAGAATGAACCTTTCTGTCAAGGTGATTTTATGATTTATACTGACAATCCCCAGACGGTAGTTAATCATAACTGGTTTCGTGGAGGTTGGTTCGACCCATTGAGCATTTGTTGGGATAACTTGGAAGAGGGCAGAATGGAAGAGAATCCAGCAGGCTTGGAAGGAGCAGTGGGAGCTTCGTTATATGTGCCGTTTACTTTAGCACCTGGTGAGACTCGTAATATAAGGTTGTACATGGCTTGGCATGTCCCTTATTCACAAGAACGAATAGGTGGAATCCCACGTACAGATACTGATATCCCTGATGCACCAGTTTGTCCAGATGAATTGAGTAACTGTTATACTTATGAGAATAATTTTGAAGGGAATTACCGCCCTTGGTATAGCAGTAGGTTTGGCAGTATACAAGATGTTGCAAACTACTGGTTGGATAATTATGATGCATTGAAAAAGAATACTCAGTTGTTCACTGATGCTTTCTATGATTCTACTCTTCCACCTGAAGTTAAGGAGGCTGTTGCTGCTAATTTGAGTATATTGAAATCTACTACAGTACTTCGCCAATACGATGGGCGTATGTGGAATTGGGAGGGAAGTCATGATAATTGGGGCTCTTGTCATGGTTCATGCACGCATGTTTGGAATTATGCGCAAGCTGTATCTCATCTTTTCCCAAAATTAGAACGTACATTACGTGAAACAGAATTTTTTGTGAGCCAGGATAAAAGGGGACATCAAGTGTTCCGTACGAATCTGCCTATCAGTCCTACTGTCCATGATTTTCATTCGGCGGCAGATGGGCAATTAGGAGGTATAATGAAGGTATATCGTGAATGGAGAATTATGGGTGATATAAATTGGCTGAAGATGATGTATCCAGCTGTGAAGAAAAGTATGGATTATTGTATCCGTACTTGGGATCCGAGAGAGGTTGGAGCTGTTGAAGAACCTCACCATAATACGTATGATATAGAGTTTTGGGGCGCGAATGGGATGATTACCAGTTTTTATGTAGGAGCATTACAAGCTATTTGCTTGATGGGTAAAACGGTAGGCGATGATATTTCCCGTTATGAAGAATTGATGAATAAAAGTAAAGCATATTTGGAGAGCAAACTTTTTGATGGAGAGTATTTTATTCAGAACATTCAATGGACTGGATTGGACGCTCCAGACCCAGTTGATGCCCAATCGTTTGTGACCCATTATACGCCAGAAGCTTTAAAAATCCTACAAGAAGAAGGTCCGAAATATCAGTATGGTAAAGGTTGTTTGTCTGACGGAATATTGGGCTCTTGGATGACATTGGTATGTGGAATGCCGGAGGTGGTCGATCGTCTGAAAGTAAAAAGTCATTTGATTTCTGTCCATAAGTATAACTTTAAAAAGAGCTTAAGTAACCATGTCAACCCTCAACGTTCCACCTTTGCATTGGGAGAGGATGGGGGATTATTACTTTGTACCTGGCCGAAAGGTGGTAAGCTAAAATTGCCTTTTGTATACAGTAACGAAGTGTGGACTGGAATTGAATATCAAGTGGCTGCTCATCTTATGTTTGAAGGAGAAGTGGAAAAAGGGCTTGAAATAGTGAGAACTTGCCGTGATCGTTATAATGGTCGTGTTCGTAATCCGTTTAATGAATATGAGTGTGGAGCATGGTATGCTCGTGCAATGGCCAGTTATGCTATGCTAGAAGGCCTTACGGGAATACGCTATGATGCAGTAGACAAAATTTTGTATATAGATTCGCGGATTGGAGATGATTTCACTTCATTCTTGTCTACGGAAACGGGTTTTGGTAATGTTGGACTTAAGGAAGGAAAGCCGTTTATAGATGTGAAATATGGGGTAATAGATGTACAGAAATGTATCGTTTCCGGTAAGGAAATTCAATTATAGTTTGGATAAGGTTCTTGATTATATACAAATTGTGAAATTTGTAGTATTGTAAGATTTACATGTATAGATTAGATGGTTTTATGAGAGTTCTGTGGGGCTGTGATTGTTCCACAGAACTATTTTTATGTTATTTGCAGATTTTTGCAACCAAACTTCATCTTTCCTGCTGGTACGCGGCTGCATCACGGCCCTGCGCGGTATGGGACTCACGCCGTTCATCGTGCCCGCCATGGGCAGCCACGGCGGTGCCGATGCCGAAGGACAGCGCATGCTACTGCATCACCTGGGCGTCACGGAGGAGAGCGTCGGGGCTCCGGTCGTCTCCTCCATGGAAACGGTGGACCTGGGCTGCGTGGCCCCCGGCGTGAACTGCCACATTTCCCGTGATGCCTTTGAAGCCGATGCCATCATGACCGTGGTCAGGGTCAAGGCCCATACCAATTTCACGTCAGACATCGAAAGCGGCCTGTGCAAGATGCTCACCGTGGGCCTCGGCAAGGATCTGGGCGCCAAGAATGCCCATATCTACGGCCGCAAGGGGCTGGTGGAATACATCCCCCGCCTGGCCGAACACATGATCGCCCATGCGCCTGTGGCCTTCGGACTGGCCGTGGTGGAAAATGCCGAGAGCCGCATCTGCCTCGTGGAAGGCGTCGAAGCCGCGGACATGCTCAAGGCCGACCGGGAACTGCTGGCCAGGGCCAAGAAACTCAAGGCCGTGCTGCCCTTCGAACAGCTGGCATGCTGGTCGTGGAAGAGATCGGCAAGGACATCAGCGGCACCGGCATGGATTCCAAGGTCGTGGGCCGGGTAGGCTTCGGCGAGCCCTACGGGCACCCCTTCATCAACACCATCGCGGTCCTGCGCGTGACGGCCGCCTCCGGCGGCAACGGCATCGGCATCGGCATCGCGGTGCCTGATGATTTCACAGGAATAGTTTTTGATATAGGGCGTGGTGAGTTTGACC
>OHBJ01002627.1_pt1 | contig 12034 bp, 8 predicted proteins | sample 1577241 | NCBI WGS metagenome assembly OHBJ01 (sample SAMEA3541594, study PRJEB24748) | human gut metagenome | biome: human gut; feature: human-associated habitat; material: faeces | place: China | collected 2012
AGCGTGTAGGCGTCGTCGCGCCCCTCCTTCGCCAGCCGGTCGATCGGCGCGCCGCCGGGATACGGCAGGCCGAGCACACGCGCGGATTTATCAAAGCACTCGCCCGCGGCGTCGTCGCGCGTCTGGCCGAGAATGCGAAGGTCGGTATAGTCGCGCACGTCCACGAGCATCGTGTTGCCGCCGGAGATGGCAAGACAGAGGAACGGCGGCTCAAGCTCCGGATAGGCAATGTAGTTTGCGGCGATGTGGCCGCGGATGTGGTGCACCGGAATGAGCGGGATGCCGAGCGCCGCCGCGGCGCTCTTGGCAAAGTTCACGCCCACGAGCACCGCGCCGATGAGTCCCGGCGCATACGACACCGCCACGGCGTCAAGCTCGGACTTTTTCACACCCGCCGCCGCGATCGCGCGGTCAGCCAGCCGCGAGATGACCTCCACATGGCTGCGCGAGGCGATCTCCGGCACGACGCCGCCGTATACGGCGTGCAGGTCGGCCTGCGAGAAGATCTGGTCGGTGAGCACCTTTCGTCCATTTTCGGTCACGGCGACGGCGGTCTCGTCGCACGTGGATTCCACGGATAATATCAGCATTGCGTTACTCCGCCTCTTTTTGGAAGAATTTCGACATCAGAATAGCATCTTCCGCCGGTTTTTCATAGTAGTTTTTTCGTTTTCCCACGATTTCAAAGCCGTTTTTTTCATAGAGCCGCCGCGCGGCGAGATTGCTCTCGCGCACCTCGAGCTGTAAAACGGCGGCGCCGCGCCGCTCGCTTTCGGCAAAAAGCGCTTTCAGGAGCGCCGCGCCGATCCCGCGGCGGCGAGAGTCCGGCGCCACGGCCACGTTGCCGATATCGCCCTCGTCGAGCACGAAGCGCGCCCAGACGTAGCCGAGAAGGTCATTCCCTTCTTCGGCGGCGAGGATGACGCCGCCGTCCGTTTCCCAAAGGCGCGCGAGCATTCCTTCGTCCGCGCCGTCCGGAAATTCGGCGCGCTCGAGCGCGGCAACGGCGGGAATGTCGGAAAGCTCCGCTCTGCGAACGATCATGTCCCGTGCGCCTCCGCCCAGTTTCTGCCCCAGCCGGCGTCTGCGGTGAGCGGCACGGTGTAAGCTACGGCATGTTCCATTTCCTCGCGCAGCACCTGCACGGCCTTTTCCCGCTCCGCTTCCGGGCATTCGACGATCAGCTCGTCGTGCACCTGCAATATGAGCTTTGCCTTCATGCCCTCGGCGCGAAGCCGCTGATCCACATGCACCATGGCGAGCTTTATAACGTCCGCCGCCGTGCCCTGAATCGGCATGTTGAGCGCGACGCGCTCGCCGAACGCGCGCAGCGCCGGAACGTTCAGTTCCGGCAGATACCGCCGCCGGTGGAAAAGTGTTTCGGCGTAGCCGAGCTCCTTTGCGTGCCGGACGGCTTCCTTCTGGTAATCGCGCACGCCGCGGAAGCGCGCGAAATAGGCGTCCATATACTCCTTCGCCTCGCCGTAGCCGACGCCGATGTCCTGCGCGAGCGAGAAGGCGGAAATGCCGTACACGATGCCGAAGTTCACGGCCTTCGCTCTCCGGCGCTCCTCGGCGGTGACGTCCTCAAGCGGCACGCCGAACACCTGTGAGGCCGTGACGCGGTGGACGTCCTCGCCGGAGAGGAACGCCGCGCGCATCGCCTCGTCGCCCGAGATGTGCGCGAGCAGGCGAAGCTCGATCTGCGAATAGTCCGCGTCCACGAGCACGTTGCCGGGCGCGGCGACGAACATTTTGCGCAGTCCCGCCCCCAGCTCGCGCCGGACGGGGATGTTCTGCAAGTTCGGCTCGGTGGACGAGAGACGCCCCGTCGCCGTGACGGTCATCTGGAAATTGGTATGGATGCGTCCGTCCGCGCCGATGACCTTCAAAAGGCCGTCCGCGTAGGTGGATTTGAGCTTGGTGAGCTCGCGGTATTCGAGCACGTGGCGCACAATGGGCTCATGGCGGAGCTTATCGAGCACATCGGCATTGGTGCTCCAGCCGGTCTTGGTCTTTTTCCCGCCGGGGAGACCGAGCTTTTCAAAAAGCACGGCGCCGAGCTGCTTCGGGGACTGGATGTTGAATTCCTCCCCTGCCTCCGCCCAAACCGCTTCGCGCAGCGCGTCGATGCTGCCCGTAAGACTCTCGCCGAAGGCGCGCAGCGCCTCCGCGTCGGCAAGGAAGCCCTCGTTTTCCATTTTGGCAAGCACCGCGCAGAGCGGCAGCTCGATCTTTGTAAAAAGCTCCTCCATCTGCGTCTCGCGCAGCTTCGGGAGCATAACTTCCTCGAGCGCCGCGACGCTCGCCGCGCGCGAGGCCATCTCGCCGAGCCGGTCGGCGAGCGTTTTTCCCTCCCCGCCGGAGAGGTCGAGCATGAGCTGATCACCGCTGTCCGCCGCGCCGGACGAGGTATGCGGCGTGAAGCCGCAGTAGGCGAGCGTGAGCTTTTCGATCTCGTACCCGGCGGCGGTCGCGTCGAGAAGATACCCGGCGAGCGCGCTGTCAAACACCCAGTTTTCGAGCGCGTCCACGCCTCGCGCGAGCAGCGCGCGCTGCAGATTCTTCACGTCGTGCCCCGCCTTGCGGCGCTCGGGCGCAAAGAGCAGCGCGAGCGCCGCGGTATAGCCGTCCCGGTATGCCTCCGGCGTCAGAAATACCGCGAGCGCGTCATTTTCGGAAACGCTGAAATGCGCGAGCGTCTCGCCGCTTTCGGCATCAAACCAGTAATAGGCGACGGCGTCCCCCGCCCGTTCCAGCGCGGCGCGGAGATCTTTTTCCGTTTGCGGCGTCACGCTCTCGCATGTGCCCTCAAATACGGTCTCTTCCTTTTTCTCCTCCGCGGCCGGCTTCAGGCCCCACTTTTCAATGAACTTCTGGAAGCCGAGCCGCCGGAAAATTTCATACGCCGCGCCGCCGTAGTCTGCCGGGCGGCGAAGCTCGTCGGGGGAAATATCGATCGGCGCACTGCGGTCGATCGTGGCGAGATAGTATGAATCCTCGGCGCTCTCTTTGCCGTTTTCGAGCTTTGTGCGCAGCGAGGCGCGGATGTTGGGATCGCTGATATGCTCGTACACGCCCGCGAGCGAGCCGTACTTCCGCACAAGCTCGAGCGCCGTCTTCTCCCCCACGCCGGGGACGCCGGGGATGTTGTCGCTCGTGTCGCCCATGAGGGCCTTGAGATCGACCATGTGCGGCGCGTCAAAGCCGTATTCCTCGCGGAAGCGCTCGGGCGTATAGTTGACGGTCTCGGTCTGGCCCATACGCGTTTTGACGTTGAGCACGCGCACATGCTCACCCACGAGCTGCAAAGCGTCCTTATCGCCGGTGACGACGACGCACTCCCAGCCCTGCTCCGCTCCGATGCGGCTCACGGTGCCGAGAAGATCGTCCGCCTCCCAGCCGGAGAGCTCGCGCCGCTCGATGCCGAGCGCGTCGAGCACGTCCTTCAAAACCGGCATCTGCGCGGCGAGATCGTCCGGCATGGGCTTGCGCGTCGCCTTATACGCCTCGCTGTGCTTGTGGCGGAACGTCGGCTCGCGGCGGTCGAACATGACGCAGAGCGCGTCGGGCTTTTCGTCGTCGAGCAGGCGCTGCAATATATTCAGAAAGCCGAAAACGGCGTTCGTCGGCGTGCCGTCGGGCGCGGAGAGCGGGCGCACGCCGTAATACGCGCGGTTCACGAGGCTGTTGCCGTCGATGAGCATCAGTTTTGGCATAGAGTTTCCTCCTTAAGTTCCTTGGCAAGCGGGCGGTACACGGTGAGCATAAGCGTTGTGAACGCCGCGCCCCCGCCGAGCAGATCGCTGATCGGCTCGCTCCAGTACACGCCGTCCGCCCCGAGACCGAATACGCCCGGGAGAAGCAGCATCAGCGGCACGACGAGCACGATCTTGCGCAGCAGCGAAAAGAAGATCGCCTGCCGCGCCTTGCCGAGCGAGCGGAACGAGTTTTGCGCAACGAATTGGAGCGACATGAACACGAACCCGCAGAAATAAATGCGCACGGCGCGCACCGCCACGGCGATGAGCGCCTCATCCGGCGTAAAGATGCGGATGAGCGGTTCGGGGAAGAGCATGAACACCGCCCACACGAGCAGCGAAAACGCCGCTGCGCCGAGCGTGCTGAACCGGATCGTCTCCAGCACGCGCTTTTTCTGCCCCGCGCCGTAGTTGAAAGCGAGCACCGGCTGGATGCCGGAGCCGAAGCCGTGGATGATCTCGGTGAAGATCGTCCGCAGCGAGTTTACGACCGTGATCGCGCCGACGTAAAGATCGCCGCCGTACAGCCCGAGCTGGCGGTTCGCCACGGTCTGAATGGCGGAGTTCGTCGCGCCCATCACGAAATCGGCCACGCCGAGAGACATAATGCGCCCCATGATCTTTTTCCGCGGCGCCATCGTGCGCCACGAGAGCTCGAGCGGCGTTTTATCGCTGCGCAGAAAGAGGAAGCACCATGCGGCGCTCAGCGCCTGCGAGAGCACCGTGGCGGCCGCCGCGCCGCGCACGCCCATGTGGAAAGCAAAAATGAACAGCGGGTCGAGCACGATGTTCGCCGCCGCGCCGAGCAGCACCGTGAGCATGCCGCGCGTGGCGAAGCCCTGGGCGTTGATATACACATTCATGCCGAGCGACGCGAACGAGAACGTCGTTCCGATGAGATATACCGCGAGATATTCGCGCGCATAGGAGCTTGCCTCCTTGCCCGCGGCGAACACCGTTATCACCGGATCGAGAAACGCCCATGTGAGCAGCCCGAGCGCAACGGACGAAACGAGCAGCATGGAGAAGGCGTTGCCCATCACGCGGGAGGCCTCGTCGTTATCCCCGCGGCCGCGCGCCATGGAGCAGAGCGGCGCGCCGCCCTGTCCGAACAGGCCCGCGAACGCCGAGAGGATCGAAATGACCGGCAGCGCGATGCCGACGCCCGTGAGCGCCATGCTGCCGACATTGGGAATATGGCCGATGTAGATACGGTCCACCACGTTGTAGAGCACGTTCACGAGCTGCGCGGCGATGAGCGGCAGCGCCATGCGCATGACGACCGCGGGGATATTCCCCTTGGAAAAATCGTTTTGTACGTTTTTTTCCGCCATGGTCATTTCTCCCCGCGCAGCCGGATGATCTGATCGCGCAGCACGGCGGCATATTCGTATTCGAGCATCTGCGCGGCTTTGCGCATTTCTTTTTCCAGCCGGTCGATCTCGGCCTTCCGCTCGCGCTCGGTCATGCGCATGCCGCGCTCGTCCTTTGCCGCGGGGCCGGTGATCTCAAGAAGATCCCGGATGCTCTTTTTGATGGTTTTCGGCACGATGCCGTGCGCCTCGTTGTACGCCGTCTGGATGGCGCGGCGGCGCTCAGTCTCGTCGATGGCGGCGCGCATGGAGGGCGTGACCGTGTCGGCGTACATGATGACGGTGCCCTCGGCGTTTCGCGCCGCGCGGCCGATCGTCTGGATGAGCGATGTTTCGCTCCGGAGAAAGCCCTCCTTATCCGCGTCGAGGATCGCAATGAGCGATACCTCGGGAAGGTCAAGGCCCTCGCGCAGAAGGTTGATGCCGACGAGCACGTCAAATTCGCCCCGGCGCAGATCGCGGATGATCTCCATGCGCTCCATGGCGCCGACGTCGTGGTGCATATAGCGCGTTTTGATGCCGGCGTTGCCGAGATACGCCGTTAAGTCCTCCGCCATGCGCTTGGTGAGCGTCGTGACGAGCGTGCGCTCGCCGCGCTCGATGCGCGCGTGGATCTCGGCGATAAGATCGTCGATCTGTCCCTCGATGGGGCGCACGTCGATCTTCGGGTCGGTGAGACCCGTCGGGCGGATGATCTGCTCGGCGATCTGGCCCGAACGCGTGCGCTCGTACTCGCCGGGCGTGGCGGAAACGTATATGACCTGATTCACCCGCTGCTGGAATTCCTCAAACTTCAGCGGGCGGTTATCGAACGCCGACGGCAGCCGGAAGCCGTATTCAACGAGCGCTTCCTTGCGCGCGCGGTCGCCGTGGTACATGGCGCGCACCTGCGGCAGCGTGACGTGCGATTCGTCGATGAACAGGAGAAAGTCCTTCGGGAAATAGTCGAGCAGCGTCATCGGCGCGCTCCCGACCGGGCGGCCGGAGATGATGCGCGAATAGTTCTCCACGCCGGAGCAGTAGCCCAGCTCCTGGATCATCTCGATATCAAAATTCGTGCGCTGCGCGATGCGCTCGGCCTCGAGCGGCTTTTCGTGGTCTTTGAAAAACTTCACCCGCTCGTCGCACTCGCGGCGGATCTCCTGCACGGCGCGCGCCATTTTCTCCGGCGGCGTCACGTAGTGGCTCGCAGGGTAAATGGCCGTGTGGCTGAGCGTGTGCACCGCAGCGCCCGTGAGGGGGTTGATCTCGCTGATGCGCTCGATCTCGTCGCCGAAGTATTCCACGCGGATGGCCTTATCCCGCCAGTAGGCCGGGAAGATCTCCACCGTGTCGCCGCGCACGCGGAACATGTTGCGCTCGAAGGCGATGTCGTTTCGCTCATACCGGCAGTCGATGAGCTTTTTCAGCAGCTCCTCCTGCGGCAGACTGCTGCCGGGGCGGAGAGAGATAGCCATGCGCGCAAAATCGTCCGGCTCGCCGAGACCGTAAATGCAGCTTACCGATGCCACGACGATCACGTCCCGCCGCTCCAGCAGCGAAAACGTCGCCGAAAGGCGCAGCCGGTCGATCTCCTCGTTCGTAGAGGCGTCCTTTTCGATGTAGGTATCCGTGTGCGGGATGTACGCCTCCGGCTGGTAGTAGTCGTAATACGATACAAAATACTCCACGGCGTTGTCCGGAAAGAATTCCTTGAACTCGCTGCAAAGCTGCGCGGCGAGCGTTTTGTTGTGTGCGAGCACGAGCGTCGGCTTCTGCACGCGCTCGATGACCTTCGCCATCGTGTACGTTTTGCCGGAGCCCGTGACGCCGAGCAGCGTCTGCTCGTCCAGTCCCGCGGCCACGCCCTCGGCGAGCTTTTCAATCGCCTGCGGCTGATCGCCCGCGGGCGAATATTCGCTTACCACATGAAATTCCGGCATAACGCGCTCCTTCTAAAATAATTTCTATAGCTGATTTATTATACCACGCCGCGCCGCGCCGCACAAGCGATTCGCCCGCCCCGTGCGTAAAAACTCCCTGCCCGGTGGATTTCCGCCGCGGGATATGCTATACTGACAATATAATGATTTTAAGGGGGTGCTTCCCTATGAATAAAATTCTGATCGCGTATTTCTCCGCCGGCGGTGAAACGGGCAAGCTTGCGAAAACGCTCTCCGCCGTGACCGGCGGCGACCTTTTTGAGATCCGTCCCGAGACGGCGTACACCTCCGCCGATCTGAACTGGATGGATAAGAAGAGCCGCAGCACGCTCGAGATGAAGGACGAGCACAGCCGCCCGGCCATTGCGGGCCGCGTGGAGGATATGGCGCAGTACGGCACCGTGTTCGTCGGCTTCCCGATCTGGTGGTATCAGGCGCCGCGCATCATCGAAACGTTTCTTGAAAGCTACGATTTCACCGGCAAGACCGTGATCCCGTTCGCCACCTCCGGCGGCAGCGGCATGGGAAAGACGGCCGATATTCTGCGCGCTGTCTGCCCCGCGGCCGACATTCTGCCCGGCAAGCGCATGAGCGCGCGGGAGAGCGCCGAGGCCGTGCGCGCGTGGGTCGAAACGTTTGGCAAGTGATCCGTCCCGGCGCGCCGCAGAATATCCATTCCATAAAAAATCTCCGTATAACCCGTTTGACCGGTTATACGGAGATTTTTTATATGCCGCTCTCTTCCTTCTGTATTGGAGCGCTTCGGCAGGTTTTCACGCCGAAAACAAAATAGATCACATGCCCGACCCAGACGCAGGCGAGAATGATGCACAGGATATAGAGCTCCTTTCGCATCATCAGCGCGAAGCCGACAGCCATGAGCGCCGTAACGGTGAGCATGATGCGCCGTTTCGCCGCAGCGGTCATGCCCTCGCCGCGCACATAGCTTTCGAGATTGTTTTTATAAAGCTTCGTGCCGGTGAACCACGTGTGCAGCCGCTCGGAGCTTTTGGCAAAGCCGAGCGCGGCCAGCAGCAGGAACGGGACCGTCGGCAGCAGCGGCAGCACCGCGCCGAGAGCGCCAAGCGCAAGGCCGATGCAGCCGAGGCAGAGCCATAAGATTCTCTTTATCTTCATTTACATTCTCTCCTCTCTCCCCGCGCGCAGCAGGGGGAACATCCGGCCGTTTTTCACGCCGTATACCCGATCGGCGATCGCCATCGTGGACTCGCGGTGCGACACGAGGATGATGCCCTTCTTATTGCGCAGCCGGCGCAGCGCCTGCAATATGATGCCCTCGTTGATGCTGTCAACGTTGCTCGTCGGCTCATCGAGCAATATGAGAGCGCTGCCGCGCAGCAGCGCCCGCGCCAGACCGAGCCGCTGCTTCTCGCCCGTGGAGAGATTGTCGCCGAGCGCGCCGACGCGCGTTTCGTACCCCTCCGGTAGCGAGAGGATGAAGTCATGGATCGACGCGAGCCGGCACGCCTCTTCGATCTCGGCGCGCGCCGCGCCGGGCCGGGCAATGCGGAGATTTTCCTCGATCGTCTCATCAAAGAGATACGTTGTCTGGCTCACCATCGTCACATTGTCGAGAAGGCTGGCCGTTTCGATTGCATCAATGTCCGCGCCGTTATAAAGAATTTCGCCGCCCTGCTTCTGCCAGAAACGGAGAAGCAGCTTGAGGAACGTGGACTTGCCGCAGCCGGATTCGCCGACGATACCGACGATCTCGCCTCTTTCGACGTACATCCATACATCGCTCAACACATTCGTCACGCCGTCGTAGGAGAATGTGACGCCGTCTGCCGAGAGATGGGCAAAGCCGTCGATCTTCTCTCCCTCTCCCTCTTCCACCTCGCGCACGGCGCTCTCCTCTTCCAGAAGGTCGAGCACCCGCTCGCCCGAGGCGAGTGTCTGCGTGAGATTGCCCGGCAGCGCCGAAATGGCAATGACCGGCCCGAACGATCCGAAGAGCGCCGCGACGCCAAGGAGCATCGCGCCGGGCGTAAGCGCGCCCGTCACGGTGAGCGCCGTCCCCACGGCGAGCCCCGCAAGGATAAAGAGCGACACGCAAAGCTCCGTACCCGCGGCGGCGCGAGCCGTTTCGTGCTTCATTTTCTTCGTCTCAGCGAGAAGCACCTCCGAACGCCGGCCAACTTCCGCGGCGCGCTGCGCGCCCGCATTATGGAGTACAATGTCCCGAATGCCGCGGATACTGTCGAGGAAATACGCGCTGAACGAAGAAAACTCCGCGCGGTAGGCCTGTCCCGCGACGCGCACACGCCGGGAGAATACGAGCGGGACAAAAACGCCGATGGTAACATACCCCGCCGCCGCAGCGAGCGCCAGATACCAGCTCGATACGCAGCCGATGAACACCGTCATTCCCACGCTCAGCAGCACCGCAATGCAGATCGGCGAGATGGTGTGTGCATAGAACACCTCCAGCGTTTCAATGTCCGAGGTGATCATCGCAATAATGGCGCCCTTCTGCCGGGTTTCCAGCTTGGCCGGGCAGAGACGGCGCAGCGCCGTGAAGATCTTGTCGCGCAGCACCGCCAGCAGACGGAAGGCAATGTAGTGGTTGCCGTACTGCTCGGCAAACCGGAGCAGGCCGCGCAGCACGCCGCAACCGACGGCCAGCGCGATGAGCGCGCCGTAGGAAAGGGAGATTTCCTCGCCGAGCGCCTTGGCGATGGCCGCAGCGCCCGAGAGCGTCACGCCCATGGCGCACAGGAAGCCCGCCGTGCCGTTAATTACGGCGAGCAGCATAATGTACACGAGCGAACCGAGCAGAACGATGAGCTGCGCCATGATCTTCGCGCCGCTGCGGCGCGGTTTCGTTGTCGTATTCATTCCTCGTCCTCCCGGTATCCCTCTTCGAGCGCCTTCTGCGCCGCATAGAGCTTTGCATAACCGCCGCCGGAGGCCATGAGCGCGGCGTGCGTGCCGCATTCGGCAACCCCGCCAGATTCCATGGCATAAATTTTCTCCGCCGGAACAACGTTTGCAAGCCGGTGCGAGATGAGAATGACCGCCTTTTCTTTTGCAAGAGCGGCAACAGCCTTCATAATAATCTCTTCGCTTTCGATATCGATGTTGCTCGTTGCCTCGTCCAGAATATAAATGTCCCGCTCCGCCGTGAGATTCACCGCGAGCGCGAGCCGCTGCTTCTGTCCGCCGGAGAGATTGGCGGCATCCTCGGCAATTACCTTGTCCAGCCCGCCGTTTTCCCGGACGAACGACGCGAGATTTACCGTTTCGAGCGCCGCCCAGATCGCCTCGTCCGTTACGGCGGCGTTGGCAAGACGGAAGTTGGCGCGGACGGTGTCGTTAAAAATGTGGCTGCCGCAGCTCACCACCGCGAGATGGGCATAGTAGCTCTCTCGGGAAAGGCTCTCCATGCTTGCTCCGCCGAGCGTAACACGCCCGCTCTGCGGCCGGAGTGCGCCGGTCAGAAGATTCACGACCGTGGACTTTCCGCACCCGGACGGCCCGACGATCGCCGTCATACCGGTGCGGGGAAAGGCCATGGATACGTCGTGCAGCACATCGCGCTGTCCGTCGTAGGAAAACGAGACGTTCTCCAGCCGCAGTTCGCCCGGCTGTGCCTCCGCTCTGCCCCAGACCGGCTCCGGCTCATCGAGCAGGGAGAGGATCTTTCCGCCCGCGCTCACGCCGTTCATCGCCACATGAAACGCTGCGCCGAACGCGCGCAGCGGCAGGAAAAACTCCACCGCCGTCAAAATCAGAAAGAGCGCGGCGAACGGCGAAAGCCCCCGGCGCAGCACGTCCGTCACCGCCACGGCAATGCCGGCGCCCGCGCCGCCGTAGGCCACAAGATCCATGATCGTTGTGCTCGCAAGCTGCATGGTGAGCACCTTCATCGTGATGCGGCGAAATTCTTCGCTCGTTTCGTTCATCTTTTTCTGCCGCGCGGCGTCGGCGCGGAAAATTTTGAGCTCCCGCATCCCCTGCACGCTGTCGAGAAAGGCGTCGCCCATGGAGGTATATTTGCCCCAGTACTTTGCAAAGATCTTCTTTGCATATTTTGAGACCGCGATGATCGAAAGCGGAATGAGCGGCACGCACGCGAGCAGCACGAGCGCCGTGCGCCAATCCACCGGCGACGTAACGCAGAAGAGGATGACCGGTGCGGCCATCGCATAGAAAAACTGCGGGATATACGAGGAATAATAGAGATCCAGCTGCTCCACGCCCTCCATAGCCACCTGCGTGAGCCCGGCCATGCTCATGCCGTCCGCCGAGCGGACGCCGAGACGGACGATCTTGCCGTACACACGCTCGCGCAGCTCCTTCTTTGCCCGGCGGCCGAGCATATCGCGCAGTTCCCCCGCGCCGCGGGATGCAGCATACCGCACCGCCGCGCCCGCCGCAGCAATCGCCGCCGGAAGCAGAAAGACGCGCGCAGTTTCGTATTGTTGGAAATTTACCGCCAGCTCAATCGTGCGGCAGATGGCCGCCGTGATGCTGAGATTGGCAAAAAGGCCGAGGATCATCAGCGCGACCGTATAATAGATGTACTTCTTGTTTGCGCCCAGAAGGGCGAGGAGCTTTTTGTCGATCATGCGTTTTCTCCGTTTGTTTATTGGTTAGCACGCGCTAACGTTTTAGCAGAAAAGAGCAGCGGCACGCTTTGCGTTACCCGCTGCTTATTATCATATTTATATACCCATTTTTCGCCGCATTGTCAATCCGGTGAAGAGGAAGAAGAAAGAAAACGTCGTCTTTTGGCAGCGGCGGGCACACCTGTGCGCTGCGCGCCGCACATTTTTTCGCGCCGCTCTTTCGCGCCGGGAAAAACTGTGATAAGATTGACCCGTGAAAAATCATCGGGGAGGATCATCCCATGGGAAGAAAAGAAGCGCCGCGCCGTGTCGCCGTGATCGGCGGCGGCGCGGGCGGCCGAACCCTTGGCGTACATGTGTGCCATCATGATGCACTTCCTGCCCGG
>OHBJ01002640.1_pt1 | contig 12000 bp, 10 predicted proteins | sample 1577241 | NCBI WGS metagenome assembly OHBJ01 (sample SAMEA3541594, study PRJEB24748) | human gut metagenome | biome: human gut; feature: human-associated habitat; material: faeces | place: China | collected 2012
CGAACTATTGCTCGTCGTTGCTAACTTCGACAACCAGAACTGCGCCGCGAAGGTGAATTCGGGGTTCTGCTTGTCGGAGGGCGATCGGCGCGGGGCGTGCGCTGCTCTATATGCTCGCGTGGATCATCGTGCCGCTGGCGCTGCGGACGCTGCTGCAAAAATAATTATTGCCAAAAAAACTGTCATAGTGTATAATTTATCCTCGTGGCGCTCCCCTGTTTTTTCGGAAGAATGACAAGGCCGATTCACAGGACAATGAATTAAAGTTTTTTAAGATAATTATAAGGAGAGGACAACCCATGAGCTACACAACCAAGGACATCCGCAATGTCTGCCTGCTCGGTCACGGCGGCAGCGGCAAGACCACCCTTACCGAGAACATGCTCTACCTGACCGGTGCCATCGACCGTCAGGGCAAGGTCAACGACGGCAACACCGTCTGCGACTACGACGCGGAAGAGATCAAGCGTCAGGTAACGATCTCCGCGGCTATCGCTCCCATTTCCTTCGGCGGCAAGAAGATCAACGTGATCGACTGCCCGGGCTTCCAGGACTTCGCCGGTGAAGTCGCCGCCGCGCTGCGCGCGGTCGAGGCGGGCATCATCTTCTGCACCGCGAAGGACGGCCTTTCCGTCGGCGCGGAGCGCAACTGGAAGCTGCTCAAGGCCGCCGGCAAGCCGGTCGCCTTCTACGTCTCCAAGCTCGATGAGGAGCACGGTGATTACTTCGGCGTGCTCGAAGCGCTGCAGGCCAAGTACGGCAGCATCGTCTGCCCCGTGACGATCCCCGCCTCCGACGGCACCGGCGTCATCGATCTTGTGCACAACATCGCGTATGAGACCAACGGCAGCAAGACCGCGAAGGTCGCCGTCCCCGCCGCCGACGCCGGCAAGGCCGAGGAGTTGCGCGAGGCTCTTATGGAGACCGCCGCGGGCGCTACCGAGGAGCTCATGGAGAAGTATTTCGAGGAAATGACCCTCTCCGAGGAAGAGCTTGTCACCGGCATCAAGGCCGGTCTGAAGGACCGCAGCGTCGTTCCCGTGTTCTGCGGCGTCGGTACGACCGGCGTCGGCACGCAGGCTCTGCTGCAGGCCATTCTGGACTATGTCCCCGCGCCCGACGAGGTCGAGGGCATCGATCCCAACGGCCCGACCGCCGGTCTCGTGTTCAAGACCGTGTCCGACCAGTTCGGCAAGTACAACTTCATCAAGCTCGTCAGCGGCAAGCTGACCGCCGATATGTCTCTGCGCAATTCGCGCACCGGCAACACCGATAAGCTCGGCCGTCTGTACACCATGTGCGGCAAGAAGACCACCGAGGTCAAGGACGCCTGCTGCGGCGACATCGTCGCCATCGGCAAGATGGACTGGAAGACCGGCGACACCGTGTGCGACCCGAAGGCCGAGATCGAGCTTCCCGCCATCGAGATCGCGGAGCCCTGCTACTCCATGTGCATCTCCCCCAAGACGAAGGGCCAGGACGACAAGATCGCCAACGGTCTCGCCCGTCTGAACGAGGAGGACATCTCCTTCACGGTCGTCAACAACGCCGAGACCCACCAGATGGTCCTCTCCGGCGCCGGCGATATCCAGCTCGACGTCCTCTGCGCCAAGCTGAAGAGCCGCTTCGGTGTCGAGAGCGAGCTCAAGCCCGCCCGCGTGCCTTACCGCGAGAAGATCAAGGCAAAGGTCGAAGCCCACGGCCGCCACAAGAAGCAGACCGGCGGCAGCGGTCAGTTCGGCGATGTCTGGATCCGCTTCGAGCCCCAGGAGGAGTCTGAGGAAATGATCTTCGCCGAGGAAGTGTTCGGCGGCAGCGTTCCCAAGAACTTCTTCCCCGCGGTCGAAAAGGGCCTGCGCGACGCCGTGCAGAAGGGTGTCCTCGCCGGTTATCCGCTCGTCAATCTCAAGGCTACGCTGTACGACGGCTCCTACCACCCCGTTGACTCCAACGAAATGGCGTTCAAGACGGCGGCGCAGCTCGCCTACAAGGACGGCATCCCCCGCGCGAAGCCGACCATTCTCGAGCCCATCGGCCTGCTGAAGGTCACCATTCCCGACGCGAACCTCGGCGATATCATGTCCGATATCTCCTCCAAGCGCCGCGGCACGGTGCTCGGCATGACCGCCGAAGACGGCATGCAGATCGTTGAGGCCGAGGTCCCCATGGCCGAGATGAGCTCCTACACGATCGACCTGCGCTCCATGACGCAGGGCCGCGGCTCCTTCACCTGCAAGTTCGTGCGCTACGAAGAGGCCCCCGGCAACGTCCAGCAGAAGGTCATCGAGGAAGCCAAGGCTCTCGCCGACGCCGAGTAATTCCCCAATCGAATACCAAAAGAGGCGGCTCTCGGAGACGCCTCTTTTGGTATGCAATAAAAGCCTCGCAGAGAGAGGTTAATATCAAAGGGGAGTCCCGCTGCGCGGGACTCCCCTTTGAGGGCGTCAGCCCTTCATATCCATGAGCTTCTGCTTGAGTTCGCCTTCGATGCGGCCAAGCTCTTCCTCAGCCTGGGCGCGGCGGGTGCGGCCGTCGTCCTGGATCTGGCGGACTTCCTCGAGCGTGGCGATGAGGTGCTCGTTCGTCTTCTTGAGCGTCTCCAGATCAACGAAGCCGCGCTCGGACTCCTTCGCGACCTCGACCGAGCCGGTGTGCAGCGCCTCGGCGTTGCTCAGCAGGAGCCGGTTCGTCACATCGGAAACGGCGCGGGAGGCTTCCATCGCCTGCTTGGAGTGGTACATGCTCAGCCCCAGCACCATCTGGCTCTTCCAGAGGGGGATGGTGTTCACGATGGCGGTCTGGATCTTCTCGGTCATGAGAAGGTCGTTGTTCTGGATCATGCGGATCTGCGGAGACATCTGCAGGGAGATCGTGCGGGTCAGCTCCAGATCGTGCAGCTTCTTCTCAAAGCGGCCGATGAGGTTCGTGAAATCGTTCACGGCCTGCGCGTCCTCGGGCAGACCGGACTTCACCGCTTTCGCGCGCAGCTCGGCGAGATCCTTTTCGCGCAGCTCCTGCACGCGGAGCTTGCCCGCGATGATGTACATCGTGAGCTCCTTGAAATACGCCTGATTGAGCTCGAACATGCGGTCGAGCGAGGCGATGTCCTTCGCGAGGACGACCTGGTGGTTCTGCAGCTGCTGGGTGATCTTGTCCACGTTGATCTCGGCCTTGTCGAACTTCGCCTTCGTCTCCTCCATGGAGCGGGAGGCCTTTTTGAAGAGACCGCGGAGACCCTTCTTCTGCTCGGCTTCGTCGTAGTCGAGATCCTTCAGCTCCACGACGAGGCTCGTGAGCATGTCGCCGACCTCGCCCATGTCCTTCGTGCGCACCTTGCCGAGCGCGGCGCCGGAGAAATCGGCAATGTTCTTCTGCGCGGCGGCGCCGTAGGAAAGAACAAGATTTGTATCGGTCACGTCGATCTGCTTGGCAAACTCGCGCACGGCGGCCTGCTCCTCAGGGGAGAGACGGTCAATGTCGAGCTTTTCCGGCTCAACGGCGGGCTTTTCCTCTTCAACAACGAGCTGCGGAGCGGCGGGGGCTTCCTGCGCGGCGGCCTGCGTGGGATTGAGCGTCAGGGAAGGAACGTAAGTTTTTTCATCCATGGGAGGTGCTTCCTTTCATCGTTTGTTCGGAGCTTGTATCGGATGCGGGAGCGGGCGCGGCCTCGGCTGCGCTCTGCTGCTGTTCGTACTGCTTCATGAAATCCTTGATATCGAGATACCCCTTGCCGCCGAGCCCTTCGCGGGCGAGCATGGTGTTCATGGTGTCGATGTCCATCTGGATATCGGCGGCCTGATTGGCAAAGAGCGCGTCGAGCTGCTTTTTGTAGGCCGCGATCGTCGTATCGAGCATTTCCTCAATGCGCTGCATCGAGCCGGTGATGTTCTCTCCGCCAAACTCCTGCGCGCTCATGCGGTCGTAGGCATTGAGCAGGCGGATCGTAGTGGGGAGATAGAAGTCGAGAAACTTCCGGATCTGCGGCACATCGGCGGGATCGTCGATAGCGTCGCGGATGATCTTGTCGGAAACGCTCATCAGCTCGTTGATCCGGCTGCGGATCTCCGGGTTGGGGATGGAGGCGTACAGCCGGCCCATCTCCTTGAGCGCCGTGCGGCCCTCCTGAATGACGGCCTGCACCTCGGGCGAGTAGGGGCTCGGCTCGGCGGCGGGCGCTTCCTGCGCGGCGGGCTTTTCCGGTTCAGGCGTTACTTCCGTGTACTGCACGGGGATCGCTGCCTGCTCGTCCTTCCTCTTTTCCGCCTTCCGGCGCAGCGCGTTGGCCGCCCACACGGATGCCATAATGGCGAGACCGGCGGCGATCAGCCCGCCGGACAGCCGGAGAACCGGAAGAATGAACGCAAAAAATACCCATATAAGAACGATCGTGCCGACCGGCCCGATGCCGCGGCGACGCTTTCTCCGCATAAAACCGCCTCCTTCGAGAATCACATTACATTCTACATGGATTCGCCTTTTCCGTCAAGCACAGTTGTATATCTGTTCACTTGAATTATGAGGCGGTTTGGTATATAATACAAGTTGGCCCGGTAGGCGCACAGCCGGGAGACACCGGACGGCCGGTGTCCCCCGTATCGAAAAAGACAGTGCTCGAGCCTCTGCCCGCAACCATACTTATGCCGGGGGACGACCCCGCGACACATACCGGAGGAATACCGCCATGCTGAAGATTGCCCCGTCCATCCTGTCCGCCGATTTCGCCCGTCTGGGCGAGGAGATTGAATCTGTCCGGCAAGGCGGCGCGGACTGGATCCACTATGACGTGATGGACGGCGTCTTTGTCCCGAACATCTCCATCGGCCTTCCCGTGCTCGCCTCGGTGCGGAAGGCGACCGATATGTTCCTCGATGTCCACCTTATGATCGAAAAGCCTGTGCGCTACGCCAGACGCTTCTGCGACGCGGGGGCCGATCTTGTCACGGTACACGCGGAAGCCGACACGCCGGAGAATATCACGGCGGCCATTGCCGAGATCAAGGCCGCAGGGAAAATGGCGGCCGTGGCCCTCAAGCCCGCAACGGCGGCGGAGGCAGTGCTCCCGTGGCTCGATACGCTCGACATGGTGCTCGTGATGACGGTCGAACCGGGCTTCGGCGGGCAGAAGTTCATGGCGGATATGCTGCCGAAGATCGAAACGATCCGCGCCTGGATCACGGAGCGCGGCCTTTCCTGCGCGCTCGAGTGCGACGGCGGTATCGACGCGAACACCGCGCCGCTCGTGAAGGCGGCGGGGTGCGATGTGCTCGTGGCGGGCAGCGCCGTTTTCGGCAGGGCGGATCGCGCCGCGGCCATCTCTTCGATCCGAAACGCCTGATTTTTCAAGGAGTGTAATATAGTATTATGGCATCGTTCTTTCCGGCGGCTATGGAAAATCTCATCGACGGCTTCGCCTCGCTCCCCGGCATCGGGCGCAAAAGCGCGCAGCGGCTGGCGTTTCATGTGCTCTCGCTCCCGCAGGAGGAAGCGGACCGCTTTGCCAACGCTGTGCTCGAAGCGAAGAAGAGCGTCCATACCTGCCCGGTATGCCAGAACCTGACGGACGGCGAGCTCTGCCCGGTGTGTGCGTCCGACAGCCGGGACAAAACGACGATCTGCGTCGTATCCGAGCCGCGCGATGTGCTCAGCATCGAGCGCAGCCGGGAATACCACGGCGTATACCATGTGCTCCACGGCGCTCTCTCGCCGATGAACCGCGTCGGGCCGGACGATCTGCGCATCCGCGAGCTTCTCGAGCGCGTGGCGCAGGGCGGGGTGGAGGAGGTCATCCTCGCCACGAACCCCGACACCGAAGGCGATGCTACGGCAATGTACCTCTCGCGCCTTTTGAAGCCCTTCGGCATCCGCATCACGCGCCTCGGCTTCGGCGTGCCGGTCGGATCGAATCTCGAATACGCGGACGACGCCACCATGCTCAAAGCGCTCGAAGGCCGCCGCGAAATGTAACGGAGGTATAAACCTCCCCAACTGCGAACATAATCCGGTAAGGGCGCGGCCCGTCCGGATACATATCTAAATCTATCTAACAGGAGTAACTATTATTTTATGGCACAAAAACTGAAGATCATTCCCCTTGGCGGTCTCAACGAGATCGGCAAGAACCTCACGGCGTACGAGTACGGTCGGGACATCATAGTCGTGGACTGCGGCATGGGCTTCCCGGACGACGATATGTACGGCGTGGATGTTGTCATTCCCGACGTGAGCTATCTTGTGAAGAACAAGAGCCGCATCCGCGGCGTATTTCTCACGCACGGCCACGAGGACCACATCGGCGCGCTGCCGTATGTGATGGACCGGATCAACCCGCCCATCTATACGACGCGCCTGACCGCGGGGCTCGTGCAGCTCAAGCTGCAGGAGCGCGGCCTGCTCGATAAAACGAAGATCGTCACCGTCGAGGCGGGCGAGACGATCTCCGCCGGGTGCTTCAAGGTGGAGTTCATCCACGTGAACCACTCGATCGCCGATTCCGTGGCGTTTGCGATCAAAACGCCGATCGGCACCGTTGTCCAGACCGGCGACTTCAAGATCGACGTCACGCCCCTGCAGGGCGAGATGACCGATCTCACGCGCTTCGGCGAGCTGGGGCGCGAGGGCGTGCTCGCGCTGCTCATGGACTCCACGAACGTGGAGCGCCCCGGCCACTCGCTCTCCGAGAGCAAGGTGCACGACCGCTTCGACCAGCTCTTCAAGGACTGCGACAAGCGCATCATCGTAACGACGTTCGCCTCGAACGTGGACCGCATTCGGCAGATCATCGATCTCGCCGTCAAGTACAAGCGCAAGGTCGGCATCACGGGGCGGAGCATGGAAAACGTGGTGAAGCTCTGTGTGGAGCTCGGCTATATGAAGGTGCCGGACGGCATTCTTGTGGACATGAAGCGCATCGGCTCCGTGCCGCGCAACAAGCTCGTCATCCTTTCTACCGGCAGCCAGGGCGAGAGCATGTCCGCGCTCTACCGCATGGCGTTTTCCGAGCATAAGCAGGTGGACATCGGCTCGGGTGACCGCGTCATCATCTCCGCGAGCGCCATTCCCGGCAACGAGACGACGATCTCCCGCGTTATTGACGAGCTCTTCGCCAAGGGCGCGGAGGTCATCTACGAGCGCGGCACCGATCTGCACGTATCGGGCCACGCCTGCCAGGAAGAGCTCAAAATGATGTACGCGCTCGTAAAGCCGAAGTTCTTCATCCCCGTGCACGGCGAGCGCCGTATGCTCCACAAGAGCGGCGACATGATCGTGGGTATGGGTCACGACCGCCGGAACATCATCATCGGCGAGAACGGCCGGGTCATTGAGCTGACCGCCAAATCCGCCAAGCTCGGCGCGACCGTCCCTTCGGGGCGCGTGCTCGTGGACGGCATGGGCGTCGGCGACGTCGGCACCGTGGTGCTGCGCGACCGCAAGCTCCTTGCCGACGAGGGCATGGTCGTCGTCGTTATGACGCTCTCGGCGGAGAACGCGCAGCTCATCTCCGGCCCGGACATCATCAGCCGCGGCTTTGTCTATGAAAAGGAAAACGACAAGCTCATCGACGAGCTGCGCCGCGTGGCGATGGAGAGCATCGCCTACTGCGAGGATAACGGCATCACCGACTGGGCAAGCATCAAAAGCCGCGTGAAGTCCGGCCTTTCCGGTTATCTCTTCAAAAAGACCCGCCGCAGCCCAATGATTTTGCCGATCATCATGGAAGTCTGAAAGGCTCCCTTGTGCAAAGGGAGCTGTCAGCGAAGCTGACTGAGGGATTGTCGTTTTGCAGAAACCGCAGTTTACAATCCCTCCGTCTCGGCTGACGCCGAGCCACCTCCCTTTACACAAGGGAGGCACTGTAAGGAATCCCGCAGCGGTTGGGATCAGACATCAAATAAAAAGAAAAGGAGTTTCTCGCCATGGCTCTGCCGTACTGCATCCCGTATTTCGACGCTCACTGCGACACTCTGACGAAGTTCAATTCCCTGCGTCAGAGCAGCCGGAACCACATCGATCTTCTGCGTCTGCATCACTACGCCCCTGCCGCGCAGGTCATGGCGATCTGGGCACCGCCGGGCTTTGACGGCCCCACGGCGTTCCGCCGCATCATGCTCACCGTTGAGCGTGAGCTGAAGGAAAACCGCGATCTCGCCGCGCTCTGCACGAGCGTCGCGGAGGCTGACGCCGCCGCGAAGGACGACATGGTCGCCGTGTTCCTCTCCGTGGAGGGCGCCAATCTCCTCCGGTGCAGCGTCGCGGGTCTGCTCGACGGCTACCGCCGCGGCGTGCGCATGGTGACGCTCTGCTGGAACAAGGATAACCGCCTGTGCGGTTCGGCAATGGATACCGGCGCGGGCCTGACTGCTGACGGCGTCCGCTTTGTGAACACCTGCTGGGAAAAGGGCGTCGCGGTCGATCTCTCCCACGCCTCGGAAAAAACGTTCTGGGACGTGATGCGCATTGCGAAGCGCCCGGTGCTGTGCAGCCACTCAAACGCGAAGTCCGTGTGCGACCATCCGCGCAATCTGACCGACGCGCAGATCAGCGCCATCGTCCACAACGAGGGCGTCATCGGGCTGAATCTCTGCCCCGGCTTTCTCAGTCTCGGGCGGAATATGGACGCCGTGCTCGCGCACATCGACCATTTCCTCTGCATGGACGCGCGCGAAAATCTCTGTCTCGGCACCGATTTTGACGGCATCGAGTCGCTGCCGGAGGGCATCACCGGCGTGGAGAGCATGGAAGAGCTGTATGAGCAGATGCTCGCGCACCGCTTCAGCGAAGCGCTCGTGCAGGATATCTTCTTCCACAACCTCCACCGGTTCCTGGGGGAAGCGCTGTGAACATACAGATCTTCGGCAAAAGCAAATGCTTTGACACGAAAAAGGCGGAGCGGTACTTCAAGGAGCGCCGCATCAAATACCAGTACATCGATCTCAACCGCTACGGCATCAGCCGCGGCGAGCTGCAAAGCGTGAAAAACGCCGTGGGGCTTGAGGATCTCATCGACGAAAAGCACCCGGACGCGGCGCTGCTGCGCTATCTTGCCCGCGCGGACGATAAGCTCGAGCGCATTCTGGAAGACCCCACGCTTTTGAAAACGCCCGTTGTCCGCAACGGAAAGCAGGCCACCGCCGGGTACTGCCCGGACGTGTGGAAAAACTGGCAATAACGAGAAAAGACGCTGTTCCCAAAGCTGTGGAGCAGCGTCTTTTCGCGTCTTAAACGAAACTTAAAGAAATCCCATCTTTATTATTAAAGCCGGGGATGCTATGCTGTAGCTGTAAACGAGAGAGGGGAAGAGCCATGTACAAAATACTCATCTGCGACGACGAGCGCGATATCCGGAACGCGCTGCGCATCTATCTTACGGGCGAGGGCTACGCCGTCTGTGAGGCCGACAGCGGCTTAGCGGCGCTCGAGCTCATGCAGCGCGAGGCAGTACAGCTCGTGCTCATGGACATCATGATGCCCGGCATGGACGGCATGACGGCGACGGCAAAGCTGCGCGAGCAGAGCAACGTCCCGGTCATCCTCATCACCGCCAAGAGCGAGGACAACGATAAGATCCTCGGTCTCACTGTCGGCGCGGACGATTATATCACCAAGCCCTTCAACCCTCTTGAGGTCCTTGCCCGCGTCAAGGCGCAGCTCCGGCGCTATGCCCAGCTCGGCGGCATGCCGGAGAAAAGCACCGCGCTCACGCTCGGCGGCATCGCCATGGACGATGAGCGCAAGAGCGTCACGCTCGACGGCGAGGAGGTAACGCTCACCCCGACGGAGTATGACATTCTCCGTCTCCTGCTCGAAAACCCCGGCAAGGTGTTTTCGAGCGCCGATATCTACCGGCGCGTCTGGAAGGATGAACCGTTTTCCGCAGAGGGAACGGTGCCGGTGCATATCCGCCATCTGCGTGAAAAGCTGGAAATTGACCCGGCGAACCCCCGCTATCTGAAGGTAGTCTGGGGCAAAGGCTATAAGCTGGAGGAAATGAAAAAATGAAAAAGCTTACGCATAGCGCGGCGGCACGCGCCGCCGCCTTTATCCTGTGCCTGCTCTGCGGCCTTACGGCGCTGCTCTGCGCCGCAGGATATTTCATGACCCGCATCGACCGCGACCGCACGCTGCCTGAGCCGGACAGCGTATCGGTGTATAAGAACGGCATCCGCGTTCTGCTCAACAACGCGCTGCAGGAGGAACGGTATACCGGCGAATACCCCGAGCTTCCCTCCGGCTACTCCTATGTAGCAACGGATACGTCCACCGGCAAGGTGCTGTACGACGGCAGAACGAAAAACGCCGTGCCGCTCGGCATTTCCGGCGGCTGTTCCAGCGGAGACAGATGGATCGACGTGCAGGCGTATCTCGAACCGAAGCAGACGCCCGGCGAGGAGCTGACGCTGCTCCGCACCTCCGTCGGCACGCTGCTGCGCTATCAGAATGCCTATCTCCCCGTGGGCATCATCACGGCGGTGCTGTGTCTCGCGCTCTTCGTCTTTCTCATGGCGTCCATGGGAAAAAAGCCGGACGGCGTGAAGCTGCGCGGCATCCACCGCGTGCCGCTCGATCTCTTTCTCGCCGCGGCGCTGGCGGCGGTGGCCGTCCCGGCAAACTTCTATTCGGGAATTGACCTGCTCTATAACCCGCTCTGGGTATGTATGATGCCGGTTACGCTCATGGCGCTCTGGATCGGCTTTGTCGTGCTGCTCACGCTCTGCACGATCTCGGCGCGGCTCCGCGCCGGGAAGTGGTGGAGAAACAGCATCATCTATATCGTCTGCCGCTTTGTATACCGCGCCGTGCGCGGCTTCGTCCGCGCGCTGCCCATCGCGTGGAAGGGGATCCTTGTTTACGCCGTTGTTGTGCTGGTCAATGCTCTTGGCATGATACTCGCTTTCGGCGCTGGCAGCTTTTTCGTCTTCCTTCTGACGCTTGTGCTGGACGCCGCGGGGCTATACTTTGTCATCCACACCGTGCGTCAGCTCAAAACGCTGCAGACGGCGGCGCAGAAGCTTGCCGCGGGTGATCTCACCTACACGGTGGACACGGAGAAAATGTACCCGGTGCTCAAGGAGCACGGCGACGATCTCAACGCCGTGAGCGTCGGCATGAGCCGCGCTGTGAACGAGCGCATGAAGTCCGAGCGGTTTAAAACCGAGCTCATCACCAACGTCAGCCACGATCTCAAAACGCCGCTCACGAGCATTGTGAGCTATGTCGACCTGCTCAAAAAGGAGCCGACCGAAAGCGAGGCGGCGAGAGAATATATCGAGGTTTTAGACCGCCAGAGCCAGAAGCTCAAAAAGCTCACGACCGATCTCGTGGACGCGAGCAAGGCGAGCAGCGGCGCGCTGCCGGTGAATCTCGAAAAGATCGATCTCGGCGAGCTGCTGCGCCAGAGCGCCGGGGAGTATACCGAAAAATTCGCCGCGGCGAGCATTACGCCGGTGCTGAATGCGCCGGAGGGGGAAACGTACGTCACGGCGGACGGGCGGCTTTTATGGCGCGTACTGGATAATCTCTTGGGGAACGCGGTAAAATACGCGCAGAGCGGCACGCGGCTCTATCTGGAGCTGACGCCGGGCGAGACGGAAACGGTGCTCACGCTCAAAAATATTTCCCGCGAGCCGCTGAACATCCCGGCGGAGGAGCTGATGGAGCGGTTCGTCCGCGGCGACGGCTCGCGCCACACGGACGGCAGTGGACTGGGACTTTCCATTGCCAATTCTCTCATGGAGCTCATGGGCGGAAAGCTCACGCTGACGCTTGACGGCGATCTTTTCAAAGCCGCTCTTGTGTTTCCGCAGAAAACCGTATAATATTTTTGCCGGACGGGGAACCAAACGACCCCGTCCGGCGTCTATATTTTCGAACACCCAAGGGTGCGAGGAAAGGAAAGAGCTTATGAAGATGAAACGATTTGCCGCGGCGCTTCTGGCGCTTATTCTGTGCTGCCGTTTTGGCAAAACAGCGCAGATTCCACGCATACAAAAGTGAAGCAAAAAA
>OHBJ01002641.1_pt1 | contig 11998 bp, 8 predicted proteins | sample 1577241 | NCBI WGS metagenome assembly OHBJ01 (sample SAMEA3541594, study PRJEB24748) | human gut metagenome | biome: human gut; feature: human-associated habitat; material: faeces | place: China | collected 2012
GAGATTCATATTATGAAGTAATGCTAATTTCATTTCTAATAATTCAGCTTTGTAACTTGAATTATCAGAATCTTCTAATTTTTGTTCATTGATTAATTTATAGGCCTGTTCTGTTTCGTCTTCTAGAAATAAAATTCTTACTTTATTTAAAGTTTTTTTTCTTCTTCGGAGATTTTAGATGAACTATCTTTTCTTGTTGTATTATCTTTTTTCTCTTTTTTTACGTGTTTGAAAAAATCTTCAAAAATATTGTGATTGACCATTTTCTTTAATCTTTTGGAGTCTTCTTGAATTATTTTAGAATTAGATTTTTCTACATATTCATTCGATGTTAAGCTTTTAATTAATTTAATTTGATGTTCACTGCTTAGAATTGCATTATCAATGGGCAATACACCTTTGTTTAAACGTTTATTAAGTTCAGCCATTAATTCGTCAAAACCTTCAATTTGTATGAAAAAGACTTTATCTTTCCATAGTAATTTTTTGAGATCATCTGAAATATTTTCATCTCCTTTTCTAATGCACCAATAAATACCATTTTTAAAGAATTCTTCTTTTTTCAATAGAAAAGATAAAATGTCCATAATTGATCTATCATTTCCTGCATATCCAACTACAATAAGTCCATAATCTTTAGAAAATTCAATGAATTTATTTTTCATATTTCCTTCTAATGATTCAGTTTCTCTTAAAGTACTTTTTATATCTTCGAATAAATAATCTCCATGAAGTTTGATTATTTTGGGACGTTTAGAAGTAACTGTAATACTTGTAATAGCAGAGTCGTGAGCACATACAACTGGACGGACATTAGAAAATCTATAAAAAGCTTCATTCAGTAAGTCGTCAAAATTTGTTGTGAATATTGCATTAAAATAGTTGTTTTCTATAAGTTTTACTAAATAAGCATACCCGATTGAAGGATTCTTGTTTGCTACTTCATTTTCAACAAATGCTCTTCTTTGTCGCTGTAAATCATATCGTTTTTCGAAAAGAGAAGAGTAGGGATTTCTTTCATCAAACCAGTTTTGTTTTTCGAAATATTCATCAGAAGTGATACTTGTATCATAGTCATCAGCATATTCAATGATTTCTTTTTTCCAATCATTTATTAATTGGGTTCCTGATTTTATACCTGAAGTTATGGAGCAACCTGCGCCCATAAGTAAAGAGTAATTGGGAGTTTCATCACATCTAATACTTAAGAATCTAACTAAATCTGATATTTTTTTTTCTTTATGTCTTAATTCAAACAGAATGTCTTTTGCGCTTTCCATAATAATATTTGAGTTATGTGATAATATATGTCGAATATGCAAATATAATATTAATTTATTCTTTTACATCATTATATTTCTGGAAAATGTTCTGATTGTGCTCTTGATTTCGTCGATTGTAAGCTCTTCGCCGCCGAAGTATTTCTCCATAAGATCCTCATCGAGTTCAGCAACTGATTCGATAAGTTTCTCATGATACTCGTTAGCAAGATCCTGCATCTCTTCCGGAATTTCCTCTTCACTGTAGTCTGTGCCGTCTTCGTTGTGATAGATTTCGGCTTTCATAGTAACGAGGTCAACGATGCCTCTGAAATCACTCTCAGCACCGATCGGAAGCTGAATCGGAACAGCATTACATTTAAGTCTGTCCTTCATCATCTGAACAACATGGTAGAAGTTAGCGCCCATGATGTCCATCTTGTTTACATAAACCATTCTCGGAACGCCGTAGTTATCAGCCTGACGCCATACTGTTTCAGACTGAGGCTCAACGCCGCCTTTTGCGCAGAGGACTGTTACAGAACCGTCAAGAACACGAAGTGAACGCTCAACTTCAACAGTGAAGTCAACGTGACCGGGGGTGTCGATGATGTTGATTCTGTGCTTGTCATACTGATGCTTGCTGCCGAACCAGAATGCAGTTGTAGCAGCAGAGGTGATTGTGATACCACGCTCTTTTTCCTGAACCATCCAGTCCATTGTGGAAGCACCGTCGTGTGTCTCACCGATTTTATGGTTTACGCCGGTATAATACAGGATACGCTCAGTTGTTGTGGTTTTACCGGCATCAATGTGAGCCATGATACCGATGTTTCTTGTTTTTTCAAGTGAAACCTGTCTTGGCATAAAATCCTCCTAATAAACGCTGATGATAAAATTACCATCTGTAATGAGCGAAAGCCTTGTTAGCTTCAGCCATCTTATGAGTGTCTTCACGCTTCTTGAAAGCACCGCCGGCACTGTTTGTGGCATCAAGGATTTCTCCTGCAAGTCTTTCCTTCATTGTCTTTTCGCTGCGAGCTCTTGAATAAGTAGAAATCCAGCGGAGACCGAGTGTCTGGCGTCTTTCAGGACGAACCTCCATAGGTACCTGATAAGTAGCACCGCCGACACGACGAGCCTTAACTTCGAGAACGGGCATTACATTTTCCATAGCCTGTTCAAAAACCTCAAGCGGGTTGTTTCCTGTCTTTTCAGCAATAATATCGAATGCACCGTAAACAATCTTCTGAGCAACGCCCTTTTTACCGTCGTACATAATGTTGTTGATAAGACGAGTTACGAGTTTTGAATTATAAAGCGGATCCGGTAATACGTCACGCTTCGCAATAGAACCTCTTCTTGGCACTTTGCTTCCCTCCTTCACAATAATTGAGATATCATAGGTACTCGAAAGCGACAAACTCCCGTATGCCAACAAGACATTCTACCATAATATATATAGTAAAATTCCTGCCGCATAGCAGAACTTAAATAATTTAAGTCAAGAGAGTTTTGTCAATTCCTTATTTACCCTTCTTCGGACGCTTAGCACCGTACTTTGAACGGCTCTGCATACGGCCCGAAACACCCTGAGCATCGAGTGTACCACGAACGATGTGGTAACGAACACCAGGCAAGTCCTTAACACGGCCACCACGAATAAGAACAACGCTGTGTTCCTGAAGGTTGTGACCTACGCCGGGAATATAGGAACTGACTTCAATACCGTTAGAAAGTCTTACTCTGGCAATCTTTCTGAGCGCTGAGTTAGGCTTTTTAGGTGTAGCGGTCTTTACTGCAGTACAAACACCTCTCTTCTGTGGGGAGCTCTGATCAATAGCAACACGCTTTTTTGAGTTCCAACCCTTTAAGAGAGCAGGTGCCTTTGCCTTCTTCTCGGAAACCTGTCTGCCCTTGCGTACCAACTGGTTAAATGTAGGCATTATTTGTCCTCCTTTCAAAAAATATAAGAATTGATAAAACTGCTTTGCTTTTGCAAAGCCCTGTGAAACATCAATAATATCCCCAAAAACGGGCGCAATTACAGAATGTCCCACGATTAAACATTATAAACTATCCGCTCGCTTTTTGTCAAGCATTTTTTTGTAAAATTTAAGCGGGCTTATGCTTGATAAATATTATACATTCCCACGAATATGTTTTGATATTATGAAAGCTGTTATTAATCACAGCGACTCGCAAAAAATTGTCTGCACGAATTGACAATGGCGGCACACCGTAATGAAAAAGAGGCTGTAAAGAAATGAAGTTTAAGACTTCGTTCTTCACAGCCTCCGTTTTCATTTTTATTTAGGAGAGAGGAAAATATATCAAATAAAAACTTATACACTGTTTTATCGGGACGATGTTCGCCGTTCCCTTATGTTGTGACTTTATTATACCACACCAATATTGACAACTGTGTGACGAAAACAAGAATGTTTTCGGAATTTTCAATTTTTATCATTTGTAGTAGCAAACAATGTATTTGAGAATTTATAAAATTTGTTTTAAATATAATTTCTGCCGTTACTCACGGAAGAACGAGGTTTTCCCCTACAAAATTGTGCAAATGGTAGCTATACTACGCTCGGACATAATATGTTTTAGATATTATAAAACTGTCTGCACGAACAAAAAAATCATTCAGCCGACTTAATGATTACCGTTGACTGTGGCGGTACAGAGATTTTTCCGTCTTTAAGCTCGGTATGCTTTGAACTGCTCTCGGGGATAAGGTCTGCACGGAGAGTTGCATTTTTAATCATATCGTCTGTAATTGTAAGCTCCTTGGCGTCATTCTTGCTGAAGTTATGAATAATGAGGAGCTTTGAATCCTCATACTCAACATAGTAAGCGCCGACTGTCTTATCATCAAAGCCCTGTGTGCCTACAATTCTGCCCCTTGCAATTTCGGGGTTCTGATTTTTGATTGTGATAATTCTGCGATAGTAGTTGAGGAGAGAATCCTTGTCGGCAAGCTGCTGTTTTACACCGCCGCCGGTAGGCACCTCTGGCTCATCTCCGATACCGTTTACATAAATATCGGGAAGGTTGTCGCTGTCAAAAACCATCTGTGTTCTGTATGCCGCATCGTTTGTGGTATTCGGAGCCTTGACGCCGATTTCCTCTCCGTAATAGATGAACGGATTACCCGGCGCAAGCATATAAACTGCGGCTGCAAGTTTCTGAGAAGAAAGTCCCTGAGATTCAAGTGCGTTTCCGCTACGAACCTGATCGTGGTTTGAAAGGAACATTGCATTGATAGCATTGGGATTTGACTCTGTCATTTTGTTATCGTAGTTCATAATTTTTTTGGCAGTAGCCATACCGCCCTGCGAAATGATGTTGCTGATAATTGTGCCTGTTGAGGTTGAAAACTTGAATGCAAACTGGCTGTCGATGCCGGATTTGTAAAGCTCCTGAATGTCGGAATCATCGGTCCAGTTCTCACCAACCATATAGACATCTTTCTTTATGCCCTTGCAGGTGTCGTAGAACCACTTGAGAAATTCTGTTCCGTCGGTTTCCTTATTTGTAAAGTATTTGCAAGCGTCAAGTCTGAAACCGTCAACTCCTCGGTCAAGCCAGAATTTCGCAATTTTTGTAAATTCTTCTCTCGTCTTTTTAGAATTGAGATTCCATTCGGGCATCTCCTGAGAAAAGTTCGCCTCACAGGCATAACCGTTTCCAAGACTGATAGTCTGAGTATCGCTGTCAAAATATGAGGCCTTGTGAATTTCAAAATATTCGGCATTGCCGTCAAGCTTATTATCGGCAACCTCTTCAACAGCCTTTGTGAAAAGCGGATTTTTTGAAGATGCGTGATTCAAAACAAGGTCAAGAATTACATTTATGCCACGCTTGTGACATTCTTCAATAAGCTTGTCGAAATCGTCGAGCGTACCGAAGTCGGGATCAATATTGTAATAATCTTCAACATCATACTTATGATATGACTTTGACGGCATAATCGGAGTAAGCCAGATTGCGTCAACACCGAGGTCGTCACCTGAATTCGGATCGCCGTCATTAAGGTAGTCAAGCTGTGAGATAATTCCCTGAAGGTCGCCTGTTTCGTCACCGTTTGAATCGCAGAAAGAGTTTACAAAAATTTCGTAGTAATTTCTGTATTTGTCGGTTGATGCAGTTGCCTTAACGCCTTCAATCGGGTCGGCAGCCTTTGCAGTATTGCCGCCGGATGAATCTGACTTTGATGATGAAGAATCGGAACAGCCTGTAAGCACACAACCCGCAAGCATTGCACCGGCAAGAAGAATGGAAAGAATTTTTTTCATAGTATCCTCCGTAAAATTAAAATGGGCGGCAGCCTGTGACTGCCGCCCGTGAGAGCTTTTGTATATTGGATTAACCCTTTACGCCGCCGGCTGTTACACCTTCAACATAATACTTCTGCATCTTGAGGAAGAGAAGTGTAATCGGAACAGCAACAACAACAGAACCTGCGAGGAACTGCTTGTAGTATGTGTTCTTAAAGTCCTGATCAATCATTAGCTGAAGACCGATAGCAACAGTATAGTTGTCACGAGCATCACCCATGATAATCTTAGCAAGAATGAAGTCTGTCCACGGTCCGATAAATGAAGTAAGAACCGTGTAAACAACAATCGGCTTTGACATAGGAAGAATAATCTTCCAGAAAATCTGGTTTTTGGTAGCACCGTCAATGGTTGCCGCTTCGTCAAGTGCTCTTGGAATTGTATCAAAGAAGCCCTTTGAAATCTGGAAACCAAGACCGGCGCCGCAGCTGTAGCAAATTACAAGAGCAACGAGAGTCTGAGTAAGACCCATTGCCTTGAGAAGGTAGTAAATAGCAATCATTGTCATGAAGCCGGGGAACATACCGAGAATCATACCAACATTCATAAACTTTTTACGAGCCTTAAATCTGAGTCGGCTGAATGCGTAACTAACCATAAGAACCGAAATTGTAGAAATTACGCAGCTGAAACAAGCAACTACGAATGTGTTAAGGAACCATCTCGGGAAGTTAAGGCTTGCAGTACCGCCTGAGCCTGTGAACAAATCAATGTAGTTCTGGAGTGTCCATTCCTGCGGGATAATTGTACTTCCGTAAATTTCAGCACCGCCACGGAATGAATGCATTAAAAGATAGATGAACGGAGAAATCCAAACGAAACCCATTACAATAAGGAACAGGTAAACAAAAGCGTTCGCAATGTGTCTTCTTAACTTGTAACTTTTTATCATGAGAACGCCTCCTCATCCTTCATTGATTTTGAGTTATTATACACAATGAGCGAGAGCGTTGCGCAAATAACAAATACCAAAATACCTATCGCGGCGGCAAGTCCGTAGTCCTGAGAGTTCATGGTCAGCTTAAAGAGCCATGTAACAAGGATATCGGTTTCACCGGCCTGATAATATTTTTCGGTCGTCGGACTACCGTTTGACAACAGGTAAATAACATTAAAGTTATTGATGTTGCCGACAAACTGGGTAATGAGCTGAGGAGTTGTAACAAAGAGCATATACGGAAGTGTGATAGCCGTAAATGTCTTGACAGGACCTGCACCGTCAATTCTTGCAGATTCATAGAGATCCTCAGGAATATTCATAAGAATACCCGACATAGAAAGGATGGTGTACGGAATACCTACCCAACAGTTAATGATGATAACTACCCAACGAGCCAGTGTTGCATCCTGATTCAGCCACTGAATTTCAACATGACTGTTTGTAATGTTTGAAAGCAGGATGTTTATAGCACCGTTTGTCTGGAGCATCTGGTTCATGAGAAGAAGTGATACGAACTGAGGAACAGCAATTGTAATAACGAAAAGTGTTCTCCAGAGTGATTTAAACTTGATACCCTTCTTGTTTATCATAAGAGCGAAGATCATACCAAGGATATAGTTTGAGAATGTAGCTGAAACAGCCCAGATAAGAGTCCATTCTGTGAGCTTAACAAATGTATAGCCCTTCTTAGCACCTTCAACGAGGTTGAAGAGTGAGCCGAAGTTGTCAAAACCAACCCATGAGAACAGTGTTCCCGGAGGCATATGCTGTTTATCATAGTTGGTAAATGCAATCAAAATCATAAATATGAGCGGCAGAACATTGAAGATACCGATCATAAGTACAGGGAATGACATAAGTGTGATATGATACTTACCGTCAAGGAACTGCTTCATATCATATTTGAATGAAGTCGGTTTCTGACCGTTAGCCTTCATAATCTGATGTCTGTACGCATCTTTGATGTTTGTTATGTAAATAGCGAAAACCACTACTGTGATTACGAGTGTCAATACCGAGTAAAGCAGAATAAGCATTGAGTTATCGCCGGGTACCTGCTTTGGAATGATACCGTTGATATATTCAGTTCTCTGAGCCTGAATACCAAGTGTCGGGAACATTTTGAGATATCCCCAACCGAAAAAAGCCATATAAAGGATATAGAGAACTTCAACAGCGAAGAAAAGAATACCCTTGTAATATTTACCTTTGCTAAGATCACCTACACCGAAAATAAGGTAGGAAAGTTTTGTAGCCCAGTCGCCTTTTACGAAGGTCTTGCCGTAGTTGGCAAAGCCCTTGCCGATGCCTACGAAGAACTTAACTATTGCCTTGCCGAGTGCTGTAAAAAAATGGGCAACGGCATGAGGAATGTTACAGAAAAACTTCTTTGTGTTGTAGGCAAATCTCTGGAAAGGATTGAGCTGTTTGTATTCAACATATGTCATTAGGCGCTCTCCTTAATAATTTGCAAATCTCTCTAATACACCAAACTAATAATGTCTTTTACGCTATCCTATAATAGTTGCCGTTCGTAATAAAACATTATTAGTCAGGCGAATACACAAATTGATAACGCAAGCGGACAGTCCGCATTTTTTCTTTTTTTACGGGACACTCCGTTTTCGGAGTGTCCCGCAGCTAATTAATCGATCAAATTAAATCAATTTAACTTACTTAATTTAACTTACTTAACGATTAGCCCTCATCCCTAACGTTAGAAATTGTTTCGTTAAGAAGCTTCTTCATAGCAGCTGCATCTGAAGGATCGCATGTGTCAGCGATGATCTTGTTGCCAAGGTTAGCCATAGGATCCCAGAATGTTGAAGCAATATTAACCTGTACACAAGCATTCAGAGACTGCTCACCGATAGCCTTGAGAACAGGAGAACCTGTTACAGCTTTGCTTTCCTGAACCTTCTTGTTTGAAGGTCCCCAACCGAGCTTCTCAGTTCTCTGGAGCTGGCACTCTTCACCTGCAAGATAGTGAGCAAGAATCTGAGCTGTTGCCGGGAACTTAGAAGAACCGTTTACACCGATGTACTTATAACCGAACATTGAGATAAGCTGCTTGTCTGTGCCGTTGACATTGATTGTAGGAAGCTTTGCAGCACCGAAGTTGTCACCGAGAGCCTTCTGGTTAGAAGCTGTATCCCATGAACCGTCGATACCTGCGCCACACTTACCGCTTGCAAAACCTGAAGCAATGTTAGCAACGTCAAGTGACTGGAATGTACCTCTGTAATCCTTGATGAGCTTTGCAAAAGCCTGAAGTGTTTTAACAGCTTCATCTTCGTCATATTTAACAAACTTCTGTGTAATACCGTCTTTTTCAAGACCGTCAATTTTAACACCTGCAGTGAAAGCGAAAGTACAAGCATAGTAACCGTCACCGGCATTCATAATGAACTTCTTGCCTGCCTTCTTACAAGCCTCAAGAATACCCTCAAGTGTCTGAGCCTGCTCGTCGGAAACTACTGACTTATCATAAACGAGATAGTAACCGTTATCGTTTGTTTCAGGATAAGCATAGAGAGTATCATTAAGTGTAGCTGCTTTTACAGTTTCCTCAGAATTAGCCTCTGTTACGGCATCCTTAAATGCAACCTGAGAAATAACGCCTGCGTCAACGAGCTTGTTGAGCTGGTCACTCGGGATGCTGAATACATCTGCAGCTGTTGTAGCATCGTTAAGCATATTTGTAGCAGCATCCTTTTCGCCCTGTGCTACAACTGAGATTTCCTTAAATTTTCTGTTAGGATAAGCCTTTTTGAAAGCCTCAACCTGCTCTTTAACAAGGCTTACAGCAGCATCAGGAGCCCATACCTTAAGAGTTACAGGCTTACTGTCTGTACCTTCATCGCCGAAGTAGCTGTCGTCAACGATTGAGCCTTCAATCTTAGCAGCACCGTCCGAAGAACCGTTGTCTGTTTTTGAACCATTGTCTGTTTTCGATGATGAGTCTCCGCCGCCGCAGCCAACAAGTGCAGTAGCAGTCATCATACCTGCCAATAAAATGGCGAGAATCTTTTTCATTGGAAAAATCCCTCTTTCTGAATATTTTCGTAGTGTCCTTTCGGATTACATACTTTCTTTGAGGATATAACGCACAAAGTACATCATATCCGCTATATAATCATATCAAAAAATCGCCTGAATTTCAACTCCCTTTGTACTTTTTATCTATGTTGTTAAAAATCAAAATTATTTTTGTGCAATATGACGCCTTTTTTATTGGAATTTTACTTATTGCACAAATTGTATTGACTTGAATTGTTTATTTTGCTAAAATGCTATTTGTACAAGTTGTACAATCACACCCGACGGTTATGTGACATAACACCCAAATTATATTCTTTATTCATAAAATAAGCTTGAATTTCGGCAAATTTTCCTGATTTTAGTAAAAAATGACCAATCACAAAACAAAGTCATTTATTTCAAACATCACACATTAATTTTTTAACATGCAGTTGTAATAAGCGCTGACAATTGTTATAATTATAGGGTAACGCAAAACAGAATCCGACCGTGAGTCGGGGAAACGGAGATATATATGATGAAACTGAAAGACCTTCTTATAAATTTTGAATACACGGTTCAGGGCAATCTTGATACTGAAATTTCGGATATTATCTATGATTCACGAAAGGTTGAAAAAGGCACGGCCTTTGTGTGCCTTAAGGGCTATACCTCAGACGGGCATAGGTACGCAAAGTCAGCCGTTGAAAAAGGTGCGTCGGCACTCGTTATCAGCGACAGCCTCGACTTTGAAGTGCCGAGTGATGTTGCCGTTGTAAAGGTTGAGGACACAAGATACGCTCTTTCGCTTATGAGCATTGAATTTTTCGGACATCCCGAGGATGAGCTCTACACGGTTGCAATCACAGGCACAAAGGGCAAAACCACAACAACAGCAATGGTTGCGGAAATTTTTGAACACGCAGGAATCAAGACCGGCACAATCGGAACACTCGGTGTTGTTTACGGCGGAGAAACCCACAAAACCGACAACACAACTCCCGAATCATACATTATTCAGAAATCGATGCGTGATATGATTAACGCCGGCTGCAAGGCTATGGTAATCGAGGCCTCATCAATCGGACTTAAACACAGCCGTCTTGCAGGCATGACTTTTGATGTCGGCATCTTTACAAACTTTTCGGATGACCACATCGGCGGTGTTGAACACAAAGACCTTGCGGAATATCTCTACTGCAAGAGTCTGCTTTTCAGACAATGCAAATTTGCCGCTGCAAATATTGACGATCCCGCATGGAAGGATATCACAAAGGATTTCAAAGGTTCTGTTCTCACCTACGGTTTTGCCGACAATGCGGACTTGAAGGGCAAAAATGCTCATCTTCTCTCCGAAAACGGATTTGTCGGTGTTCACTTTGAAACAGAGGGAATCAAAAACCTTTCTGTTGATGTTGACATTCCGGGCAAATTCAATGCATACAACGCACTTGCGGCAATTTCGGCAGTTTCATTCTTTGACGAAATTGAAGATCAGATGATTATTGACGCTCTCAAGGTTGCCAAGGTCAAGGGCAGAGTTGAGCGTGTGCCTGTTCCCTACAACTACACACTCATCATCGACTACGCACACAACGCACTTTCAATGGAAAATGTACTTGAAACACTTCGTCAGTACAATCCGCACAGACTTATTACAATGTTCGGTGCAGGCGGCAACCGTCCTAAGGTTCGCCGTTATGAAATGGGCGAAACCTCGGGCAGACTTTCAGACCTTTCGGTTGTAACGGAAGACAACTCAAGATTTGAAGATGTTATGGACATCATTGAGGACATCAAGACAGGTCTTGCAAAAACCGACGGCAAGTATGTTGTCGTGCCGAACCGCAGAGATGCAATTAAATATTGCATGGACAATGCCGAGGACGGAGATATTATCGTACTTGCAGGCAAAGGTCATGAGGACTATCAGATCTTTAAAGATAAAACCATCCATTTTTCAGATAGAGAAATTGCCTGTGAACTTTTAGGAGTTAAATGTGATTAGCTTTAATTTAAGTGAACTTGCTGTTGTGGGAAATTACATCCTAAAAGGTCAGGATTTAGTTGTAAATGCTGTAAGTACCGATTCAAGAAAGTGTGAGAATGCCTTATTTATCGCTTTAAAAGGCGAGAAGTTTGATGGACACGATTATATAGAAAAGGCAATTGAAGGTGGTGCTGTAGCTGTAGTGTCATCAAAACTGTTACCTGAGAGTATTACTGAGCGCGTAAGCGTGATTATCTGTGACGATACTTTAAAAGCTTTAGGTTATTGCGGTTATTTAGTAAGACGCAAGAGTAAAGCTAAAGTAGCATCTCTAACCGGATCCTGTGGTAAAACTACAGTTAAAGAATTAACTCATGCCATCTTATCTATATGTGGCAATACTATCTGCACTCAAGGTAATTTTAATAATGACGTGGGCGTGCCA
>OHBJ01002642.1_pt1 | contig 11993 bp, 13 predicted proteins | sample 1577241 | NCBI WGS metagenome assembly OHBJ01 (sample SAMEA3541594, study PRJEB24748) | human gut metagenome | biome: human gut; feature: human-associated habitat; material: faeces | place: China | collected 2012
AATACGTTCCGCTGTGCATCAGGATCAGATCGACGTTGTGCGCGTTGAAGTATTCGCCGGCCTCGCGGGCCTTCTGCTCGTCGTCCACCAGTCCGAAGTCAAAAACCTCGGCCCACTGCGATACCTTCTGCTCGATAAAATGATTGTAGCCGAGAATGCGGTCGTGAAGTCCCAAAAACTGATCCCAGTACGCGCGCAGACCGGCGGTATACAGGCCGACGCGCGCGCGCGGTGTCTTTTTGAGCTGCATGAAACGTCCCTTCCTTTCCAATTTCTGTCGTTTTCGTGAAAAACGGAGCGGATACGGATGTATCCGCTCCATCTTGCGCTATTTATCCGGCTCCGTCAGGAAGCGGCGCGATCAATAGACCGTTTTCCAATCCTCGATGTTGTCGCCGTTGAACTCGAACGGAGGCCCAATGATGATCTCGGTGCCGCCGTCACCGGCGTCGGTAACGGTGTAGGTCGTGCCGTTCTTCGCGGTGAAGCTCTCGCCGGTCGCGCCGGTCAGGCTGCCGTTGACCATCTCGATCAGGGCGTAGGCTGCGCTGCGGCCCACATCGATCGGGTTCCAGAGGAACATATACGGGCAAGCGGGGTTATCGCCGGTCATGAACTCCGCCATTTCGGACGGCAGGCCGAGGCCGGTCACAATGACCTTGCCCTGAAGGCCCTCGTCGGTGATGACCTTCGCAGCCGCCGCGATGCCGACGGTCGTCGGGGCGTTGATGAGCTTCAGGTTCGGATAGTTCTGGAGCAGAGCCTTGGTCTCGTCAACGGACTTCTGCTGCTCGTCGTCGCCGTAGGCGATCTCGACCAGATTCATCTTCGCGTATTTTTCGTCCTTCAGGATCTCCTTCATGGCGTCGATCCATGCGTTCTGGTTGGTAGCGATGGAGGTCGCGGACAGGATCGCCCAGTCGCCTTCGCCGCCCAACAGATCATAGGTGGCGTCTACGAGGCACTGCGCCACTTCCTGAACGCCCGCCTGATTGATATGGGTCATACGCGACGCGGGATTGCAGGAGGAGTCGCAGGACACGACCTTGATCCCGGCGTCCATGGCGGCCTTCAGTGCGGTCTCCAGCGCGTCAAAGTCGTTGGCCGCAATGGCGATGCCGCTGACCTTCTGCGCGACCAGCTCGTTGATAAGCGTGATCTGCGCCTCGGCGGTGATCTACGCGGGGTGCTTGACGTTGGCGTTGTAGCCGGCGTCTTTCATGACCTCCTCGAAGCCGGCGGCTTCGCGCTCGTTGTAGGGGTTGCCGGCTGCCTTTGTGATGATGGCGTAGGTCTGCGTGTCATTGCCACCGGTCTTTGCAGCACACGCCGCAAGGCCCAGCACCATGACGAGGGTAAGAAGCAATGCGATCAGTTTTTTCATGATTTTTCCTTCTTTCCTTATTTTTATATAAACGCACGGGGCGCTTATACCGATTTCTGCCGCTGCGCCTCGACGGCTCTGCGCGCGGCAATGGAGTCGCGGATATTGGGGAGCATGACGACCAGGATCAGGATCGCGCCAATGATCATCAGGATCGTCTGTGAGTTAACGTTAATCAGGCCGAGGCCGTATTTCAGCAGGCCGATGGTGAAGATGGAAATGACCGTGCCGGGGAAGTTGCCCTTGCCGCCTGCCGTGGAAATGCCGCCGAGGACGTGAGTCTGGACATCATGCCCGGCGATTTCTATGGCCTTGTGGGCCTGAACGGCTCGGGCAAGTCCACCCTGCTCAAGACCATTGCGGGCGTGTACAAGCCCAGCAAGGGCAAGGTGACGGTCCGCGGCTCCATCGCCCCGCTCATCGAGCTGGGCGCGGGCTTTGATATGGACCTGACTGCCCGCGAGAACATCTATCTGAACGGCACGGTGCTGGGCTTCTCGCCCAAGTATCTGGACGAAAAGTTTGATGAGATCGTGGAGTTCAGCGAGCTGCAGAACTTTCTGGATGTGCCGCTCAAGAACTACTCCTCCGGCATGGTGGCCCGCATCGGCTTTGCCATTGCCACCATCACCAAGCCTGATATCCTGATCGCGGATGAGGTGCTCTCGGTGGGCGACTTCCTGTTCCAGCAGAAATGCGAAAAACGGATGAAGGAGCTGATGGCAGGCGGCACCACCGTCATTCTGGTGTCCCACTCCATCGAGCAGATCGAGCGGATGTGCAGCAAGGTGGCATGGCTGAGCCACGGCCACCTGAAAATGAACGGCGATACCGAGACAGTCTGCGCGGCCTACAAGGCCACCCAGCGCGGCGAGGCCTGAGCCATGAATGTGCGATTGAAACGTGCCAGAGAGCTGGCAGGCTATGCGGTGCAGCTGACAAAGGACGAGGGTCTGGGCACCATGCTGGCCCGGGGCGCGGGCTTTGTCAGGCGGCGGTGCTTTGGCAAAAAGGCCCGCTACCTGCCCGCAAAAAAGGTGCTGGAAGCCCAGAGAGCCGAAATGGCAGGAAAAAATTTTGAAAACTGCCAATTTTCGACGATTTCCGTGTTGACACCGTTGTATAATACTCCTGAGGTGTTTCTGCGGCAGTTTCTGGATTCCTTTGTGAACCAGACCGCCCCCAATGGTGAGCTCTGCCTGGCGGATGCCTCCGATGCCTCCCACAGCAGTGTGGGGGATATCGTAAGGGAATATCAGGAAAAATATCAACACATCGTATACAAAAAGATCGAAAACAAGGGCATTGCGGCCAACACCAACGCCGCCGCTGAACTGGCATCGGGGGAATATCTGGCGCTGGCCGACCACGATGACATCCTTGCGCCCCACGCCATGTACACCATGGGTCAGGCGATCCGGCAGCTGCGCGAGGCAGGGGAACCGGACGGCTTCCTGTACAGCGACGAGGCCCTCTTTACCAAAAAGATCGAAAAGCCGCTGGTGGCCCACTTCAAGCCCGATTACGCCCCGGATTATCTGCTCTGCTGCAACTACATCTGCCATCTGGCCGTGTTCCGGCGGGAGCTGTTCGAGCAGGTGGGCGGGGAACGCCCCGAATGTGATGGCAGTCAGGACCACGACCTCTTCCTCCGGCTCATTGAGCAGGTGGGCGGCGCGGCCCATGTGCCGCAGGTGCTCTACTACTGGCGGGTGCACGAAGGCTCGACCTCCGGCGGCACCGATGCCAAGCCCTACGTTGCCAAAGCGGCAAAGAAGGCGCTGGCCGACCATCTGGAGCGCACCGGCCGCACCGGTACCATAGAGGATGGCCTGTACCCCAGCACCTATCGGGTCAGGTGGGACATTGTGGGGGAGCCGAAGGTGAGCATCCTCATCCCCAACAAGGATCACACCGAGGATCTGGAAAAGTGCCTGCAGAGCATCTGGAAAAAGACCACCTGGGACCGGTTCGAGGTCATCGTCATTGAGAACAACTCCACAGACCCGGCCACCTTTGCCTATTACGAGAAGGCCCGGCAGCGGTACGATGGCCTGAAGGTGGTCACCTACCCGGACAAGGGCTTCAACTTCTCGGCCATCAACAACTTTGGCCGGAAAGCGGCAGAGGGCGACTACCTGCTGCTGCTCAACAACGATGTGGAAGTGGTGAACGGCGACTGGCTCACGGAGCTGCTCCGGCAGTGTGCCCACCCCGGCGGCGCGGCGATCTGCGGTGCCATGCTCTGGTACCCGGATGAGACCATCCAGCACGCAGGGATCGTGACCGGTCTGGGCGGCTACGCGGGCCACAGCCACAAGTATAAGAAGAAGGGCGGCAGCGGCTATCTGTTCCGCACCTCTACCGTGCAGGACTTCTCCGGCGTGACCGGTGCCTGCCTGCTGGTAAAGACCGCCGTCTATGACGAGATGCACGGGCTGGACGAGCAGTTCGCCGTGGCCTTCAACGATGTGGACTTCTGCCTGCGGGTGCGGGATGCGGGCTACCGCATTGCCTGGACCCCCTACGCCGAGCTCATCCACTATGAGAGCAAGAGCCGGGGCGGGGATGAAAAAGACCCCGTTAAGGCGGCCCGCTTTGCGGCGGAGCAGCAGCGGCTCTACACCATCCACGGCAAGGAAAACATTCTGGATGACCCCTACTACAACCCCAACCTGACCCGCGACCGGGAGGATTTTTCGGAGAGCGACGATCTGCGCAGGTTGAAAGAGGGCAGGGTAACGGTAAGATTCCGGGGAGGTACCCTCCAATGAACATCAAGGGACACTTTGAGACCATCACCCGGCATAAACTGCTGGTGATGAAGTATTGCTTTGAATGCGGCCTTTATCAGCAGGGCCTGACCCATGACCTGAGCAAGTACAGCCCCACCGAGTTCATCCCGGGCTGCATCTACTATCAGGGCGACCACAGCCCCAACGAGGCAGAGCGCGCCGCCCGGGGCTATTCCTCGGCATGGCTCCACCATAAGGGCCGCAACAAGCACCATCTGGAATACTGGATCGACTACACAACCAACAAATCCGGCCTGGGCGGCATGAAAATGCCCCTGCGCTATGTCTGCGAGATGGTCTGCGACCGCGTGGCGGCCAGCCAGATCTATCTGGGCGACAAGTACACCGACGCATCCCCGTGGCAGTATTATGAAAAGAGCAAGGATCACTATCTGCTCCATCCCGAAACAAGGGCACTGCTGGAAAAGCTGCTGCTGATGGTCCGGGATCTGGGGCAGGAGCGCACCTTTGCCTACATAAGATTCCTGCTCGGGTGTGAAGATAACGATTAAATAAAATCAAGGAGGCATTGCAATGAAGCGTTTCAAAAAAGTTCTGGCACTTGTTCTGGCCGGTGTTCTGGCACTGGCAATGCTGACCGCCTGCGACGGTGGCACCACCGACCCGGATAGCATAATGCCGGAGGACGGTACTCCCGAAGTGGTGATGACCGTGAATAACATGGCTGCCAATAAGGGTCTGGGCCAGGTTGAGTACAGTGCAAAGTACAGCGCAGTGACGAAGGCTCTGCTGGAGAACTGGCTGGAGTATACCAATAACAAGATCAATAACACGACCTACTGGGAAAATTACCGTAAGATCACTGCTGAACTGGGCAGTGTGAAGATTGTGGTTGGCATGACCAAAGATTACCGTCCCATCACCAGTGATTATAACCCCGCTTCCAAGACCAGCTTCAAGTATGATTCGCTGTTCAAAGATACCAGTGCATTCAACTTAGCAGAAAAGATCGGCGTTGCATACGTTCCCACTTCTAACGGCACTGTCTATCAGGCGGTCTGCCTGTTCGACGTGAACTGAGCGTTCCCCGATACAGAGGAAAAAACCATAAAGCATAAAGATCCCCCGGAGGGCGGCGCGGGCCGCTTTCCGGGGGATCTTGTCTGTCAGAGAAACCGCTTACTGCTCGTTCTCGTAGATCTTAATATAGTGGGGGGCGTTTCTGTCCTGCACAAAGAGAAGCGTGCAGGTGAGTGCGGCGGCTAAGAACGTGAAGATGGCAAGCAGAGCTTTGAGAACTTTCATGGTATCCGATCCTCCTTGGCGGGCATGGCCCGGTCGTTCAAATGCGGAGCAGGGGACGTTCCGCAGGGTCATTAGCAACAGTATACCATAATCCCGGTAGAAAGGCAAACGGTAGTAAAGTTGCGTGAAGTTGGTGGTTGTTAATAAAAAAACAATTGGTTAGATACGACTAATCGTTAAAAATGGCAAAGAAAATTGAGGAAATTGCATCATTTTGGTGCTGTTGTCGTTGAACTTCCGGCTGTAAAATGATACAATAACTGTGTTAAGCAGCTGCTGTCCCTGCCGCAGTGCGCCCGCATGAGGGCAGGGGTGGCAATTCAAGCAGAATGGGGGATTTATTCCATGTTGAACAAGCTGAAACGTGCGGCGCTTGGCGCGCATACGCCGCATGACAAGGCAACTGCTGCAAGCAAACCGGTTCCGATGCCTCTGCCCGCGCAGGTACGCATCCTGATGAGCCAGCACATCGGCGCTCCGGCGAAAGCCCTGGTCAAAAAGGGCGACGAAGTGTTTGTTGGCACCAAGATCGGTGAGGCAGGCGGTTTTGTCTCTGCAAATATCCACTCCAGTGTTTCTGGTACTGTGGCCGCTGTGGAACCCTTCCGTCTTTCCAATGGCCGGATGTGCGACTCTGTTGTCATCAAGACCGATGGCAAGCAGACCGTGGACCCTGCCGTGAAGGCACCCGAGGTCACCGACAAGGCCAGCTTCCTGGCAGCCGTGCGTGAGTGCGGCCTGGTGGGTCTGGGCGGCGCAGGCTTCCCGACCGATGTCAAGCTGCAGCCCAAGCAGACCGTGGACACCCTGCTCATCAACGCTTCCGAGTGTGAAGTCTGGCTGACCAGCGACACGCAGGAGATGCTGAACTGCAGCGATGATATCGTCCGCGGCATCGAGGCCGTGCTGAAGTACACCGGCATCCCGAAGTGCATCATCGGCATTGAGAACAATAAGCCCGAGTGCATCGAGCTGTTGAATCAGAAGACCAAAGACAAGCCCGCCATCGAGGTCAAGGCACTGCCCAGTGTTTACGGCACCGGCGCAGAGCTGATCCTGATCGAGAAGTGCCTGGGCCGCGAGGTTCCGCACGGCGGTCTGCCCGCAGATGCAGGTGCCATTGTGATGAACGTGACCTCTGTTTCCACCCTGGGCAAGTACCTGGCTACCGGTATGCCGGTGGTCAGCCGCTGCATCACCGTGGACGGCGATGCCTGCGCAAAGCCCCAGAACCTGATCGTTCCCGTGCCGCCGTATGCGTATCGATCAGATAGCTCCGTTCCTTGAATACGCGCCCGATGGTCTCCGCCGTCGAACGCAGCGCCGCGACCAGCTCGCCGCACGTCTTTTCGAGCGCCGCGGCATCGTCCTTGAGCCGGTTTTGCAGCGCCAGATACTTCCCCGTGCGGAAGATCTGGCGGAAGATCGCCTTGCGCTCGTCCGTCTGGGCGAGCAGCAGGCGGCGAAACTCTCCCTGCGCGATCATGGCGATGCGCGAAAACTGCGCCCGGTCCACGCCGATGACCTCCGTCACGGCGGCGGTCACCTCGCGCGTTTTCGTAATGACGCGCCCGTCCGGCATCGTCAGCTCGGCGTCCGCCTTCTGCACGGTCGTGCCGGTGCCGCGGGTTTTCGGGCGCGTATATTCGGGGTTGCGGCGCACGGTGTAGCGCTCGCCGCCGTTTGCAAATGTCAGCTCCACGAACGTCGGCGTCTCGGGCTCGGCATACTTGCTGCGCAGCATGGAGCTCTCGCGGGTCTCGCCGCTCGCCTCGCCGTAGAGCGCGTAGGCGATCGCGTCAAAGATCGTCGTCTTTCCGGCGCCGGTGTCGCCGGTGATGAGGTAGAGCCCGGTCGTGCCGAGCGCGTCAAAGTCCACGGTCGTCTGTCCGGCATACGGTCCGAAGGCGGACATGGTCAGCTTCAGCGGTCTCATCCCTGCACCTCCATGATCTGCTCCATAAGCTGCGCAATGTATGCACGCTGCACCTCGCTCATGGGCCGGTGGTTCTGGCGCTGATACAGCGCCTCGAACAGCTCCAGCGGCGTGCGCCGCTCCGTCTCCGCCGGTACGGACATACCGCCGGCTGCGCGTGTGCGCGCGTTGTCGTAGTCAAGCGTCATCAGGTACGGGTAGATCGTGCGCAGGCGGCTCATGGCGTCAAACACGTCCTGCTCGTCCGTGAGGATCAGGTGCAGGTAGTCGCTGCGGTAGGTCGTGTGCTCGTAAAAGCTCCGCGCGGTCAGCTCGTCATAGCTCCCGCGGATCTCGCGCAGCTCCCGCAGCGGCGTGAGCGCGACGGTGCGCACCTGCACGTCGCCCTTTTCGCCCAGCGTCACGACGGTGACGGATTTGTGCTGCCTTGCCTCGGAAAACGAGTATTTGAGCGGCGAGCCGGCATAGCGGATCGTCTCGCGCCCGATGTGCTGCGCACCGTGCAGGTGGCCGAGCGCCACGTAGTCAAACGGCGCAAGTTGTTCCTTCCTGATAAATTCAGCGATACTCCATGAGGTGAGAAGTACATCAAACAAGTCCGTGAATCCCCGGCGGTTCATCCGGCAAGGCGTAGCCGTCATACCCAATTTCCGGGCATTCGGATAACGCCTCCACAGATCCTGATAACTTTCAGCCAAAGCATGATGCGCTTCATCGATGACTATCAACGAGGGACATCCTTCCACATCGTCCCAATGACGTTGAAGCCATTGTATGGACATGGCTTTGACGGTGTTGTCGTCATTCCGTATCCCATACTTGGCCACGGTATCCTCTATCTGCGCCACCAGTTCGCGACGGTGCGCCACAATCCATACCTCCGTCTGCGCATTATCCTTCAGGAACTCCCGGATAACTGCGGCCAGCACATGCGTCTTACCCGTCCCCGTAGGCATCTGCACCATCACACTCCGATGGCTCTTCCAAACCTCAAACAAGCGGGACTTCATGTCCTGCTGGTAATCGCGGAGAAAGAAGTGGTCCATAGTTATACTTTTTAGTTAAAAAGCCGTAACAAGAAAAATAATCCCCTTTTCTGACTTCGTACGACATCATTTTGCCGTATATTTGCAATCAGATAGTATTATTAATGCACCAATTATTAAAAAACAAACGCTATGGCACAGACTGCAATGACCGTCCGGATGGACAACCAACAGAAAGTAATGTTCGACAAACTCTGTGAACAATTTGGCATGAGTGCCAACACTGCCATCAACATCTTTGTGCGTGCAGTCATACGCAACAGGAGTATTCCCTTCACCATTTCCGCCGAGCCTGAAGATGACGTGAGGGCAAAAGCCATTCAGGCTTTTCGTGAAATCAGAAAGGACGCAGAATCACAGGAAGGTCCAGAAATGACCTTGGATGAGATTAATGCAGAAATCAATGCAGTAAGGGAAGCAAAACGGAAGAAAGCATGATTTACGCAGTAATTGATACTATTACTTTTCTGTTCCAATATTCCAAAGAAACAGAGCGTTGCCGATGATATAACGCCGCCACATGCGGCGCGGCTCTTTCAAAAGACGGTACAGCCATTCCAGGGAATGACGCTGCCACCAGAGAGGGGCACGCCGCGACGTGCCGGCAAAAAAGTCGAACACAGCACCGATGGTGCCGCAATGGCAACGGATGTCCAATTCATTCCAATGAGAGTAAACCCACTTCTCCTGCTTGGGAGCCGTCATGCCTATCCATAGCAAATCCGGACGGCACTCGTTGATGGCATCAATGATGGCCTTGTTGTCCGCCTCGGAGAACTCCGGTTTATAAGGCGGAGAATACGTCTTCACGATGATGTTAGGATAGACGTCCGCAGCCCGCCTGCGGATAAGCGCAAGAACTTTCTCTGAACTGCCCATGAAGAAACACGTGCCGCCCGTCTTGTTCAGCCGTTCCATCTCAAACTCGAACAAGTCCCATCCGGCGATGCGCTCCTTTGGGTTCGACTTGGCTTTAATCCATCGGCAGGCCTTCACGATACTGGCCCCGTCGGGAATCAGATAATCACCGTTTTTCAAGGCCTCGGCAAACAGCGCGTCCTTCTGCGCCGTGTTATAAGAATGCGCGTTGATGGTATTGATGAGCACCTTGCCTTGGGGTATATCGTTCAGTGCCTCACGGCTCTCTACAAGGCATAAATCTTTTAGTTGTAACATATATCCGTTTATTCTATATGAATCATATTTTCGAGAACCATTCATTTACAATGAATACTTTTTCATAAAATCGTTCATTCCAAATGAATGATTTATTATCTTTGCACTTAAAACAAAGACATCATGAAAGAGCTTTTGAAGAAAATCATTTTTGAGCAACAGGAGTATACCTATCGGATGACTGAGAATACCATACCAAGATTCATTGCCGAAGAATGGTTGGAAACTTCTGAGATATTGATTATTTCAGGTATTCGCCGATGTGGCAAATCGGTACTCATGCAACAAATAAGAAATAAGATGCCAGAAAAAGATTTCTTCTTCAACTTCGATGACGACCGTCTCGTCAATTTCAAATTGGAGGACTTTCAAGCATTGCAGGAATGCTTTTTTGAATTGTTTGGAAAACAGCATACTTATTATTTTGATGAAATACAGAATGTCAACGGTTGGGAGGCATTTGTACGTCGCCTATACAACGAAGGCTGCAAGGTCTTTGTTACAGGTTCCAATGCACGAATGCTGAGTCGCGAATTGGGAACCCACCTCACAGGACGACATATTGCCGTAGAAATATATCCTTTTTCCTTCCGCGAGTTCCTGATGTTAGTTGGCCACACATATTCTACGAGAGATTTTTATACAACAGCCGGACGCTCTTCCTTCCTTGTCCTTTTCAATCAATATCTTTCACAAGGAGGTTTCCCAAAGTTCCTTGTTTCCCATTCGGTCAACTACCTCAGTTCACTCTATCAAAGTATCATCTATCGGGATGTCTTGACCCGCAACGCCATCAGCAATGAAAAGGAAATGCAAGAAATGATTTTCTATCTGGCAAGTAACGCCACCAAGCGTATCACCTATTCATCTTTGGGGAAAATCATCGGTATAAAACATCCCGACACTGTCAAGAAATACCTTGATTATGTGGAGCAAACATATCTTATCCATCAACTCCTGAAATACGACCCTTCATTGAAAATACAACTATCGAATCCTAAAAAGATTTATTTCATAGACAATGCCATTATTAACAGGATTGGATTCAATCCAACAGCCAATATCGGAATACAATTGGAAAATCTTGTCTTCATGGAATTGCGCCGACGAGGCAATCAGTTGTTCTATCATTCCGGCAGCAAGGAATGTGACTTTGTCATACGCAACGGCATCCAAATTACGCACCGTTCAATAAGCAAGGGCGGCGGAATAAGCACCGTTTCGTTATCCCTTTCACCACAAACCCGCGAACGTGAGATTGCAGGGTTATTGGAGGCCATGACATCATATCAACTAAGCGAAGGATATATCATAACCATGGAGGAGAAAGAAGAGATTAGCATACAAGGCCGAAATATCCATGTTATTCCGGCATGGGAATGGATGCTTGAAGAAAATAAAGATACTACGTATTGATTTTACTTATTCATTGCTTTGCCTTTAACCATCGGATAGTCTGTCTTCATTACGCTTACGACCTCTCACAAGGGGAAAATCTTTTAATCGCAACATAGTAACTTTATTGGTTTATTGCCCATTGCAGACTTTTTACGAAATTCCTCTCGAATGCCTGCAAGGTGAATTCCTTTTTAAATTTATTATAACCAGCAGTCCCCATTGCATGACACTTATTCATATCAGAAAGCAAAGATTTCAATGCATCAGACAATTCCTGCGGATTAGGCATATAATCCAATGTAAGAACAGGAGTATTTCCGCCAATTAATTTTCCAGTTATTCCGTCTTCTATCTGTCCACTTATTCCTCCTACATTAGATGCTACAACCGCCAAACCATGCTGCATAGCCTCTAAAACGGTCAAAGGAAAAGCCTCCGTATAAGAGGGTAATACGAATACATCTGCATTTTGGAAGAATACGTCCTTATCCATCCCATATTTTGCGCCATGGGCACATACACAATCTTCAAGTTCATATTCTTGTACGCGCAAATGAAAATCTTCTGACTGTACATCTTTCCAGCCACCTACAAAATCACAAGAAAAACATAAACCTCTTCTTTTAAGTATAGCCAAAGCATCCAACAACTCCCAGACTCCCTTTGTCCTCATCATATTACTTAGAAACAACAGATGGGGAATTTCTTTCTTTATTACAGTTCTTGTTTGTCGAACATCTGGTATTCCATTGCCACAGAATGTCACATTTTCGCGCTTCACATACTTGGCGATGTCTCCATAAAGAGACTCTGCCAAAAGCATTACTTTCACATTACCTTTTTGATTTTTTTGTAGTCAAAGTATTTTTTGTGCGGTATAATCTTTTAGGTAAATGCCGATCTTTAATATACACAGGAGGTTCTTTGAAATGAAAGACGTTTTTATATCTGATTCTATCGTATACGTTGGCGTAGATGATAAGAATATTGAT
>OHBJ01002644.1_pt1 | contig 11991 bp, 10 predicted proteins | sample 1577241 | NCBI WGS metagenome assembly OHBJ01 (sample SAMEA3541594, study PRJEB24748) | human gut metagenome | biome: human gut; feature: human-associated habitat; material: faeces | place: China | collected 2012
GGTGGTTCGCGGAGCTGTTAAAGGTTCAGGAGGAAATTTCCGTCAGGCGCTGCGCCTCGATGGTGGGTTTGTGCATTAAATATTCTTATTCTTTTTAATGATGAAGTATGCTGCATGATATGCACGGCGGAGGTGAAAAGTGCGTGGCTGCTTTGCGGGATGTTGTTTTGAAGAAGAATAGTACAATATTCCATGCTTGTTGTACTATTCTCCATAGGAATATAGATAGTTAAGCGTAAATTTGTAATTTGATTGTGCCTTATATTTTTTATAAGAATTTATAGAAGAATATCATGAAATACTGGATGTTATTGTTTGCCTTTTTGTGGGTATCTTACGGAACGGGCATGGCCCGGAAAACGGAAAAAGTAGTAAATAACGGAATTCCCTGGTTTGACGACAGGGGAGAGATTGTCAATGCGCACGGTGCCTGCATTGTGGAAGAGAATGGCAGATATTATCTTTTCGGAGAATATAAGTCGGACAAAAGCAATGCTTTTCCGGGTTTCAGTTGCTATTCGTCTGATGACCTGGTGAACTGGAAGTTCGAACGTGTTGTTCTGCCGGTGCAGCCAAGCGGAATTCTTGGCCCTAATCGTGTAGGCGAGCGTGTGAAAGTCATGAAATGCCCTTCTACCGGCGAGTATGTGATGTATATGCATGCGGACGATATGAACTATAAAGATCCCCATATCGGCTATGCTACCTGCAGCACTATAGCAGGTGAATATAAACTTCACGGACCTCTGTTGTATGAAGGCAAGCCCATTCGCCGCTGGGATATGGGGACTTATCAGGATGCGGACGGTACCGGATATTTGCTGTTGCACGGAGGAATTGTCTATCGTTTGAGTAAAGACTACCGTACGGCAGAGGAAAAAGTGGTATCGGGAGTGGGCGGTTCTCACGGAGAGTCTCCGGCAATGTTTAAAAAAGACGGTACATATTTCTTCTTGTTCTCCAATCTGACCAGCTGGGAAAAGAATGATAATTTCTACTTTACAGCCCCTTCCGTCAAAGGGCCGTGGACCAGACAAGGTTTGTTTGCTCCCGAAGGAAGCCTGACCTATAATTCACAGACCACTTTTGTGTTTCCTTTAAAGTGTGGCGAAGATACGATTCCGATGTTTATGGGCGACCGCTGGTCTTATCCGCATCAGGCTTCGGCCGCCACCTATGTGTGGATGCCTATGCAGGTGGATGGCACAAAACTTTCTATTCCGGAATACTGGCCTTCCTGGGACATTGATAAGTTGAAACCCGTAAATCCTCTGCGCAAAGGAAAAACCGTCGATTTAAAGCAGATAACGTTCAGTAAAGAAGCTGACTGGAAAGTGGAGGAAGGAAGAATATCTTCCAATGTAAAAGGAAGTACGCTGAGTATTCCCTTCAGTGGCTCTTGTGTGGCTGTTATGGGCGAAACGAACTGTCATAGCGGATATGCGCGTATGAATATCCTCGATAAGAAAGGGGAGAAAATATATTCTTCACTGGTCGATTTCTATAGTAAGGCGAATGATCATGCAATGCGTTTTATGACTCCCCAATTGGCAAAAGGAGAATATACACTAGTGATTGAAGTTACGGGCATCAGCCCCACATGGACTGATAAAACGAAGAGAATTTATGGCAGCGACGATTGCTTTGTGACCATTACTGATATTGTAAAATTGTAATATTTATGAAAAATAGAATCTTATTTTCCGTCTTTGCTTTGGTAGCAGTGACCTTGTTCGCTCAAGGTAAACAAAAAGATTTTGTCTTGCAGTCCGGTCAACCGGTTGTGATAGCTTGCAGCGGTTCGGAAGCACCGGTGGTGCATACTTCGCTGGATTTGTTGTCCCGTGACCTTCAGACTGTATTGTCGGCAACTGCCCATGTAGACACAAACACCGGAAACATCATAGTAGGAACGATCGGACAGAGCAAGCTGATTGAGCAGGCAGGTATCGATATTTCCGCATTAAAAAACAAAAAGCAGGCTTTCCTGCTCACCGTCTCAGAAGATGGAAAGCTGGTAGTAGCCGGCAGCGACAGTCACGGTACAGCCTACGGCATACTTGAAATATCCCGTTTGCTAGGCGTTTCCCCTTGGGAATGGTGGGCGGATGTGACTCCGGAGAAAAAAGAGACATTCCGCCTTTCGGGCAAGTTTAGAGAGTTGCAGTCTCCTTCTGTGGAGTATCGGGGCATCTTTATTAATGATGAAGACTGGGGACTGATGCCTTGGAGTAACAAGACTTACGAACCGTCGGACGTGAAAGGAGAAATCGGACCGCGTACCAACGAACGTATTTTTGAATTGCTGCTTCGCTTGCGGGTGTTTGATGAAGCGACTTCTTACATATTCTATGTCACAAAGAGCTCCTGTGCGAAGTTCTCGCGGCTACTGGCCTGCCATGCACGAGTGTACCCTTCCTTTCTTTCTGACGAAGGGCAATCGGGAAGCAGCGAAAAAGTATGGCATCTTTATGGGAGCTTCCCACTGCGAACCGATGGCGTGCAGTGCTGCCGGCGAATGGAGAATACGTGGAAAAGGAGCATACGATTACGTGAATAACAGTCCGGCCGTTTATCAGTTTTGGGAAGATCGTGTGAAAGAAGTTGCCGGACAAGAGATACTTTACACGCTGGGTATGCGTGGCGTTCACGATGGAAAGATGCAGGGAGCCAAGACGGTAGAAGAACAGAAAGCCGTCCTGGACCGGGTGTTTGTTGACCAGCGCGGCTTGCTCGAAAAGTACGTGAATAAAGACGTAACACAAGTGCCGCAGGTCTTTATTCCTTATAAGGAAGTGCTCGATATTTATCATGCGGGGCTGCAAGTACCCGAAGACGTGACCTTGATGTGGTGTGATGATAACTACGGCTATATCCGCCATTTCCCCACTGCCGAAGAGCGTGCCCGTAAAGGCGGCAACGGAGTCTATTATCATGTTTCCTACTGGGGACGCCCGCACGATCATTTATGGTTGAGCACCATGAGTCCATCGCTCATTTATCAACAGATGAAGCAGGCTTACGATCAGGGAATACAAAAAATGTGGATACTGAACGTCGGCGACATCAAACCTGCCGAGTATCAGATTGAGCTGTTCATGGATATGGCATGGAATCTGGATAAGGTATCTTCCGAAGGAGTGACCGCACATCTGAAACATTGGCTGGAACGGGAACTGGGAACCTCTTGTGCAAAGGCCATCCTTCCCGTTATGCAGGAACATTATCGCTTGGCACATATCCGCAAACCCGAATTTATGGGAAATACACGGGAGGAAGAAAAGAATCCGGTCTATCGGGAAGTGAAAGACTTGCCGTGGAGCGAAAGGGAGATAAACGAACGTCTGAATGCTTACAGCCAACTTTCGGAAATGGTAGAGAAAGCTGCTTCTAAAGTACCCGCCGACAGACAGAGCGCTTACTTCGAACTGGTGAAATATCCCGTACAGGCTGCGACACAAATGAATCGCAAACTGTTATACGCCCAATTGGCACGCCACGATAAGGAAGACTGGGAAAAGAGTGATGCCGCTTACGACAGCATTGCTGCACTGACTCAACATTATAACTCATTGGAGAATGGGAAATGGAATCGCATGATGGACTTCAAACCCCGCAAGCTCCCTGTATTCAACCGTGTGGAAAGAAATGCGGCTACTGCTCCGATGACAGCGGACCGTAAAGCAGCCTGTCAATGGAATGGGGCGGAGGCAAAGAAGGGCAACGCTATTGTCTGCGAAGGTTTGGGATATGAAGGCAAAGCCGCAGAGATAAGAAAAGGCGATGCGCTGACTTTCTCTTTCGGTAATCTGAAAACGGACTCGGTAGAGGTGGATATCCGGTTACTTCCCAATCATCCGGTGCAGGACGATAAGTTGCGTTTCTCGGTTTCTCTGGATGGTGCCGAGCCTGAAGTGATAGCGTACGAAACGAAGGGGCGCAGCGAGGAATGGAAAGAGAACGTGCTTCGTAATCAGGCAATCCGGAAAATCGTACTTCCCGTTCTGGGCAGGAAATCACATCAATTGGTCATCAAGGCATTGGATGAGGGAGTGATACTGGATCAGGTAATGCTTTATGAGGTGAATTAGATATAATTCTATATTTTATAGTTTCAGACTGGCTGGGTCAGTCAGTCTGAAATACACTGTTTATTGTCCCGGCTTGATAATCAACCGCAGTACAAACCAAGCGTGATGTGCTGCGGTACTTATCCATCCATAATGTTTTGCCATAATGCGGAACCGTTCTTTAAGAGAAGCCTTCCGGTTCTGCGTAGTCATTCCTTCATCCAGATAGTCGATGATTGTCAGGTGCGTATTGTGCAGGGTACGCGCCTTTTTCATGATGCGGATGCACCAGTCGAAATCAGCGGAGTACCGGTAGTTTAAGTCATAAGGTTCCATCAGCGTATGTCTGGCAAAGAAAGCCTGATGGCAGACTAACATTCCTTGTTTGAAACTCTTCCAGTCCAGCTTTTTGGGCGTGGAAAGGCGGCGCATATGCAGAAAGTGCCTGTCTTTGTCAACAATCGCAGTTTCCCCGTAGATGACGTCGGGGAGAACACTCCCATGAATGCTGTGCACCATTTGCTGCAAGGTGTCGTCTTCGTGAAAGCAGTCGCCCGCATTCAGGAAACAGAGATAGTCGCCGCTGGCAAGGGAGATCGCCTTGTTCATGGCATCGTACAATCCTTTGTCCGGTTCGCTGACGACGGTAGTTATCCGTGAGCGGTATCTGTCGATGATAGAGAGAGTACCGTCTTTGGAGGCTCCGTCCACAATGATGTATTCTACGTGGTGGTAAGTCTGCGAGATAACACTTTGGATGGTATCTTCCAGTACTTTCTCGGCATTGTAGGTCACCGTGATAATCGAGAACTTGGGAGTAGGATGGACACTATGCATATTTCCCTGTTATTTTGTTGTAAACGTCCGTGTACTTCTTCGCTATGATACTTTCCGAATAGTTGCCTATGGCTTTGCGGCAGGCTTGTGCGGAAAGTTCCGCATATTCGGGTTCCGTCAGTACCCAATGGATGCCGTTGGCCAGATCTTCGGAAGACTTGCGCTGAGCTACGTATCCGTTGTGCAGATGATCGATCATTTCCGGTATGCCTCCGGTGTTGAAACCGACGCAGGGCACACCGCAGGACATTGCTTCCATCACCATATTCGGCAGATTCTCTTCGAGAGAAGGGATGGCGAAGAGGTCTACGGCATTGTATATATCCACCAACTCATGCTCATTCTTAATATAAGGAAGCGGATAGACGCGGAAAGGAATCAGGTCTTGCAACTGCTGCGACTGGTTGCCGAAAACAACCACGCCCAATGAGTCTTTCCATTCCGGATGTTTCTCTGCCAGCAGTTTGCAGGCTTCAATCAGATAGTCGATACCCTTTCGCTTGTCTGTGATCTTGACAGAACCGAAAAGAATGAGCTTCCCTTCCTGCGGCAGCCTGCATTTTCTGCGGGCTTCCTGCTTATTGTGAGGCTTGAACAGATTCGTGTTGATGGCGTTCGGGATACTGATAACCGTTTGTCCGGTGAGCAGTCCGCTGACTTTGGCCTTCTCCGCCAGCCAGCGGCTACAGCCTACAAACGTGATGGATGCCTGACTATAAATTTCTTTCTTCTTCCGGAAGATTCGGGTAGATAAGTCCTTCTTGCCTCCTCCTCCGTAGATGTAAGGGCAGTGGTGGCATTCCTGTTCGTAGTTTCTGCATTCGCGTGCATAATGGCAGATGCCGGTGCAGGGCCACATATCGTGCATGGTCCATACTACAGGTTTGCCGGAAGTCAGAATCTTGCGGATGGTGTTGAGTGACAGCATCCCTTGGTTGATCCAGTGCAGATGGATGACATCTGCCTGCTGAAATTCGGGAAGCGAAGTGATGTCCGTACCGGTATTGGCGATATCTACGGCGAAGAGATCATTCTTCTTGAAACGGTTGGCTTTCCAGATGACGATGCGTTCCCACATGAATTTCCATACGTGCAGCCAACTGCGCTTTAGGCCGACGACGCTGATTTGGTCTGTTTGTTTGTCACGTACCAACATTTTCGCCTTGATGCCGTTGTTCTTAAGCGATTCCATCAGTCGTCCGGCAGCGACAGCCGCACCACCTATTCGTTCGGAAGTATTGATGATTAGTACCCTCATGCTTTCAAAATGTTTGCACAAAAGTAGTGGTTTTCAGTGAAAATCCGTACAAAGTCACATATTATTTGTACTTTTGCCACACTTATTAATAAGGAGATATTGAACATGAAAAAGGTTGTGTTTTTAGGATTAGGGTATATCGGCCTTCCTACGGCAGCCGTTGCTGCCGCTCACGGTTTCGAAGTCATAGGAGTAGATGTCAATCCTTCTGTGGTGGAAACGATCAACCAGGGAAAGATACATATTGTAGAACCTGAACTGGGTCAGGTAGTCAGGGACGTAGTGCAGAGTGGAAAGTTACGGGCAGTATGCAAGCCGGAAGCGGCGGATGCTTTCTTTATCGTAGTGCCTACCCCATTCAAGCAGAACCATCGGGCGGACATCACCTATGTGGAGGCGGCCACCCGTTCCGTGATCCCTTATCTGCAGGAGGGTAACCTGTTTGTCATCGAATCCACTTCTCCGGTATATACCACCGAACGTATGGCGGAAGTGATCTATAAAGAACGTCCCGAACTGAAAGGGAAGATACATATCGCTTATTGTCCCGAACGCGTATTGCCGGGAAATACATTATACGAACTGGTGCACAACGATCGCGTGATAGGCGGCATCGATCCGGCATCCACCGAAAAAGCCATTGAGTTTTATTCCGCTTTCGTACAAGGCAAACTGCACGGCACCAATGCCCGCACGGCAGAGATGTGCAAACTGACGGAGAACTCCTCCCGCGACTCACAGATCGCCTTTGCCAACGAACTCTCCATGATCTGCGACAAAGCCGGAATCAATGTATGGGAACTGATCGAACTTGCCAACAAGCATCCGCGTGTGAATATCCTTCAACCGGGCTGCGGAGTAGGCGGTCACTGCATTGCGGTAGACCCTTGGTTCATCGTATCCGACTATCCGGAACAGGCGCAGCTCATTAAGCGTGCCCGTGAAACGAACGATTACAAAGCGGACTGGTGTGCGAACAAAGTATTGGAAACCTGTCAGAAGTTTGTGGAACAGAACGAGCACGAACCGGTCGTTGCCTGCATGGGACTGGCTTTCAAACCGAATATCGATGACTTACGGGAATCTCCCGCCAAATATATCGCTTCCCGCATCATCTCCGAATCGAGAGCGGACGTGCTGATTATCGAGCCTAATATAAGCACTCATAAGAGCTTCCATCTGACAGATTATCGGGAAGCATACGAGAAAGCGGATATTATCGTCTGGCTGGTTCGCCACGATGTCTTCCTTGCATTGCCCAAAGAAGAAGGAAAGATAGAACTGGACTTCTGCGGCGTGAGACGATAAAATGTAGTTTAATTGCGAAGAGGTTGTATAGACTCTATTAAATAAAGCAGATGAAAAAGATATTGCTCGTTTTCGGTACCCGTCCCGAAGCGATAAAGATGGCTCCGCTTGTAAAGGCGCTCCAGAAAGATACGGAACATTTTGAGACACGTGTCTGCGTTACGGCACAGCACCGGCAGATGTTGGATCAGGTATTGGAAGTGTTCGGCATCACTCCCGAATATGACCTGAATATCATGGCTCCCAATCAGGACTTGTATGACATTACCGCTAAGGTACTCCTTGGACTGCGCGAAGTGCTGAAGGACTTCCGTCCCGATACCGTATTGGTGCATGGAGATACGACTACCTCGATGGCGGCATCCCTTGCGGCATTCTATATGCAGATACCTGTGGGGCACGTGGAAGCCGGGTTGCGTACCTATAATATGTTGTCTCCCTGGCCGGAAGAAATGAACCGTCAGGTGACAGACCGTATCTGCACTTACTACTTTGCACCGACGGAACAGTCAAGGGCAAATCTGCTGCAAGAGAATATAGATGCGAAGAAAATCTTTATTACCGGAAATACGGTGATCGATGCCCTGCTGATGGCGGTCGATATCATTTCCACCACCGCCGGTGTGAAAGAAAAGATGGCGAAGGAACTTCAGGAGAAAGGCTACACGGTAGGTGATCGTGAGTATATCCTCGTCACCGGACATCGTCGCGAGAACTTCGGAGATGGTTTCCTGCATATCTGCAAAGCGATCAAAGAACTGGCGGCTCTTCACCCGGAAATGGACATTGTCTATCCCGTTCATCTGAATCCTAATGTGCAGAAGCCAGTGTATGAACTGCTTTCCGGTCTGAGCAATGTCTATCTGATCTCTCCTCTGGATTACCTGCCCTTCATCTATGCCATGCAACATTCTACTCTGCTGCTGACGGATAGCGGCGGTGTGCAGGAAGAAGCCCCTTCATTGGGCAAACCCGTGCTGGTGATGCGGGATACGACCGAGCGTCCGGAAGCTGTTGAGGCGGGTACGGTGAAGCTGGTCGGCACGAATGCGGAGGCAATTGTCAGTAATGTCACTGCCCTGCTCCTTGATAAAGAAATGTATAAGCGGATGTCCGAAACGCATAACCCTTACGGTGACGGACAGGCTTGCGAAAGAATCATAGCTGCGCTCAGATGTTAACACATGAGTAGTCAGGTATTACATTTGATATGATAGGTATTAATATCTGAGAAGTTAGGTATTAATACTTGAGAAGCTGGTTAGCAATGCTTGCTGTGACATCTAATAATGCTTGAAACGAGATCTAAGAAGCATTGTTAATCACATACACTTCCCACTATTATTGTTTTTTTATTATTGGTTTATTTTACTATCATAAGTGCCGATATATAAAGTAATATAGGGCGAACCTTTTCTGCTTTTGCCCCATTTTTCCGCTTTCATCGCTTTCACCTTATAGAAAGACATTTCACTTTATCCGCATATAACATACAAACCTCCATAATTCTGTTATTATGAACTATTCGTATATTGTCATATCAGTCGGTTTATTAGGCAGTAACAATTTCAATATATTCCAAAGCAATTAATAGACTGTTATCAAGCTGAGATATGAAATTTCTAAAAAGAAATATCAGTGCTGTATGAAAGGAGGATATTATCGTACTTTTTGATAGTGTTTATTCGCTATAAATGGTTTTATTTTGTAGTGTCATTTTTAGAAAGCCGCTCTATTACAAAATAGGGATGAATGCTGAGAAGATGCTTTGTCTGCCGGTGCACGTGGATTTAAAAGATGATGAAATTAATCAAATTGACATGGTCTTGGCTGAATATCGTCGAAAATAGAAAAGTGTAAAATGGTAATAATCGGGAGTAAAGGATGTGCTAAGGAGATTTTGACAGCGCTCAAGTGGGATAATGTAGAAGAAACTGTATCTTTGTTTGACAATATAAATACAGATATTAGCGATGCATATTATGACTTTCCCATTATTAAATCCTGGAATGAACTGGAGCAACATCTGAAAACAGACAGTAAGGTTATTATTGGTGTCGGAGGTGGACAGCGTAGAGAGGTACTGGCACGAAAGATTGCCTGTCTTGGAGGAGTATTGACCACTTTTATCTCCCAAAAAGCCCTTGTGGGCGGGTATGACAATACTATCGAACCAGGTGTTGTGATTCTTTCGGGGGCAACTATTACTTGTAATGTAAGTATAGGGCAGGGGACATTTATCAATAAAAGCACTGTTATCAGTCATGACGTCCGTATTGGACGATATTGTGAAGTATCTCCCGGTGCAAAAATCTTGGGACGTGCCATTATCGGTGACAGGACGGAGATAGGTGCTAATGCGGTAATACTTCCTGATGTCATTGTCGGTGCTGACTGCAAAATAGGTGCAGGCGCTGTAGTGACGCGAAATATCGACAGCCATACTACTGTTGCCGGAGTTCCTGCCCGTTCAATTACAAAAAACAGTAATAATGCTTTCAAGTTAAAGTCAAAGATAAGAAATTTATTGTACCATATACGAATTGCAGATTTTCGAAAGCTGAGAGAATATAATCATTACGTATTCGGAAAAAGGAAACTGATGTTCCTTGAGCTATTGTCACATAGTTGGATGTACGGTGCATCATTCGAAAACTACTACGAGTTGCAGTTCTTTAAGAAAAGCAGAACAGAATGTCGGCAGTATCTCACTTCTTCGTTACGTCATGAATTGACACGTCAAGTAAACGATCCCTGTGAAGCGTTAGTGTTAAAAGATAAAGTGCGTTTTTCCGAAGTTTTTGAGGACATTCTAGGGCGCCGGGTAATGACGTTTGATGAGATAAAAAGGCAAATGCATGATCCTTACTCCATATCCATAAATGAGGTCGTCATTAAACCCATAAAAGGACAAGCCGGTCAAGGGATTATTTTTCCGATGCAAAACTTTACATCATTGCGACAACTACATGACTATGTTATTTCTACTGTAAAAAAGCCGGATGAATATTTGTACGAAGAACGTATTATCCAACATAGCGCCCTGAATAAACTGAATCCGTCAAGTCTCAACACATTGAGAATTGTGACATATAATGATGAAAGTATAAATAAGGTCGATGTGTGGAGTGTTGTTTTACGTATAGGAATAAAGGCTTGCACAGACAACTTTGCTACAGGAGGAATTGCCGCCCTTGTTGATCATCGGGGTGTCGTCTGTCAACCTGCTATAATAAAACATCCGTCAGGAGAACGGTTTCATATACATCCTGTCAGTGGTGAAAAAATAACAGGTTGCATAATCCCATATTACGATCAGGCAATAGCATTAGCCAAACAAGCTGCTATGAGAATTCCGAAAGTGAGAAGTATCGGATGGGATGTTGCGATAACCGAAACCGGTCCTTATATGTTGGAAGGAAACGATAATTGGTGTATGACTTTATTTCAGTTGCCCGGCGGAGAAGGGTTGCGGCATTTGGCCAATTCGGTTTGCAATATGTTTTCTGTTTATGAATAGCATACAGGCTATAATGCACATCAGGAATGTATTTTCCGTTCCTGGTCTGTTATTGATTCAAATCGGGAATGCCCTCTAACGAAAAACGGGCTGTCAGAGAATCACTTCTCCGGCAGCCCTTCTTCATTAGGATCAAAAAAACAGAGGAAGTATGATATTCTTTATTCCTGACCTCCCCCTAAAGCACGGTATAGGTTAATTAAACTTTGTATTTCGGTAAAATGATTGGCCGTTTGTGACAGTTGTGCACTGAGCAATGACTGTCGGGCGGTAAGTACTTCCAGATAGGTTGTATTCGTATGTTCCATCAGCAGGGAAGTACTTCGCAGGGCCGTTTGCAGGGAAGTGACCTGCTTGTCCAGCAACAGCCTTTTCCCCTGACTGGTCTGATAGGCAGTCAGCGCATCATTCACTTCGCTGCCGGCGTTGAGCAATGTTTGCTGAAAGCCGAGAGCCGCTTCTTCCTGCTGCGCACGGGCGATACGATACTGAGCCACCACCTGCCCTTTATTAAAGAGCGGCTGCGTGAGCGAACCTACTGCCGATGCCAGGAACTTGCCCGGATTGAGAATCATAGACCCGATGGAGTTCGTCCATCCGGCACTTCCGCTTAAAGTAATGGAAGGATAGAAAGCCGAACGTGCCGCATTGGTGCCATAGAACGCTGCTTCCAGTGTCCGCTCGGCCGAGCGGACATCGGGGCGGGCGGCAAGCATCCGGACAGGGATTCCTACGGCAAAGTCCGTAGGAAACTGTTGGTCTGCCAACGTTCCGCGTTCGTAGTTGCGGGGCGTCTCTGCCAATAATAAAGCAAGACTGTTCTCCACCTGATTGATCTGCTGCTGCAAATCGAGCACAGAACCCTGTACCTGATAATAAGTCGCTTCCATCTGCGATACAGCCGATTCGTTCGCCAGTCCGGCGTTCATCAGGGAACGGGTAGGACAAAATCATTATCTTCTAGAGAACCAACCTTTTTTAAGACCGAATCAAAATTC
>OHBJ01002647.1_pt1 | contig 11983 bp, 10 predicted proteins | sample 1577241 | NCBI WGS metagenome assembly OHBJ01 (sample SAMEA3541594, study PRJEB24748) | human gut metagenome | biome: human gut; feature: human-associated habitat; material: faeces | place: China | collected 2012
CGGCACCTGCAGCCCGAGGTGGCACAGGAACCGGCCATGGCGCTGGAAGCAGGAACGCGGACGGCGGAACGCTTTTATCGGATCGCAAATTTGGCGGTGCGGATGTACTGGCGACCAGCTATACACTTGCGCAGGGCATCAAGAGCTGCGGCGATTTTGACCTGATCCTCTGCGGCAAACAGACAACGGACGGCGACACCGCGCAGGTTGGTCCGGAGATCTCCGAGTGGCTGAATATCCCGAGCGTGGCAGATGTTGTCAAGATCAATCAGATTGATGAGGACGGCATCACCGTCAGCATGGATCTGCCGGAAGAGGTCGAGGTGGCGAAAGTGCAGTTTCCGTGTCTCTTAGCCGTTGACAAGGACATTTTCCAGCCAAGACTTCCTTCGTATGTCCGGAAAATGAACACGAAAGACCGTGAAATCCGGATTCTTTCCCTGGCGGATATGGATGATAAAGACGCGATGCACTATGGACTCAATGGTTCCCCGACGCAGGTTCAGCGCATTTTCCCACCGGCTGTCAATGACAAAAAGGAAATGTGGGACGGAAGCGGCGAAGAGCTGGCGGACCGGCTGTATCAGAAGATCGTGGATATGAAATTCGTGTAGGAGGTGGAATCATGGCTGAGTTAATCATACATCAGGACAAAATCCCGGATAATCAGGAACTTATCAAGCTCTGTCCGTTCGGGGCGATGGAAGAAAAAGACGGAAAGGTGACGATCAGCGCCGCCTGTAAAATGTGCCGTCTCTGCGTGAGAAAAGGTCCGAAGGGCGCGGTTGAATATGTAGAAGACGCGGTAAAACCGAGCATTGATAAGAGTGCATGGAAGGGCATTGCCGTTTACGTAGATCACGTGGATGGAAAGGTGCATCCGGTTACATTGGAGCTTCTTGGAAAAGCAAGAGAACTTTCCAAGGTAACGGGACATCCGGTTTACGCCCTGTTTATGGGAAATGGAATCGAAGCGGCTGCACACGAACTGCTTCATTATAATGTAGATAAAGTATTCGTCTATGATGCACCGGAACTGGCACGTTTCCAGATCGAGCCGTACACGGCTGTTTTTGAAAACTTCATCCAGACAGTAAAACCATCGTCTATTCTCGTCGGTGCGACCACGGTCGGCAGACAGCTGGCGCCGCGTGTGGCTGCCCGTATGAAGACAGGTCTGACCGCGGATTGTACGATCCTGGAAATGGATGAAAATACTGATTTATCCCAGATCCGACCGGCTTTTGGCGGCAATATCATGGCGCACATCAAGACCCCGAACCACCGTCCGCAGATGGCGACCGTGCGCTATAAGATCATGAACGCACCGGAGCGTGCCGAGAAAGAGAGCGGTGAGATTGTGGTCTGTACAATTGAGAAGGAAAAACTGCTTTCCCACGTGAGGGTTCTGGATATCGTAGAAAAGCCGAAGGAAACCTTTATCGAAAATGCTGACGTCCTGGTGGTAGCCGGACGAGGCGTGAAGAAGCCGGAAGATTTGAAAATGCTGGAAAAACTGGCAGATCTGCTGGGAGGTCAGCTTGCCTGCACCCGTCCGATGGTGGAAGCCGGATGGCTGGATGCCAAGTGCCAGATCGGTCTGAGTGGCCGTACGGTCCGCCCAAAACTCATCATCACCTGCGGCGTGTCCGGTGCGGTCCAGTTTACTGCCGGCATGAATCACGCGGAGACGATCGTCGCGATCAATAAAGATCCGAAAGCGCCGATTTTCAAGACGGCACATTACTGCCTGACTGGTGATCTCTATGAGATTCTCCCGAGACTGATTGAGAAGATTGAGATGGGAAGATAAAGATTCACAGGAAGGAGAGCAGGATATCATGGGAAATTACAAGAAAATAGATAAAGATGATATTTTATATATAAAAAACACAATTCAGGATGACGAGCGTGTCCTCGTAGGTGAAAATATCAACGAAGAGTACAGCCACGATGAGCTGAGCGGCACCAGCAGTTATCCGGATGTGGTGGTAAAGGCAAAATCAGCCGAAGAGATCGCGGCGATCATGAAATATGCATACGAAAATACGATTCCGGTGACACCGAGGGGCGCCGGAACGGGTCTGGTTGGTTCTTCGGTTCCGATGGAACATGGCATCATGATCGATACCACCCTGATGAATCAGATTCTCGAATTGGATGAGGAAAATCTGACGGTCACGGTGGAACCAGGCGTCCTTTTGATGGAATTGTCTGCTTATGTAGAAGATCACGATTTCTTCTACCCGCCGGATCCGGGTGAGAAATCAGCGACTATCGGCGGCAACATCAGCACGAATGCGGGCGGTATGCGTGCGGTCAAATACGGTGTGACGAGAGACTATGTCATGGGGCTGGAAGTGGTTCTGCCGGATGGCACGATCACTCAGTTTGGAGGCAAAGTCGTAAAGAATAGTTCAGGCTATGACTTGAAAGATCTGATTATTGGTTCCGAGGGAACTCTTGGCTTTATTACCAAGGCGATCTTAAAGCTTCTGCCGCTTCCGAAGCGTGTCATCAGCCTTCTGATCCCGTTCCCGACCCTGAAACAGGCGATCGACACCGTCCCGGTTATCATCAAATCTAAGACGATCCCGACCGCGATCGAGTTCATGCAGCGGGAAGTGATTGAAGACGCCGAGGAGTATTTAGGAAAAGCGTTCCCGGATAAACAGTCGGATGCGTATCTGCTTTTGAAATTTGATGGTAATTCCACCAAGGAGATCGAAGAAACGTATGACAAGGTGGCCAAACTCTGCCTGGAACAGGGCGCACTGGACGTGCTGATTTCCGATACCCAGGAGCGTGAGGAATCCATCTGGAAAGCCAGAGGCGCTTTCCTGGAGGCAATCAAGGGATCCACGACTTACATGGATGAGGTCGATATGGTTGTTCCGAGAAGCCGCGTCAATGAGATGGTGACGTATCTGCACGATCTCCACAATGAGATTGATATACGCATCAAGAGCTTCGGTCATGCGGGCGACGGAAATCTGCACGCGTACATCCTGAAAGACGATTTGAGTGATGAAGAGTGGGAAAAACGGATGTCTGCTGCAATGGAGAAGATCTATCAGAAAGCTCATGAACTCGAAGGTCAGGTGTCCGGCGAGCACGGCATCGGATATGCGAAAAAGCCGTATTTAAGAGAATCCCTGCCGGAGAAGAACCTGGATCTGATGAACGGAATCAAGAAAGTGTTTGATCCGAAGAATATTCTGAATCCGCATAAGGTGGCGCAGAGATAGAAGAAAATAACTGCATTGATATTTTTTAGCCACAAGTGTTGCAAAAACGTTTGAGCACCACACGGTAAGGCTGATTCTAGGAACTGCAGAAGATTTTTGGCAGAAAAACAGAATAGAACAGCAGGTTTTTGAGAAAGCCACGATCTGAATCAAAGAGTTCAAATCGTGGCTTTTTATAGTTGTTGAACTATTTTATAGTTTATATCTATCGACTATCTTTTCTTCTTCAACGCCTGCATCACCCGAACCAGCGGAATCGTCTTCCTGTAAATCCGTTTCCCACTCTTATTTTCCAAAAATTCCCGAAACGCGCCAATTGATTTCAAATTCTGGCTCTCATCCGAATTTGAACGGGACCTTGCGCTTGCGTCAATCCCCTTTTTCGGCACCATATACCCGCCGTAGGAATCGCGGAACAGATAGAAATAATCGCGGTCCTCACCCAGCTTTTCAAATTCATTGTAAGCCAGTGTGCTTTCGCGGGTGTTTTTCGGAAGAGAATAGACTTCCAGATGATTTTCACGGAATTCATAGCGGGACGCCGGGAACGGCATGCCGCTTTTTTTGATCTGTTCGGCGAGCTTGTGGGCGGTGTGGTTGGCGGAGCTGTAGGTGCTGGTCGTCAGATAGCAGCCGTAGGCGGCTAAGAGGATGCCCCACCACTCGCTTAGATTGATGATACCTCCGGCGATGAACAGGATACTTAAGATCGTCCGCGTGATCCGGTTGGAAGCGCAGAAGAGATCGTACTGCATCCGGGACAGGGATTCGAAGGTTTTTTCGTTGTGGTGCATTTCTATCGTATAGTAAATCATGGTAAGCCCTTTCATATAAAAAATCAATCATCACCTATATAAAAACAGTATATAGAAGCATAGAAAATATCTTAAGAAGTAGTATACTGTTTCTTCCCTGTTTCCGCAACTGGATCTGTTAAATCTGTAATGTTGATAAAAAATAAACAAGATTGTTACAAAAATATCACATAAAAATCGACTAAAATCGAGAAAAAATTATATAATTTCGACAAAATAGCTTGCCTAATCGTAAAATAAGTGTTAAAATTAGGTAAAAGATGAATAAAGAACCAAAAGCAGAGACGAAGAGATGCGCCATGGTTAGAAACAGCTGGAAAAGACTGTTTTTTAAAAATGGTGCTATTTTTTTGCCTAAATGCTGAAATGGTAATTTATTTAGAAAGTAGTAGAAACTGTTGATGAACCGGTCAGAAAGATGACTGGGGGAGGTTAAGAAAAAGGAGAGAAAACGTATGAGAAAAGTATTATCAGTAGTACTGGCAGCGACGATGGCGATGAGCCTGGCGGCCTGCGGCGGCAGCGGCGCAAAGACTGACACAAAGGCAGCAGACGCAGGAACGGCAGCAGGTGACGAGGCATCTGCGGATGATTACTACATCACCATCAAGTTTTCCAACGTATTTCAGCCGGCAGAGTGGAACTACAAAGCCAGCGAATATCTGGCAGACCTGGTAAAAGAGAAGACCGATGGTCATATCACTCTGGAGTATTACGGACAGAACCAGCTTGACTGCTACGCGGAGTCTGTAGCACAGGCACACAACGGCGCTGTCTGGATGGGTCTGGAGGAGCCGTCCTACTTTGCTGATTACATCGGCGATTACAACGTATTAGTTGGACCGATGCTTTACAAGAACAATGCAGAGTATAATGCAGTGATGGATTCTGATATTGTAAAAGATCTGAATGCAAAACTGGCAAGCGAGCACAACATCCACGTTCTGGATACACATTATTCGTTCGGATTCAGAAGCGTATGTACGAACAAGGTAGTTGAGAAACCGGCTGACTTAAATGGTCTGATCATGCGTTCGACCGAGTCTCCGCTGTTTGTTAAGACGATTACCTGTCTGGGTGCTACCCCGTCTGCAATGAGCTTTACGGAGTGCTTATCTGCTATGTCCAGTGGTGTTGTTGATGGTTTCGAAGGTTCCATCTCCACCCTGAAGGATACAGGTGCTTATGAGTACACCAAGAAAGTTGCAAACACGAACCACTTCATCGCAACCCGTTGGTTATTCATGGCTGAGGACGTATATCAGTCCATCCCGGAAAAATGGAGAAACATTCTGGATGAGTGCTGTGTAGAAGCTGGTAAGTGGGAGCAGGAAAATGCTGAGAACGACGAAGCTTCCATGATCGAGTTCCTGAAAGACAAAGGCGTTGAGTGGAACGATGTAGATATTGACGCATTCACAGAGGCTTGTGCTCCGGTTTATGACTGGATCGTAGACGAGTACGGCGCAGATCCGGAACTTCATCAGAAACTGGTTGATTTCCTGAATGACTACCGTGCAAAGAACGAATAATGTAGATTGTTCCGAACAAATACAGTATTTTAAAACAATTATGAAATGGTAAAACGTAACGGTTATCAGAACCGCTGCGGAGAAGAAAGTATATCTGCCCGGGCTGTCAGAACAAAGAAGATTGTCTGAGGTCCGGGCAGACTTCCGACAAACGTATAGTGCCGGAAATATGAAACTGCTGGTAACTGTTCAGTAGGTCTGTGCATTTACTGCGCTGACCGTACGAAAACATGGGCTAGCAGGCAAAAATCCCATTGCCGTAGGCAATTTTTAATGGATTTTTGCGCGTGACTGTGAAGGTACTGAACAGTTACAAATAAGAATTATAAAAAAAGGGTCTTGCAGGTGAAAGATTTTCTATCTGCAAGACCCTTTTTTGCTTAAAATCAATGTAATTATCGGACAATATAGACATCGGCGCTTCTCTTTCCATACTGCAGTGCCTGACTGTGGGAATTGAAGAAGATGTCCAGCTTGTTTCCGCGGATGCCGCTGCCGCTGTCCTCGACGGTATAGACAACGCCGTTGATGCGGAGTTTAGTTCCGAGCGGGAATACGTGCAAGTCGGCGGAAATGGTATGTCCTGCCTGTGGAATGGTGCCGGATTTAGTGCGGTTCTTTCCGCCACGGCAGCATCTGCGGCAGCTGCAGTAAGCAGTTGTCGTAAATCGTCCGGCGTAGATTTCAGCAGGTGCCTCTGCTTCCTGTGCCTCGGCAGCAGCATTTGTGTCAGTATTTTCAGTCGTTGCAGCTTCGTCAGCGTTCTCTGCCTCCACTTGTGCAGACTCATTTGAAAATGCAGCGACTTCTGCCTCGGAAGCGTTCGTATCAGCTGCTTCTTCCGCAGCAGCGTTTGTCTGCTTTCTAATCAGCTCCGGATCGGAAGCCGGACCAGATGGTGTCTGGGCTGCTTCGGTGGAAGTGCCGTTTGTTTCTTCACCGGCTGCCGCATCTATTTGGGAGACAAGCTCGGTTCCGGCATCTGTGGCTGCCAGTGTATTCATGGTGCCTGCCATGAGACAGACCAGGCTCATTGCCGTTGTGGCAAGTCCGCGCCGCATGGTGTTCATCATATTCATCAAATAAAAACCTCTCATTTCAATTTAGATTCATTTGTCTCACCGCAACGATTGTGTATCTCACAAATATTGCAATGCGTTTACAAATGTTATAATTTGTTACTATTATATTACAAAAATGTTAAATGTCAAGTCGGAGAGCCGGAAATAGGGCTCTGAGAGCGGTCGTAGGTTCGACAAGTCGAAAACTTGTTCGAACGCAAACAGGAAAGCGGGTAAGGGAGTTTCTACCTATAGAAAGTGTGAAAATCAGCGTGCCTAAAAACAGGGTATGCAGAATGGAAAATTTTATTCGAAAAAAGAAGAAAAATTTTTTTTAAAAACCGAAAAAAATCATTGACAAATACTTGCGTAAGTAATATAGTATGAACTGTAGATATTAGCACTCTGATAGATTGAGTGCTAACAGAAAACTTCCAGAGCGGGTTTAAGAGACCGGCGGAAGCGGATGCACGGAAGGAGAGATTGGATGGAACTGGATGAGAGAAAAGAAAAGATTTTGAAAGCGATTATCCAGAACTATCTGGAGACCGGAGAGCCGGTTGGTTCCAGAACGATCTCCAAGTATTCCGATTTGAAACTCAGTTCGGCGACGATTCGAAATGAGATGTCGGATCTGGAAGAACTGGGATATATCATTCAGCCGCACACATCGGCAGGCCGGATTCCTTCGGATAAAGGATATCGTTTCTATGTGGATCAGTTGATTCATGAGAAAGAGACGGAGGTCACGCAGGTGCGTGATATGGTCATCCAGAGAGTGGATCGGGTGGAGCTTCTGTTAAAGCAGATGGCAAAGCTTTTGGCGAGCAATACGAATTATGCGACGCTGATCAGCGGACCGCAGTATCATCAGACGAAGATTAAGTTTATACAGCTTTCCAGAGTGGAAGCCGGGAAACTCCTGATTGTCACTGTTTTAGAAGGCAACATTATCAAGAACTCGATTGTGGCACTCGATGCGGAGCTGACCGATGAGGACATCCTGAATCTGAATATTCTTTTAAATAGCGGTCTCAACGGATTGACGATGGAGCAGATTAATCTGGATGTCATTACCCGGATGAAAGGGCAGGCAGGTGAGCGCAGCCACATCGTGGATGTGGTACTAAGCGAGGTGGCCGAGGCGATTCGTTCCGGCGAGGAAGATTTACAGATTTACACCGAAGGTACGACGAACATTTTCAAATATCCAGAACTGAGCGATGGCGCGAAAGCCAGCCAGCTCATCGGGACACTGGAGCAGAAAGACCTCTGGAGAGAGATTCTTACCGAGGACGATGCGGACAGCGATAAGAAAAATGAGATTCAGGTCTACATCGGAAGTGAGACACAGGTGCAGTCGATGAAGGACTGCAGTATCGTTACTGCCAATTATGAATTGGGGGACGGACTTCGGGGAACGATAGGAATCGTTGGACCGAAACGAATGGATTATGACAAAGTTGTATCGATCCTGCGCTCATTAAAGAGCCAGCTCGATCAGACATTCAATCATAAAGATACCGAGTAGCACGGATGTGCAAAATAAAGAGGTGAGAGACATGGCAAAGACAGAGATAGATTCCAAAGCAGCCGAGGCAGCAAATGAGGAGCAGGTAAAAGAAACAGAAACCCAGGCAGAAGCTGAGGCAGTGAAGGAAAAGGAAGCTTCTTCGGAAGACGCACAAGCGCCGGAGGGAGAAAAAGAGAAAAAAGGATTTTTCTCCAAGAAGAAGGATAAGAAAGATGAGCAGATCGAGGAGCTGACGGATCGCCTGAAGCGCACGATGGCTGAATTTGACAATTTCCGGAAACGAACGGAGAAAGAAAAATCAGCGATGTATGAGATTGGCGCAAAGGACATCATCGAGAAGATTCTCCCGGTGGTGGACAATTTCGAGCGTGGTCTGGCGACCATCCCGGAGGGCGAAGAAAAAAGTGCTTTCGCCGAGGGCATGGATAAGGTTTACAAGCAGCTCGTAAAAACACTGGGTGATGCAGGTGTGAAGCCAATCGAAGCGGTTGGTCAGCCATTTGATCCGAACTTCCACAATGCAGTGATGCATATTGAGGATGAAAACCTGGGTGAGAATGTGGTAGCCGAGGAGTTCCAGAAAGGCTATGTATACCGTGACAGCGTGGTTCGCCACAGCATGGTAAAAGTGGCAAATTAAAATAGGTAACACGTAGACAGCTGGCACCCAGAATTCGGTGCTGGTGGTTGATTTGATATAATATAGACAGACAGGCGGCAGAATTTAGCTCCCATGAGGAGAAAGAGAACTGCCAGAAAAAGATAATTTCAGGAGGAAATAACTATGAGCAAGATTATCGGTATTGACTTAGGTACAACAAACAGTTGTGTAGCCGTTATGGAAGGTGGTAAACCGGTTGTTATCGCAAATACAGAAGGTATCCGTACCACACCGTCCGTTGTGGCATTTACAAAGACAGGCGAGAGACTGGTCGGCGAGCCGGCAAAGCGTCAGGCAGTTACCAACGCTGAGAAGACCATTTCTTCTATCAAGAGACACATGGGCAGCGACTACAAAGTAACCATTGATGACAAGAAATATACGCCGCAGGAGATTTCCGCGATGATTCTGCAGAAGCTGAAAGCAGATGCAGAGAGCTACTTGGGCGAGAAGGTAAACGAGGCAGTTATTACTGTTCCGGCTTACTTCAACGACGCACAGCGTCAGGCAACCAAGGATGCAGGTAAGATCGCTGGTCTGGATGTAAAGAGAATTATCAACGAGCCGACGGCAGCAGCGCTTGCGTATGGCCTTGATAATGAGAAAGAGCAGAAGATCATGGTATATGACTTAGGCGGCGGTACATTCGATGTTTCCATCATCGAGATCGGTGACGGCGTTATCGAGGTTCTGGCAACCAACGGCGATACACATCTGGGCGGCGATGATTTCGATAACCGTATTACCCAGTGGATGATCGACGAGTTCAAGAAAGCAGAGGGTGTAGACCTTTCCGCTGATAAGATGGCGCTTCAGAGACTGAAAGAAGCAGCTGAGAAAGCGAAAAAAGAGCTTTCTTCCGCAACTACAACCAATATCAACCTTCCGTTCATCACTGCAACCAGCGAGGGACCGAAGCATCTGGATATGAACCTGACCAGAGCTAAATTTGATGAGCTGACCAGAGACTTAATCGAGAGAACCGCAATTCCGGTACAGAACGCACTGAAAGATGCTGGTATCACTGCTTCTGAGTTAAGCAAAGTACTTCTGGTAGGTGGTTCCACACGTATGCTGGCAGCACAGGAAGAAGTAAAACGTCTGACTGGTAAAGAGCCGAGCAAATCCTTAAACCCGGATGAGTGCGTAGCAATCGGTGCAGCTATCCAGGGTGGTAAGCTGGCTGGCGATGCCGGTGCCGGTGATATCCTTCTTCTGGATGTAACTCCGCTGTCCCTGTCCATCGAGACTATGGGTGGTGTAGCAACCAGACTGATTGAGAGAAATACCACAATCCCGACCAAGAAGAGCCAGATCTTCTCTACCGCAGCTGATAACCAGACCGCTGTTGATATCCACGTTGTACAGGGCGAGAGACAGTTCGCAAAGGACAACAAGACACTGGGAACCTTCCGTCTGGATGGCATTCTTCCGGCAAGAAGAGGTGTTCCGCAGATTGAGGTTACCTTCGATATTGATGCAAACGGTATCGTAAATGTATCTGCAAAAGACCTTGGTACAGGTAAAGAGCAGCACATCACGATTACCTCTGGTTCCAATATGTCCGATTCCGATATCGACAAGGCAGTCAAAGAGGCAGCTGAGTACGAGGCACAGGATAAGAAGAGAAAAGAGGGCATCGATGCAAGAAATGAAGCTGACTCCATGGTATTCCAGACCGAGAAGGCTCTGCAGGATGTAGGCGATAAGATCGATGCAAACGATAAAGCAACCGTAGAAGCTGACTTAAATGCACTGAAAGAAGCTATCAACAAAGCTCCGATCGACCAGATGACCGATGCGCAGATTGATGAAATCAAGGCTGGCAAGGAAAAACTGATGAACAGCGCACAGGCACTCTTCAGCAAGGTTTACGAGCAGGCACAGGCAGCTGGCGCAGCAGGAGCACAGGGCGGAGCTCAGGGTGCAGCTGATGCAGGAAGTGCACCGCACGACGATAATGTAGTTGACGGAGACTTTAAAGAGGTATAATATAATAAGCAGCCATTTTTCAAAGAAAAATGAGCGGATTACGAATGTTTTTGAAGATTGCGAGAGTGCAAAGCACGTAGCAATCTGGTATCAAAGGGGTCAAAAAACCTTTTGCTGGGCCGGGCCAGGCTGGAGAAAAAGGCCGCCACCTGCATGGAATTGCGGCTGGCTGCCGGGGATCTGCCTGAAGACGAGGTCCCGGAAAGCTGCTACGTGCGCTTGTCGGCACCGCGCAACTGATCGCTTTTTCTGAAGATCGCATGAGGGGCTTCCCGGCAGGGAGGCCCTTTCCATCTCCTGCGTGGTCCGGGTGTGTGACGTTTGGGAACGGACGGGGCTTCGGCCTTGTCCGCATGTTCCATCATCGGGGGGACGGGGCGTGTCTGTCCGATGGCAGCCTCCCGGGAGTGCTGATCGCCGGCCGGTAACTCCGCCATGTCCCGTAAATCCTCCCGTGGCGCCGTTCCCCGCCTGTCCTGCTTGCCGCCGGGGCGGCCATGGGCTACACTTGCAAAGCGCCGTGGCTCCTGTCATGGCAGCTGTCATAACAAGGATGTAACTGCAAGATGTCTGAACTGTGTCCCTGCGGCAGTGGCCGCCCTCTGGACGAATGTTGTGGTCCCTACCTGGAAGGCAAGGCCTGGCCCGATGATGCCGACACCATGGTGCGTTCGCGCTTCAGCGCCTATTGCCTCGGCAAATTCGATTATCTGGTGGAGACCACCCATCCCGCCTATCGCGAAGATCTGACCGCCCAGATGCTGGAAGAGCAGACCCGTGACGTCCACTGGCTGCGTCTGGACATGGGCCCCTGTGAAAAGGACCAGCCCGAAGGTGAGAACGGCGAGCTTTTCGACACGGCCGAATTTTATGCCTACTACGAGCTGGAAGGTTCCGTGCGCCAGATCGGCGAACGCAGCTTTTTCCAGCGCAAGGACGGCAAGCTGTACTATGTGGACGGCGTGGCCCGTCGTCCCAAGGCGTACCGCCGTCCCGAGCCCAAGGTGGGCCGTAACGATCCCTGTCCCTGCGGCAGCGGCAAAAAGTACAAGAAGTGCTGCGGCCGGGAATCGGCCTAGGCGGGGGGATCCATGGCCAATCCTGGCCCTGTTGCCGCCATCCGGCAATTTTGTCTTGAAT
>OHBJ01002656.1_pt1 | contig 11970 bp, 10 predicted proteins | sample 1577241 | NCBI WGS metagenome assembly OHBJ01 (sample SAMEA3541594, study PRJEB24748) | human gut metagenome | biome: human gut; feature: human-associated habitat; material: faeces | place: China | collected 2012
ATCGCCGTCGACAAGAATCCACCTGTTCCAAGGCGGCAACTGCCACCAGCGTTTTGCCGGTCTGCTCCTCGCCCAGTTTTGCGAGTGAAGAAATATAAATTCTATTGGAGATTTCTGAATAGATTCAAAAAATACACGTTTACGCTTCTCCGTGAATCTTTTATGAGAAATGTATCTCTTGCTCGTTTTTTGGCTAATCCTGAATTTAAAAAAGCATTAAAACAATCAAGTGTAGTAATAAGCGTGGGAGGACATCATTTTACTACAATGTTGTCACGCGATTTAGTCTCAAGCATTAACTTTGATGCAATGGTGGCTTCATCATATAGGAGAATAATATGCTTCTCCCAATCTTTCGGACCATTCGATTTTCATAATCCCAAAAATAGGTTACTTACTCAACGTCTATTATCTAACAGTATATTAATGCCTAGGGAAGAAAAATCTGTCAAGGAAATCCACACATTTTTGGGTAAAGAGGAAGCAGAAGTTATACCGACCTACGAAAGTGTACTGACATTGGCAAACCATATACAGTATCTTCCGATAGAGCAAAGAGACAATGTGGTTGGAATTGCTATTTATTGTACGCAATCCCGAACCGTTGAAGAACGAAAGCATTATCAGCAAACAATCGCAGATTTTTGTAATTACGTAATAGATAAAGGTTATTCGATACGCTTTTTCCCAATGGAGATAAAAGGCTCTGCTCCTGATGACCGTGGTTTCATTGCTGAAATAATCGCCAAAGTGCTTCGGGCAGATAAATGTTTCATATACGAAGATGATATGGAAACACTGGAGCATTTAGAGGAAGTATCCAAATGCAAGATATTCCTTGGGCATAAAACACACAGTACCATATTTGCCCTTGCTACCGGAACTCCATTAATAGCATTGGCATATCATCCCAAGACAATCAAGTTCCTTCAGCAATTTGATATGGCATTAAATGCGATTGATGACAAACAACTTTCAATTCAAGCTTTAATACAAGTACTTGATAGACTAAATACCAATTTGGATGAAATAAGTCAATTGGAATTCAATCGTTCTCAAGAAAAAGCAAAAAAAATTAGTTCGGATTTAATGACTGCAATAAATATATTATCACGATGAAAACAATAATGTTGGTTTTTGGCACACGCCCTGAAGCCATTAAGATGTGTCCACTGGTTAAGGAATTTCAAAAGTACACAGAGCAATTTAAGACTATAGTATGTGTTACAGGTCAGCACAGAGAGATGCTTGACCAAGTGCTTACTATCTTTGATATAAAGCCTGACTACGATCTCAACATCATGAGACAGGGACAGGATCTGTATGATGTTACGGCTCGTGTGCTTACAGGAATGCGAGACGTACTCAAAGAATGTTGTCCGGATGTGGTTCTGGTACATGGCGATACAACCACCTCCACGGCAGCAGCCTTGGCTTCATTCTATATGCAGATACCCGTAGGTCATGTAGAGGCAGGGCTTCGCACACACAATATCCATAGCCCATGGCCAGAGGAAATGAATCGACAGATTACAGGACGAATAGCCACTTATAACTTTGCGCCCACACCTTTGTCAGAGAAGAACCTGATAGTCGAAAGTGCCCAAGGGCAAATCTATGTTACAGGTAATACAGTCATTGATGCTTTGCAAATGGTCGTTGACAAACTCAGAAATGATGCGGCTCTTTCCTCGAAGCAAGAGCAAATTCTTGCCACGGCTGGCTACAATATTACGCGACTTGACCAAGGCAAGAAACTTGTACTTATCACCGGGCACCGGCGCGAAAACTTTGGTGATGGCTTTATTCGCATGGTAACAGCCATGAAAGATCTTTCTGAAAAATATCCTGAAGTGGATTTTGTATATCCCATGCATCTTAATCCCAATGTGCGCAAGCCTATCCATGAGGTATTTGGAGAAAATCTCACTCGATCCAATTTTTTTTTTATTGAGCCATTGCAATACTTGGAGTTTGTCCATTTAATGAGTAAGGCTTATATTGTGCTTACCGATTCGGGAGGCATTCAAGAAGAAGCGCCCGGACTCGGAAAGCCGGTGCTTGTGATGCGCGATACTACAGAACGCCCTGAAGCTTTGGAAGCAGGAACTGTAAAACTTGTCGGTACCGACTATGACAAAATTGTTCATGAAGTGTCTGCACTTATCGATAATTCGGAATATTATAAAGAAATGAGCCATGCAATCAATCCTTACGGAGATGGAAAAGCATGTGCCCGGATAGTAAATGCCTTAAGATAATATACGATGAGACTATTGATGATTGCTACAGGGTATCCGCCTTATCTCTTCTCAGAAAATTTGTGTAATGGAAAATTAGTAATGGCCTTGCTGCAAGCAGGGATTGAAGTGGATGTTATTTCACGTATCGATGAAGGTCCTTCATACGGAACTGATTGGACGGAACCATGGAACATGCTTAAACCGACGGCTCATACTATCACTTATGAATCGGGGAATAGAATCCAACAATTTGCGGATGTCGTTTATTCAGGTTTAATAATGGGAGGAAGTTTTGTGCCCGGTGTACGCTGGATGCGACGCGCTTATGAAAAAGCAGTTGAACTCATATCAACCAATCAATATGATGCGATTTTAACCCGATCTCCTAATGATACAGCACATTTCATTGGCGAAAAGTTAAAAAAGAAAACAGGGATTAAATGGATTGCCAACTGGAATGACCCCGCCGCACCAATATGGCCTGGATTATATAAACATGATTATACAGCCAAAGAGCAGAAACGGAAAATGATAGAGACGGCCCGGTTACTTAAATCTGCTGATATTAATACGTTTCCGTCAGATAGCCTTAGGCAGCATTTTGTAACATTCTTCCCATTTTTGAAAAAACAAAAGACTATAGCAATACCACATATTGGCTTGTGCCAGAATTTTTGGCCTCTATCAGTTCAAAGAACTAATGATTGCAAGTTAAAGTTGCTCCATTCCGGCAATCTTTCAGTGGAACGTAATCCAGAGACTACTTTTCAGGCTTTACGTTACGTTATTGATAGTGGTTTTACTAGTTTGGAGTTTCACATAATGGGCCATATCAATGATTATACATCACAATTAATAAAGAAATACAGTCTTCAGGATTACGTAAAATGTATCGGTAGTTTTTCATATATGGAAGCATTATCTAAAATGCAAACTTATGACATCTTAGTACTTCTCGAAGCCAGATTGGAAAAAGGTATTTTCTTTGCAAGTAAATTCACAGATTATCTGCAAACCGGGTTACCGATTTTGGCGATTTCCCCAGCTAATGGATTTGCAGTAGATATGCTACTAAATCAAGAAGGTGAATTTTTAGCCGATAATCAGAGCGTTGATTCCATTGTTTCCTCCTTAAATAAAATAATTGCAAGATGGGAAAAAGGCGTACTTGCCGATTGTGCCTCCAAAAAACTATATGAAAAAGTCTCTCCTGAGGCAGTAGTTAAACTATACAAAACTTTAATTTAACAAGAAATGCTTGTCAATTGCAAAGGATACAGATGCGATATTGCCTTATTGCGCATATTGTGCATTGTAGTGGTGGTATTTTTCCATGGGTATGGAATGATGTATGCCAACCATTTTTCCGACTGATGTAGCAGAATTATATCGTCAACAATATGAATTGATTAATCAATATGGACTTATTAACTTGGCAATGCCGATGTTTGTCTTTATAAGCGGTTTCCTTTTTGGAAGACAATTAAAACGTAAGCCGTTGTCGTTAGTTAAAGTTATAAAAGACAAGTTTGTTCGTCTGATGATACCATTCTTTGTCTTTACCATATTTTTTATGTTAACAACGAACAGCTTGTCGTGGGAACCGTTTTACCGCTGGACTTACTGGCATTTGTGGTTTCTCCCTATGTTATTTTGGTGTTTTATTGTTACATATTTGATACATCCGTTTATAATGAACAACAGAGCATGGGTTGCTATTTTAACCCTTTTAGTGCTGTTTGCTATTTCACTGGTAGGAAAAGTTGTTCCGATGATAATAGGTGTGCATAACGTTCACCTATGGATTTGCTGGTTCGCTTTCGGAACATGGTTCTGTAGTCATGAACATTTAATTACTAAAGGATTTAGCCAAAAGTTCGTAATTGTCTGTGGAATTAGCATTTATGTGATTATTAGCTATTTTGTTCCATGGGAATATGGAAACAACAACCTGATGGGAACAATTGCAACATTAGGAGGAATATTGGCTTTGTGGAGTATGGCAAATATATTATTTCCATTAGATTATTGGGCTATTGAGCATACCACCTTATTCCCTCTAATATTTTCATTGATGGCATTCATCATTTCATGGGGACTGACATGGCTTTTACTTAAAACTCGTTTTGGTAAATTTCTTATAGGATGAAAAATTTGCTCCGTTATGCACATTGTGTATGGTTAAGGATAATGGCGTGTAAAGCGCGAAAGTTTCTACCGGATAGGCATATATTGATTGTTGCTCCTCACCCCGATGACGAAATAATAGGATGTGGGGGATTGATAGCCCACCTTGTAAAAGAGAATAAAGCACCTCATGTTGTAATCATGACAGGAGGAGAAGGCTCTCATCACGGTTGTTGTGATACTTCATCAGGTGATATAGTTGCAGCACGTCGCCGACTGACCCGTAATGCTGCTGCCATTGTAGGATTGCCGATTGAGAATATTCACGAGTTGAATTATCCCGATGGAGGCATTTCCATGAATAATACGGAAACAGACAGATTGAAAGCGTTGATTGATGAATTGCAACCCGATACAATTTTAGTACCTCATTGGGGAGAAGGTTGGAGTGACCATATTCAAACTGCTGAAATAGTAAAACAGATAGCCCCCCACTCTGCTAAACTTTGGATGTACTGTGTATGGGTATGGTACTATAATGTGTGGCGTGATTTGGATTGGAAAAATGCAGCACAATTGTGTATGACTCCTGCCGAACATCGGATTAAGCTTGATGCTATGGATGCTTATATACGCCCTTTGGCACCATGCGGCAAACCGTGGAGCGGAGTGTTGCCGAAAGTGTTTGTAAAGGCGAATAAATGGAATAGAGAACTTTATTTTAGTTTAAAATGAGTAGATTGCAGCAACAAGCAATTGTTATAGGTGATTCATTTAACAATACGCTTGGTTTAATTCGGAGTCTTGGAGAAGCGAAAGTAGATATCGTTTTGTTGCTTGTGGGTGACGATCGTCTGTTTGTTTCAAAAAGTAGATATTTGAAAAAATCACAGATTTTCCAAATGGAAACTATTGATGATTGCTTGCCTACGTTGCTTCGTATTGCGGACAAGACCAAACAACAGACAATCATTTGTACGAATGACATTGCAACCCAATATATAGATGAGTATGAAACAACCCTTTGTTCCCTGTATATAACTCCAATGAAAGGAAGACATTTAGGAAACCTACTGAATAAAGATGAACAATGCCGTTTAGCCGAAAATTGCGGCTTAACAATACCACAATCAATCATCTATAATCGCAACGAAGATTTCCCTACTGTTTCATACCCAATATTAATGAAGCCGGCCAATAGCAATACAGGAGAAAAATCTGATATACATATTTGCTACTGCCAAAAAGATGTCAATAAAGCACTTTCTGCAACATCTACTTGCAACCAATTCATTATCCAAAACTACTACAATGCAATGGCAAACAGTCAGGTCATTCGTGAGCTGTTCAACGCCACGGAGGATGCAGGCTACATCGCAATCGGATATTATTGCAATGGTGCGCGCAACTTCTATCTGAAAGACGATGTGGCAGTTACTTCTCCCGCCGTGCTGAAAGGCAAAAAGATTCGTTCCATGGTCAGCTCCACTTCCATGGATATGATTGAAGCTATGGGCGGTTCTCCCGTTCCTATGTCCGCAAGTGAAACGTACACCTCTTTGCAGCAGGGCATCGTGGACGGTGCAGAGAACACTGAGCTGGCTCTGACCGTTGACAAGCATGAGGAGATCGTCAAGTCCTACACCTACACCGAGCATCAGTACACCCCTGACATTTACATCATCAGCACGAAGGTCTGGAACAAGCTCTCCAAGGAGCAGCAGGACTATCTGCTGGAATGCTTCAGCAAGCTGAATGACAACTTCGTACAGAAGTACAATCAGATGATGGACGATGCCATAACTGAGGCGGAGAGCTACGGCGTACACGTTTACCGTGACATCGACAAGACTCCGTTTATCGAAGCTGTGCAGCCCATTCACCAGAACTTCCTTGCAAAAGGCGATGCCTACCAGAGGCTGTACGATGATATCCAGAGCTATGCGGAGGATACAAGCAAATGAAAGTACTGAATAAGATTTTAAGCTCTGTTCTCGCCTTTATGGTTGCGGCGATGGTCGTTGTCTGCTGCTGGCAGGTCATTACCCGCTTCGTGCTGGGCAATCCCAGCAAATACACCGAAGAAATCCTGCGTTTCGCACTGATTTGGCTGACTATGCTGGGTGCGCCGTATGCCTACGGTGCCAAGCAGCATCTGGCCATCGACCTGCTGGTCAAGAGTTTTGAACCCACTGGTCAGCGCCGCACCCAGATCTTTGTAGAGTTCGTTGTTCTGGCACTGAGCGCCGCGGTCTTTGTGGTAGGCGGCATCGCCGTCACGATGAACGCCCACGGTCAGATTTCGGCGGCTATGAAGCTGCCCATGGAGTGCTACTACGCCTGCATTCCCATCGGCGGTGCGCTGATGATCCTTTACAGCCTGAACAATCTGTATCATCTCTTCCGGGATAAAGACAAGGAGGTCGCTTAAATGGAACTGCAAGCCGCTATCCTTCTGGTGGTCAGCTTCGCGCTGCTGCTGATGTTCAGCGTACCTGTTTCGTACAGCATCGTTGCATCCGCATTTATCACCATCACCGCTTTCCTGACCCCGCAATTCGGTATGTTCGTTTCCGCCCAGAAAGTCATCGCGGGCATTGATAGTCTTTCGCTGATCGCCGTTCCGTTCTTTATCTTAGCCGGTCTGCTGATGAGCAACGGCGGCATCGCGCACCGATTGGTTGACTTAGCCATGCTGGTTCTGCGCCGGGTTCCCGGTGCGCTGGCTCTGACCAACGCCGCTGGCAACGCAATGTTCGGTTCTATTTCTGGTTCTGGTATCGCAGCTGCTACCGCAATCGGCGGCGTTATGCTCCCCATGGAAAAAGAGGAAGGCTATGACGAAGGTTTCTCCGCTGCCATGAATGTGGCCACCGCTCCGGTCGGCCAGCTGATTCCCCCTACTACCGCATTTATCGTCTACTCCACCGCAAGTGGCGGCACTTCCGTTGCAACCCTGTTTATGGCTGGATGGATTCCCGGTCTGCTCTGGACTGCCGCCTGCATGGTCGTTGGTTATTTCATCGCAAAGAAATACGGTTATGTCCGTAAGGGCGACAAGGCTCAGAAGCTGAGCGTCAGCGAGACCTTGAACACCATCTGGCGTGCCATCCCCAGCCTGCTGCTCATCGTCATTATCATCGGCGGTATCCTGTCCGGTGTGTTCAGCCCCACGGAAGCCTCCGCTGTGGCTGTTGCTTATGCCTTTATCCTGTCAGTTTTCATCTACAAGTCCATCGACCTGAAGGATATGCCCCGTATTCTGGTGCAGACTGCAAACATGACCACCGTTGTCATGCTGATCATCGGTGCATCCTCCGTCCTGAGCTTTGTTCTGAGTTTCACCGGCCTGCCTGCTGCCATCAGTAAAATGGTTCTGGGCATCTCCGACAACAAGTACGTCCTGCTGCTCATCCTGAACATCTTCCTGCTGATCGTCGGCACCTTTATGGATATGGCACCGGCTCTGCTGATCTTCACCCCGATCTTCCTGCCCATTGTCCGCGCCTTCGGCATGAGCGATGTGCAGTTCGGCGTTATGATGGTCATGAATCTGGCTGTCGGCACCATCACTCCTCCCGTTGGCAACGTCCTGTTCGTGGGATGCTCGTTGGCAAAGCAACGTCTGGAGAATGTGATGAAAAGTCTGGTTCCGTTCTTTGTGGCAATTTTCATCTCACTGATGCTGGTCACATACATCCCTGCTCTGAGCGAGTGGCTGCCTACTACGCTGGGCCTGATGTAAGCCCCACAGTGCAAATGCTTGTCAAACCTGAACAGATATGACATAATCAAGGCAAGAACACCGCCTGTTCAGGAGAAAAGGAGCATTTCATGGAAACAACATGGCTGCACAGCATGGTTCAGGGTGATGCGACCCAATATTACCGCAAACGAAACGGCATTATGGTGGAACACATGGTTCGTCCGGCAAACTTTGATATGCGGTACAACCACTTCCATCAGGAGTACGAAATTTATCTCCTGCTCCGCGGGCGGAGGCAGATGTTTTTTGAGAACCGCGCCTATGAAGCACAGGCCGGAAACCTGATCCTTGTGGACAGCGGCCAGATCCATATGTCCCATTCCATTGTGGGCGACCCGGAATCCGAGTATGAACGTGTGATCCTCTATGTAGACCGGGATATTGTGGAAAAGGTCGATAAGATGTTCCCGGAATTGAAAATCGGTGCGTTCTTCCACAAACACTACGGCATTTACGAACTGACACCGAAGCAGACAGCGAATACCAGCCGATTGTTTCTGCAAATCATGGAGGAACTGGACAAGGCAGAGCCTATGAGCCAGACTGCCATCCTTTCAGAGTTGATTCTGGGCTTCATCCACTTCCGGCGCAGCAATCAGCAGGTCGCCTGCTTGAATGATGTGCAGGAGGGCAAGGCCAGCGGCGGAAAGTTCGATGCCGTTTATCAGGTCGCCGATTACATTTCAGATCACTTTCAGGAATCACTCTCGCTGGACAACCTTGCCGAGCAGTTCTATATCAGCAAGTATTATCTGAGCCGTTCCTTTCACGAGGTGACCGGCTTCGGCATCAACGAATATGTCAACATCCTGCGGGTAAAAAAGGCGCAGAGCCTGTTGGAAACGACAACGCTTTCCGTTTCCGAGATCGCAAGCCGTACCGGGTTTGAGAGCATCACCTATCTGGGGCGTGTGTTCAAGAAATATCAGCACGTTACGCCTGCACAATATCGCAAATCGCTTACTTCAACCAATCAAAACAGCACAGATAAATGAGGTGTTTTTTGTGGCAAACGAAATCAAAAAAGAACTGATCCAGAAGAAGCTGGATCTCGTCATTCAGAAGCTGATGCACCTTGGTGCCCCCGAAAACGAGGACACTTTGAAAGAAGGCGGCGAGGCCATCGGATTTTTTAGCCGTGACTTCGGCATCAAGGAGTGGGACTGGCCGCAGGGCATCGGCCTGTACGGACTGCTCAAAATCGCCAAGATGCAGGATTCGGAGGAATACCGCACCTTTCTGCATGATTGGTTCAAGGAGAACATTGCGCAGGGTCTGCCTTCCCGCAATATTAACACGACTACTCCGCTGCTGACTCTGTGTGAATTGAACGAGATCTACCACGACCCTGAGTTTGAAGCCCTTTGTCTGGACTGGGCAAAGTGGCTGATGGAGTGCATCCCGCGTACCCGTGAGGGTGGCTTTCAGCACGTCACCAGTGCCAACGGCGACCGTCAGGGCGTTCGCCTAAACGAGAGCGAGATGTGGATCGACACCCTGTTCATGACCGTCTTGTTCCTCAATCGGATGGGCCAGAAGTACGGCAAGCAGGAGTGGATCGACGAATCCATTAAGCAGGTGCTGATGCACATCAAGTATCTGTACGATACCCACACCGGTCTGTTCTTCCACGGCTGGTCGTTCAATCGGATGGACAACTTTGGCGGCGTGTTCTGGTGCCGCGGCAACAGCTGGTTCACGCTAGGTATTCTGGACTATCTGGATATGTTTAAGGGTACGCTGAATCAAGGCGTCAAGACGTTCATTCTGGATACCTACAAAGCACAGGTGCGCGCACTGCGTGACCTTCAGGGTGAGGACGGCCTTTGGCATACGGTTCTGGATGACTCCACCAGCTATGAAGAAACTTCCGGCTCTGCTGCTATCACCGCTGGCATCCTGAAAGGCATCCGCATGGGGATTCTGGATGATTCCTACCTGCCCTGTGCCAAGAAAGCTATCCGTGCAATCCTCAAGAACATCGACACCGATGGTACGGTGCTGAAAGTATCCGGCGGTACGGGTATGGGCTACGACCGCGACCACTACAAAAACATTCTGATTGCTCCCATGGCATACGGCCAGTCGCTGACCATCCTTGCACTGGTGGAAGCACTGGAAACCTTTGAATGATATTTCACTGAGGCTTTTGTTGCTGCGCAAACGCGAGCTTGCCTATGGCAGGCGGAACAGGCTCATCACACCACCAGCAAAGAGAAACAGGGCCTTCCCGATGGGGAAAGCCCTGTTGTACATATCGCTATTGTCTGTAGATTTTCAGGGTGCGTCCGCAGGGGCGCACCCTGCTTTTGTTTTGAGAAAAAACTTGAGAAATAAATCTTAGGCCTTTGTTAGGATCAGGCACTCATACGGACGCAGGGCATCGTTTCTGTCAGGATAGTTTCCCAGCAGCTTATCTGCGTCTGCCCAGCCCTCTGGCAGGGTGTAAGGTGCGTCATGCTCAGTCAGGTTGCACAGCACCAGCAGTTCTTCCCCATCTTCCGCACCATAGCGGCGGTAAGCCAACAAATCGGCATTGTCCGGGTAAAGAAACTCGATCTTGCCCTCGCTGATGACCTTGTGGGTCTTGCGCAGATGCACCAGCATCTTGTAAAAGCTGCGCACAGAATCTGGGTCATCCACCTCAGCAGCGGCGTTGATGGCCTTGTAGTTGTCCGCCAAACCAATCCACGGAGTGCCAGTGGTGAAGCCCGCATTTTCGCTGCTATTCCACTGCATCGGGGTGCGGCTGTCGTCGCGGCTGCGCTGGGCGATAATGTCCAGCGTCTCGGCCTCGGTCTTGTCCTGCTCTCGCAGGATCCTGTAGTAGTTGAGGCTCTCGACGTCGCGGTACTGCTCGATTTTCGTGAAGTGCGGGTTCGTCATGCCCAGCTCCTCACCCTGATAAATGTACGGTGTGCCGCGCATAAAGTGGATGGCTGCCGCCAGCATCTCGGCGCTTTCCTTCCAGTAGGTCGTGTCGCTGCCAAAGCGGCTGACCGCACGGGGCTGGTCGTGGTTGCACCAGAACAGCGCATTCCAGCCGCCGTGGGCCTGCATTCCTTCCTGCCAGGTCTGGAACAGCTTCTTCAGCGCCATGTGGTCAGGCTGCATCAGTTCCCACTTCTGACCATTCTTGTAATCCACCTTCAGGTGATGGAAATTGAAGCACATCGTCAGCTCGTGGTTGCCCTCAGCGGTGTAGCCGATGCAGTTTTCCAGCGTGGTGGAGGACATCTCCCCCACCGTGATCATGCCGTCGATGCCGCCCGCGGCCACCAGCTCCTTCAGGTACTTGTGGACGTTGCGGCCATCGGTGTAGAAGCGGCGGCCGTCGCCCTCAAAATCGTCCTCATAGACCTCCGGCTTGGAGATGACGTTGATCACATCGAAACGGAAGCCCTTGATGCCCTTCGCCTTCCAGAATCGCAGGATGTCGGCCATTTCCTCCCGCACGGCGGGGTTCTCCCAGTTCAGGTCGGCTTGCATGACGTCGTAAAGATGCAGATACCATTTGCCAAGGCACGGCACGTATTCCCACGCGGGGCCGCCGAATTTCGACACCCAGTTCGTCGGGTAACAGTCGGGCGTGCCGTCCTTGAAGATGTAATAGTCCTGGTACTTTTTGTCGCCCGCCAGTGCTTTTTTGAACCACTCATGCTCGGTGGAGGTGTGGTTGAACACCATGTCCAGCATCAGGCCGATGCCGCGCCTGTCCGCCTCGCGGATAAGCTCCTCCAGATCCTCCATCGTGCCGTAGCGCGGGTCGATGGCACGGTAGTCGGCCACATCATAGCCGTTGTCGCGCTGGGGCGAGGGGCCCGTTCGCCGACC
>OHBJ01002658.1_pt1 | contig 11969 bp, 11 predicted proteins | sample 1577241 | NCBI WGS metagenome assembly OHBJ01 (sample SAMEA3541594, study PRJEB24748) | human gut metagenome | biome: human gut; feature: human-associated habitat; material: faeces | place: China | collected 2012
GGAATGTACGATTATCAATAATTCTTTTCTTCCTGTAGATATGACCGCCTCCAATACCAGCAATACCTGCAAAGCATTTACACGGACAGGATCATTTAGGAAAACGTCCTGACTGTTCAGATCTGCAACTAAAATATCAGCTTGATAGCTCTCATACATATACAACCTCGATTTCAATGAGTCAAAATCAATTAAGGGCAATTCCATCATATACGAATTTCGATTTATAGTCAATTCAATACTATTCTATACAAACATACACATAAGATTTGAAAAGCGTGTGTTTCCTTTTAGTTTTTTTATAAGATTTATAAATACAGCACACCTTCTTTTCGTAGTCCAGAAAAGAAGTCTGAAGTCAGCACACAAAACAACCAAGCAGCCTTACAAAAGAGGCACAGTTCACCATAAATTCTTTAGTTCACGACGTGGATTACTTAGTTCACGGCGTAAACTACTTAGACCACTGCGTGAACTAAGTAATCCACAGCGTGAACTGAACTATTACTAACCGGAATCAAAAGAATAATCCCAGTCATTACCCATTAAAAAAGAATAAAATCAAACTTATATATTTGCCTGTAAAATAAAAAATCACTACCTTTGCCGCGTTTTCTACCCGTGTGATGGGAAAATTAGAAAGCGAATTAGAAAAACAATCTAATTTTGAGTAACACATTTAATTAGTTAAAATGAAAACATTTCAATTAGAAGGTAAGTCAAGAGAGATCGCTGCATGTCCGGCTGATCAGAAGAGAGCTTTGAAAGCTATGCGTAAAAACGATGAAATCCCTGCCGTTCTGTACGGAGGTGAGAAAGTAATCCACTTTTCAGTTACTAACCTGTTTATGCAAATGGTGTTACTAACAGCGCAGTTCGTAACTTGGTTTACACTCCGGATATCTATGCAGTTGAATTGACAATTGACGGAGAAAAGAAAACTGTAGTTATGAAAGATATCCAGTTCCACCCGGTAACTGACGCTATCCTTCACATCGACTTCTTGGAAGTATGTGATACTAAACCAATCGTAATGGAAGTTCCGGTTGTTTTGGAAGGTCACGCAGAAGGTGTTAAAGCCGGTGGTAAGCTTCAGTTACAGATGAGAAAACTGAAAGTGAAAGCTGTTTATACAGAAATCCCTGAAAGATTGGTTATCAACGTTGATCACCTGGGCTTAGGTAAGACTATGCAGGTAGGTGAAATCCACTTCGAAGGCTTGGAAATCATGAACGCTAAGAACGCTGTTGTTTGCGCTGTTCAGTTGACTCGTGCCGCTCGTGGTGCTCAGGCTAAAGCTTAATACGTACATTTTATAAGATAAAGAATATCTTATCATTCATAAGATTTAGTCAGAAAAGGGGTTTGTTCTTCCGAATAAACCCCTTTATTTTTCTGTTTAAATTCATCGAAACATCATATGAAATACTTAATTACCGGATTAGGAAACATCGGTTCTGAATATTGGGGAACCCGTCATAATGTCGGATTCCGTGTTGTCAATCATTTGGTAGAACAGGCAGGAGCCTCTTTCACCGACGAACGGTATGGAGCCGTAGCCCGTATGCGGATCAAGAACTGCGAGCTGGTTGTCCTGAAGCCCAATACGTATATGAACTTGAGCGGTAATGCTGTCCGTTATTGGTTGCAGAAGGAAAACATCCCGGTCGAAAACCTTTTGATCGTTGTAGACGACCTGGCTCTTCCCTTCGGTACGCTCCGATTGAAACCGAAAGGTAGCGATGCCGGACATAACGGATTGAAGAACATTGCCCAGATGTTGAACACACAAAACTATGCCCGCCTGCGTTTCGGACTGGGAAATGATTTTCCAAGGGGCGGTCAAATTGACTTTGTGTTGGGAAAGTTTCCACAAGAAGAACTCGACCAAATGCCCGCAATACTGGATCGTGCAACCGAAATCATCAAAAGTTTCTGTTTGGCGGGTATTCAATTAACGATGAATCAATTCAACAATAAATAGAAATAAGATGAACGAGGTTCGTATCGATAAATGGATGTGGGCAACGCGCATCTTCAAAACCAGAAGCATTGCAGCGGATGCCTGTAAAAAAGGACGTGTCATGATTGGCGGAGTCAATGTCAAACCGTCCAGAATGATTAAAGTGGGTGATATTATCCAGGTACGGAAACCGCCCGTTACCTTTTCGTTCAAAGTATTGGACCTGACCGAAAACCGGATGGGTGCCAAACTTGTTCCTCAGTTCATGGAAAACGTAACGACACCCGACCAGTATGAAATTCTGGAGATGAATCGTATCTCGGGCTTTGTCAATCGAGCTAAAGGTTTGGGTAGACCCACGAAAAAAGACCGCCGCGAACTGGAGCAGTTTACGGGAGCAGATTTCTATGAAGGTGGCGACGATTTCGATTTTGACTTCGATTTCGATTCGGATGATGAGGATTGAAACGAAAATCTATTATCTTTGCCAAACAAATTAAAAGAATTTATACAAATGAAAAACATTAAAATCTTCTCGAAAGACTGGCTTGCCCTGCATCCGTATGTACAAAGCACGCCGGTTGACTCGTATTATACGAATATTGCCAATCGCATTTACGATATATTAGTAGCAACCGAATTGATCAACTCGTTTGAAGGAGACGAAGCCAAGCAAATCTCTATCCGCATGGCTGCTTACTTTGAAGATGTTATCTCACAAACCAATATTTGGAGAACTTTCATCAGCGGATTCAAAGAACGTTATGGACGCTATCTGCCTTTCTTTACGACGAGCGACCATTACTACGAAGATGAAGCCAACTTGGAAGATGTTCGTTTTCTGTTGTGGCACTTTACTCAACAATATCATGGATGGAGAAAAGGAACATTCGTTAATCCGGATAATCCAGCCAATCAGGCAGCAGCCAACATGATTTATAAAATCTTCTGCGACGAATGGACTGTTGCTCCTGAAAATATCCGCATGCAGGAGTTGTTCAGTAATGAAACCCGCTACGACAATCCGGATAATTACAACAACCTGCTGTATTGGTTCCACTACAATTCGTATCTGCTGACGGATACCAACGAAGAACTGACGGAAACGACCAAAAGTTATTGGAAAGAACAAGGCATCCAGACGAACGAACGTGATGTCCTGATCATCCATAACCTGTTGGCTCACGTCAGCCGTCTGCCGTTCCTGGCTTATACATCTCCGCAGTGGCTGTATAAAATCATTTCACCCGAACATCCGGATTATGCTATCTTCAAAGAAGAGGCTGAGAATAGCATGGCTTTCATCGACCCGAAAGAAAAGGAAAGAAGAGATAGCGTACAGGACGATTATAAGAAATTCAAGGAAGTTGTACCGGACGATGTCCTGATTTACATGCAAAGTGAAGTGGAACTATACAACTTCTTGACAGAAAAGATCGGGAAAGTATTCACGGAAGGCAAACCGACAGATGCACCGCGTAAGTTTGGTGTTTATGCTTCTCCCGAAGATGGTATTCAAGTTCTTACGCTCGATATTGATTGCATTAAGGACGAGAAGAACCCGTTCTATAATCAAGAAAGAGCCGAAAAGGCCGCTTTGGGATTCTTCATCGTTAAGCATTGCAGCACCAGTATCCTGATTGAAATGACCAAGCGAGGTATGCTGGCTGATGCACAAACGAAGAGTTTGGCCGGTCCTGAGCGCGGCAAAGAGATTATCCAAGACAATTGGAAATTCTTAATTGAATATTTCCATAAAGAAGAAGTAAAATAAACAGAGGAATACTGACAACAGGGTGTTTTATACTTCTTGGCGAAAAGGAGTATTAAACACCCTGTTTTTTATACCTCTTGGGAAAAAGGAGCTCTAAAAACACCGTTTTCGATACTTCTTTTGGAAAAGGAGCACTAAAAACACCGTTTTCGACACTTCTTCTGGAAAAGGAGCACTAAAAACGCTGTTTTCAATACGTCTTCTGTCAGATTCTTTTATTCCGCCAGTTTCCTTTCAGTAAATAGAAATAAGAAGTCAAAACCATCAGGTCATAAACGTGTTCGGTGGTCCAACAAGCAGCCACATCGGCTTTCCTGACAACAACAATCCAAATAATATACAGGATATAGATGAATATACTCATCATCTCCAAACGAAGAGCTACACCCGTGTTGCCCGTTCCCGACACACTCATGAAATACACAAAAGCAGGAACAGCTATCAGATAAGAAGAAAGCATCACCCACAACGAAGGAACTGCACTTGCTACCAGATCCATATTATCGGTATAGATACGTAAAACAACCGTCGGGAATATTGCCATCAATAAAGCCAGTGGCAAGACAAACGAATAACACAAACGAATCATCTGCCGGCACAAAGGCATGACCTTCTCCGTTTTCCCCGCTCCGATCAAATTACTCACCAGCGAACTGTTGGTCGAAGCAAAGGCATTGACAAACATAAACAGGAAGGATGAAATACTACGCACGACATTGGTGATAGCCAAAGGTCGCTCTCCATGATGCTCCATCGCTACGAAGAAGATAAACCATCCGCAGAAAGCAATACCGTTCTGCATCATGATCCAAACCGATACCCGCATGATCTGCCGGAAAATCCGGAACTCGAAACGCCATTTGCCAAAGAGGTCGTACTTCTTATAATCTACATACTTGAACGTATATATAATGAAGAACAACATCGACACGGCTTCCGAAATAGAAGAAGCAATGGCCGCACCTTTAATTCCCAAAGCCGGTAATCCCAATTTTCCGAATATCAGGATATAATTCAAGATGACATTCGTCCCGACCATCGCCAGAGAACTTGCCGTCAGTATCTTGGTATGTGTTGTTCCGACGTAAAAGGCACGGAACATAACCGAGACAAATGAGAAGAAAAAGCCATATACACGCCAGTCAATATAATCGACCGTAGCCTGAAACACTGCATCCGATTCGATCAGTCCCCGTAACAGAACGGGCGAATAGGCATGGGAACAGAAAAACAGCAAGGTAGCAAAAGCCAACAGAAACAGCGTTCCCTGCCGGAATACATCACCGATACTATGATAATTGCCTTCGCCATTCCGCCGGGCAATCAATACTTGTGCTCCTACACTGAAACCAAAACCCAGCATATAAATCACCAGATAATAAACACCCGCCAAAGCCGAAGCACCTAATTCCACCTCTCCTACGCGTCCCAGATAAGCTGTATCGGTCAATCCAATCAAATGTTCCATCAGCAAACTGACCAATACAGGAAATGTAATCTTGAGAATCTGTTTGTTCGTGTATTGCATAATCTCCACCAAATAATATAAATCAGACAATCATTTACAAAATATAATCTTACCTTTGTCCCGACAAAGATACAATAATCCTGCGTGGATTCCCGTTTATAGAAAAAATATCCGAACATGAAGAATATGAAGAAAATAATAGGCAGTTTATTCTTTCTTGCCATATCTATCTGCAGCTGCAACAGCCAACCTTCCAATATCCAGACTCCAACGGATACTCTTCCGATTCATATCCAACGGTTTGACAAGGCTTTGCTGGCGTATATCGAAACACAAGATACGACTTTGGAAAAGGAACTGCTGAAAGAATATCCGGCAATGCTCGACATCGTAGGAAAAGGAATCCTGAATCTGCAATCGCCCGAAGTATCCGGCTTCTTCGATCAGGTTATTGCTTATTATTCCGAGCCGACACTCAAAAATCTATATAAGGATGCAGTCCGTGAATACGATCATGTGACGGATATCGAAAATCAACTGGGAAAAGGTTTCGCTTTCCTCAAAGCGAACTTCCCGAATATGCAGATTCCGGCTTGTTACATGCACGTATCCGGATTCAATCAGAACGTACTGGCAGCAGACAGCCTGCTGTCTTTATCGATCGACAAGTACATGGGCGAAGCTTATCCGCTTTATCAGGATTTCTTTTACGACTATCAACGCATCAAGATGCAGCGAACACTGGCTGCAGCCGATTATCTGGCCGGCTGGCTGATGAGCGAATATCCATTCGAAGGAAACGAGAATATACTGCTCGACCGGATGATTTATGAAGGAAAGATCAAATATATCGTTCATCTTGCCTTACCGGAAATTACACCTGCCCAACTAATGGGATATCAGGAGAAAGATTATGAATGGTGCGTATCCAACGAGTTGACGCTTTGGAACACCATTATTCAGCGCAAGCATCTTTATACTCCGGATCAGATCACCACTTCCAAATATCTGGATGACAAACCATGTACGTTTCTGTCGGACGAAACTCCGGGAAATATCGGAACCTGGATTGGCTGGCAAATCGTATCCAGTTACATGAAAGAGAACAATGCTTCGCTACAAACACTTATGCAACAACAAAATGCCCAGGAGTTTTTATCGCAAGCTAAATACAAGCCGTAAAATTCGCTAAAAAGTGTTTTCCGAATAAACGCTGTCCGTTTTTCTCCGTCTTAAAGAACAGAGTGAAAAAACAAAGCCTGGGAATTTCTTTTGAACTGGTACCAACATCAGAAATGAAAAGCTTATTTTCACCCTATAATAAAGTATAAACTATTAAACGACGAAAGATGATGAAAAACGTAAAAGTATGGCTGGCCATTTTGGCATTGACAACAGTTTGTAGTGGAAACATATGGTCTCAGAACCGCCCGAAGGCACCACGTAAAGCGATGTCTCCCGAGCAACGTATAGAAATGCGTGTTGAACGGATGCAACGTCACTTGATGCTCGACGATAAAACAGCAGCTCAATTCGCTCCGGTATATAAAGAGTATTTACAAGCATTGGAGGATTGTAAACCTCAAAAGCCAGAAACCAAGCCGGCAGCAATGGACGACAAGCAGATAGAAGAGCACTTGACAGCTCAATTTGAACGGCAACAAAAATTGTTGGATACACGTAAGGAATATTATAACAAGTTCAAGAAGATGCTGACCATGCGACAAGTACAAATGGTCCTCCAATCAGACAGGCCTCATCCCATGATGCCTAAAAACAAACAGATGAAAGACAAACCCCAAGGACCTTGTTGTCTTCAGCAAAATGCTTGTGTGTTTGATTGATCCGCATAAAAGCTAACAATAGCTAAACCTCTATAAAATGCAAAGCCGTCCTATTCTCACGAACGGGACGGACAGCAAACCTAACTTAATTCTAATACCATGAAAAACACTATATACTAAGAACAAGAGCCACCGAAAAAAAGTTCTCCAAAAAGTGAAATTATTAGCAAAATTTTATATCTTTACATTTGTTGATAATTTAAGTAATAATTTACATCGCTAAAACACATGAAAAAGAACTTACTTCTTGCCGGATTAGTTGCTGTCTGTACCCCGATCTGGGCTGCCGATACTTTATTTGTCCATGCGCCTCAAATCCCATTGCTGATCAATCAATCGGATAATGTTTTGTTTGAATTCCGTATGGACGCAGACAAAGGAGATGTATTGAATGAAATTTCCATTGAGTTTGATCAAGAAACCAACTTGGCCGATATCGAATCTGTTCGCCTTTTCTATAGCGGAACGGAAGGTGTCGCCAGGAAAGGAACATATTATGCTCCATCCCATAGTTACAGACAGGATTATCTGCGAACTTCATTAGCAGAAAAAGGGATCAGGTTCACTCCCGAAATATCTGATCAACGGAGTTTACAGCAACTGAAATGTACAAACCGAGATTACTCCATCCAACAGGATGAAGTAAACCAGCTAGCATCATCCATCCAGTTATCCAGTCAGCAACCTTTATTAAAAGGAACAAACTATTTCTGGGTAAGTGTACAGGTCAAGAATTCTTCTTCGTTGGAATCCTTGATTTCAGCACGCATCAGTCAGGCTCAGATCAACCGGCAACCGGCAGTTATTTCCGGAGACCAGCAGAGTGGTAAACGCAGAAAAGGCGTAGCTGTCCGTCAGGCATGGGACGACGGTGTGGCAGCCTTCCGTATTCCGGGAATCGTTACGACGAACAAAGGGACGTTGATTGGTTGCTATGATGTCCGATATAACAGTTCTGTCGATCTGCAAGAAAAGATTGATATTGGTGTCAGCCGTAGCCTTGACAAAGGTCAGACGTGGGAACCCATGCAAATTGCCATGAGCTTTGGTGAAACCGGAGGTCTACCTCATGCCCAGAATGGTGTGGGTGATCCTTCAATTTTAGTGGATGAAACCAACAATACCATCTGGATTGTAGCAGCCTGGTGTCATGGTATGGGAAATCAGCGGGCATGGTTCAACTCACAACAAGGGATGACTATGGATGAAACCGCCCAGCTTGTACTCTGCAAAAGCGCAGATGACGGAAAAACATGGAGCGAACCGATCAACATTACCGAACAGGTCAAAGATCCGTCCTGGTATTTCTTACTACAAGGTCCGGGACGCGGTATCACGATGAGCGATGGAACACTTGTATTCCCTATCCAATTCATCGACGCCAACAAAATACCCAATGCGGGAATCATGTATAGTAAAGATCACGGGAAAACATGGCATCTGCATAATGCAGCCCGAAGCAATACGACCGAATCACAGGTAGCAGAAATAGAACCTGGCGTATTGATGCTGAATATGCGCGACAACCGGGGTGAAAGCCGGGCTGTATCCATTACAAAAGATTTAGGAAAGACTTGGACGGAACATCCATCCAATCGTTCGGCTCTGCAAGAACCGATCTGTATGGCCAGTCTCATCAAGATTCCGGCAGAAAAGAATTGCCTGAAAAAGGATATTCTGTTGTTCTCCAATCCAAACACAACGAAAAACAGAAATCACATTACCATCAAGGCAAGCCTGGACGGCGGACTGACATGGCCCGAAGAGTATCAAATCCTACTTGATGAAGGAGAAGGCTGGGGTTATACTTGTCTGACGCTAGTTGATGAAGAAACCGTCGGTATTTTCTACGAGTCGAGTGTCGCACACATGACTTTCCAAAAAGTCAAGCTACGCGAATTGATCCGTCCATAAAATAACATCCTCTCTGATCTCCAGGATTCGGTCAGAGAATAGGATGAAATACCTAAAAATAAAACCAACGAGAATCGTTTTCATTTCTCGTTGGTTTTATTTTTAATCCTCGTTTATTTGCAATCGGGACCTCCTACTTCCGGGGATAACGATGCATAATCTCCATCTGTACATATTGTTCGGAGCTGGCTCCAACAAAGCCTAAACCATTCTCTACATTCGAAGGAACAATCACGGGTTCCATCAGCATCTCCATATTTTCCAAATCGTCCGACTGAAGGAAAGTCAAGGCCCGTAGGTAACGGTATTCCTCTTCTGTAATCTGCAGCAGGCGGATTCGGGCATATCCACAAATATGCTGGTCCCAATCGTACCAATAATCATCTGCAGGTCTGTAACCAGTATAAACATTCAAGGTATAATCCCGATCTTCAAAGTAGGTATCTGTAAATACCTGATAAATATTCGGTATATCTGTTTGAAAGGGATTGTAATCCTCATCCCCACTCGTCTGATGATGTCCCTGACTTAATACGAATTCTTCCTGATCATAGATGGTCTGCACTTCACTCGGTATCCATCCTTCGGGTGGACGTTCGGCATAATAGATACCATTCTGGATAATGAGACGATAATAATTCCGTTCGTCCGGCAAATCCCGTATCCGAATCTTGTATTGAATGGCATCAAATTCGGAATTGCCCGTCCATAATTGGGTAACCATTGTATCCACTTGTTCAATCACGGCTGGAGCAGACGGCATTATCACCTCAGCCGAAGCCTGATACTTTCCCTGTTCGGCAGAAACCTCCAGACGAACAACATCTTCAGGCGACAAAACGGTTTTCAGCAGACAGCTTAACCGTTGCGCTTCTTCGTCCCATTGATGCCGATACCCACCTTCAACCGTTTCCCGACATACACCATTGACATACAATTTCAACGTTGCCTGACGGACTGGCTTTATCACTGATTTTCCACTCAGACTTAGAAAGACCCGATTTTCCGTAGCACCAGCTTCCAATAAAGCATTCATCGTCAGCTGAGGTTCTTGTCCTCCCATGTAATAATCCAGTTCATGCTCACAGCCCGGCAAGAGGATGCAACATAATCCTATCCAAAATATCAACCGTTCTATTTTCATTTCTCAAAACTTAAAGGTATAGGTAATTGATGGAATACAAGGAAGTAAAGTTACTTTCTTCAGGTGATTCTTTACTTCCGTCCAATAATACGGTTTACCGCTCGGTAACATAATCGAATGTTCCAGAACTTCTTTATCCATAAATACCAGATTCGGAGTCATGGCATTATAGACATTGTAAACAGAAACATTCCAAATATGCGTTCCGCGACGTGCTTTTTTACGGTAATTGACGCCTACATTCAAACGATGACTACTAGGCAAGCGGAAATTATTCCGTGCCGAAATATAATTCGTTCCTGCCGTTTCGTTGTTATCCGGATAAAGCACGTCCATCCGTTGTTCGGCAACGGTAACGGTTCCACCAGTATTAAACACCCACGATAGTCCGACATCCCATTGCTGATTAAACGTATGGTTGACGCAGAAGTTCAAGTTATGCCTCCGATCATATTTATAGGGAAATCGCTTCCCGTTATTGATATTTCCATTCTCAAAGATCCGGTCACTTTTTGCCAACGTATAAGCAATCCATCCCGTTGTCTTTCCCGATGTTTTCTGAGCCAGAAACTCTACACCCATCGAACGACCGTCTCCCATTTCCACCTTATCTTCCCAGCCGGATGAAGAAGCCAGGAAGGAAGCTCCATCCTGATATTCCAACACATGAAACATATTCTTATAATAGGCTTCCATAGAAAACTCCCAGCCTTTTATTCCTGTATAATATCCACCCAATGCGTATTGATCGGAACGCATCGGGCGAATGTTCTTCGTTACCGGTACCCACAGATCCGTCGGTAAAGCAATGGTGGAAGAAGACAACAGATGAACATATTGCGCCATCTGAGTAAACGAAGCTTTGATAGCGACCTCGTCGGTCAGCCCATAACGGGCCGACAAACGGGGCTGGGCAGAAAAGTAATTCTTCCCCTGTGTATTAAATAATGAAAGGTGGATACCTGCATTTACCCGGAAACGACCTAGAGAAATATCATCCTCAGCATACAAAGACCATTCATGCCCTAATATATCCCCATTCGATATGGCTGCATAAGTCGTATCCCGCTGAACGGTTTCCAAATCTTCTTCCTTCACCCGCGAAATCATCACTTCCGGTTGGAAGACATGGTACAGATAAGAAGTACCCAACTTCAGATGATGGGCCGGATGCGGTGTATAATCAAAATCGGCCTGAACACTATAATCATGAATGCCGGAATGATAGTCCGAATCATATACATAAAGCGCTTCCTCCTGATGTACCTTGTCCAAGTTCTGATAACCCGTTGACATTTTCATATCATAATGATTGTATGCCATCGTTGCCTGAAAGAAAAGCTGATGGTTGAATACATAATTCCAACGGGCCGCCGCAATCGTATTCCCCCAATTCAGATCCATGCCGTCATTGTAATAATAACTGGCATAATCGTATTCATAAGCTGTATTCCGGGTATAATCACAATGATCTTTTCCCTTATAGAAACTTAGGAAAAAACGGCTGCGGTCTGAAAACTTATGGTTCACCTTCGCATTGACATCGTAGAAATAATAACCGTATTTCTTGTCTTTATCCAAAAACGGACGAGCCAGCCAGTCCAGATAAGTCCGCCGGACCGATACATTAAATGCCGTACGATCTTTCCAGATAGGTCCTTCCAGATGAATCTTACTGGTCAGCAATCCTAAGCTGGCCGTACCATGATACTGTTTCATATCGCCATCGTTTGTCCGGATATCTACCACAGAAGAGAGACGACTCCCGAAACGGGCAGGAAAAGCTCCTTTATACAAGGTAACCCGTTTCATAGCTTCCGGTGTAAAAATAGAAAAGACACCCAACAGATGGTCGGCATTAT
>OHBJ01002660.1_pt1 | contig 11963 bp, 7 predicted proteins | sample 1577241 | NCBI WGS metagenome assembly OHBJ01 (sample SAMEA3541594, study PRJEB24748) | human gut metagenome | biome: human gut; feature: human-associated habitat; material: faeces | place: China | collected 2012
AGCGAATATCTATTCAGACAATCGGATCGTAATCAAAATTAAAGATAAAGGGTGCGGAATCGAAGACGTGAAAAAGGCGATGGAGCCTTTGTTTACCACCGCTCCCGAAGAAGAGCGTGCAGGGCTGGGATTTGCTGTGATGGAAAGCCTGATGGACAAGGTGAAGGTTTTCTCCCAGCCGCAAAAGGGCACGACGGTCGTGCTGGAAAAGCGGATTGTCTCCAAAGGAGAAAACAATGTACACAACAGCCGAGAATGAACGAAGCCGCATGATTGAAGAAAATATGGGACTGGTGCATGCCTGTGCCCATAAGTTCAAGGGAAAGGGAATTGAATACGACGATCTGTTTCAGGCGGGATGTATGGGGCTGGTCAAAGCGACCGATGCCTTTGATACACAGCGGGGTGTTCGGTTTTCCACCTATGCGGTTCCGGTTATTTTAGGAGAAATGCGCAGACTCTTTCGGGATGGCGGCACTGTGAAGGTCAGCCGCAGTCTAAAGGAGCTGTCAATGAAGGTAGTGCGGGAAAGAGAAAAATTTGCCAAGGAAACAGGGAGAGAACCGACTGTCGGAGAACTTTCCCAGAGACTCGGGGTAGAGGAGGAAGCGGTGGTTGAAGCGCTGGGCGCAAGTGCTCCGGTGGTCTCGCTGACAAGCGACGAGGACAGCTCGGAGATCGATTTGCCGGTATCCTCTCCAGAGGAGCTGCTGTCCGATCTGATCTCGCTCAAACAGATGCTGGGACAGCTGGAGGAGCGTGACAGGAAGCTGATTCAACTGCGATATTTTCAGAATAAAACGCAGGTACAGACCGCAAAGGAACTGGACATGACCCAAGTGCAGGTATCGCGGCGGGAGAAGAAGATTCTGCTGTGGTTAAGGGGGATGTTGATATGACCAGCTTGAACCCCGAAATAAAAAGTTTTACTCAATTTTTTCAAAAAATTGCGGTTTCCAAAGGCAGAGCCTTTGGGCGCACTCCGCAGAGTGCGAAAGGCTTTTATCGTTCAAGAGCATTTAGGAAAGTGTGAAAACCCTTTGCGATAGAAAGGGTTTTCACAAACTACCAGAATATACAAACTATCTCTCAAAAATTATCCAGTGGATAATTTTTGACAGCTGGAATCAGCTCCGTTTTCCATCTGCACCGTTGCGTGCAGATGCGCACTGACGTGCGGCAGCCCCGAACAGGGATAGTGCCACTATTGATTTATATTTTGTTATTTTGTGTCACAGGGGCGTTGCCCCCGTACCTCCATGAGCTTTTTGAAAAAAGCTCAACCAAAAACTTTATTTATTACATACAATTCCCTTTATTTAATACCATTTCATAAAAACAGGAGGTTTTATTATGGACTACAATCCACAGGACGCTATGATTATCAAGCTCGACTATGAACTTCCCGAATATCCAACCTTTGTTGAGGGTATTCGCCGCGCTCCAAGACGAGAATCTCATCTGACCGAGTCCGATAAGGCACTCGCAATCAAAAACGCTCTGCGTTATATCCACCCTGACCATCATGAACAGATGGCAATGGAATTTGCAAAAGAGCTGGATGAACATGGCCGCATCTACGGCTACCGTTTCCGCCCACAGGGTGAACTGCACGGCAAGCCAATCGACCAGTACAAAGGTAACTGCATCGAAGGTAAAGCTTTCCAGGTTATGATCGACAACAACCTCGACTTTGATGTTGCGCTTTATCCATACGAACTGACCACCTATGGTGAAACCGGTCAGGTTTGCCAGAACTGGATGCAATACCGCCTGATTAAAAAATATCTGGAAGTTCTGACCGATGATCAAACTCTCGTTATCGAGTCCGGTCATCCACTTGGTCTGTTTAAATCCCACAAGACTTCTCCTCGTGTCATCATCACAAACGGTCTGATGATCGGTATGTTCGATAATCAGCAGGCATTCAACCGTGCTGCTGCTCTGGGCGTTGCAAACTATGGTCAGATGACCGCAGGGGGCTGGATGTACATTGGTCCACAGGGCATTGTACATGGTACCTTCAACACCCTGCTCAATGCTGGTCGTCTGGTTCTGGGCGTTCCGAAGGAAGGCAATCTCGCAGGCAAACTGTACGTTACCTCCGGTTTGGGCGGCATGTCCGGTGCACAGGGTAAAGCTGCTGATATTGCTGGTGCTGCTTCGATTATTGCTGAGGTTGATATCTCCCGTATCATGACCCGCTACACACAGGGCTGGGTAGATAAATACACCGACAGCCTGGAAGAGGCGCTCAGTTGGGCTTTGGAAGCACAGAAAGCAAAAGAGCCTTGCGCAATCGCTTACCACGGCAACGTTGTTGACCTGCTGGAATACCTGCTGGAGAAAAACATCCACGTTGACCTGCTCTCCGACCAGACTTCCTGCCATGTACCATACGATGGCGGTTACTGCCCACAAGGTCTGACCTTTGAACAGCGTACCGAAATGCTGGACAAAGACCCAGAAGGCTTCAAGGAACTTGTAAACAAAACTCTGCGTCATCACTATGAGCTGATCTGTAAGATGCATGAACAGGGAACCTACTTCTTTGACTACGGCAACAGCTTCCTGAAAGCAGTTTATGATGCTGGTGTTCCAGAAATCTGCAAGAACGGCCACGACGAAGTAGACGGCTTCATCTTCCCATCCTATGTTGAAGACATCCTCGGTCCATGCCTGTTCGACTACGGCTATGGTCCATTCCGTTGGTGCTGTCTGTCCGGCAAACCGGAAGACCTCGATGCAACTGACGCTGCTGCAATGGAATGCATCGATCCAAACGCACGTTATCAGGACCGCGACAACTGGATCTGGGTTCGCGACGCTAAAAAGAACAAACTGGTTGTTGGTACTCAGTGCCGTATCCTGTATCAGGACGCTTATGGCAGAACCAAGATTGCACTCAAATTCAATGAGATGGTTCGTCAGGGTAAAATCGGTCCGGTTATGCTCGGTCGTGACCACCATGATACTTCCGGTACAGACTCCACCTTCCGTGAAACCTCCAACATCAAGGACGGTTCCAACATCATGGCAGATATGGCTGTTCAGTGCTTTGCAGGAAACTGCGCACGCGGCATGAGCCTGGTTGCTCTGCACAACGGCACCTCAACACCGTGCTGAACATTTTCAATTGTCGGGTTCGGCTTGATATCCGAGTAAAGTGTATATTCAATGCCTGCATTTTCAAGCACATCAGTAACTTTTTTGGTAACTCCGAATTTTACAAGGTCAGGGTCTGAAGCAACAAGAACCTTTTTAAAACCTCTGCCGTTTATTTCATCAGGAATGGAGTTAATAGCTCCTGCTCCGTGATATGATGTTTCATTAAGTACAAATCTGTTCATTATAACCATCCTTTGCAAAAATATCAGAATAAATCTGCTGGTTATATTGTACACCCGTATAGCTAAAATTTCAAGAATCATTTTGACATTTTTGTGTCTTTTGCTGTCATTTGCATTAAAAACTTGTACTTTGCAAAAAGAATGGTATAATATAATCAGAATAAAATTTACATAACCAAGGAGTTGACATATATGTATGAAGAAATTTATGCTCAGGCAAAACAGGCTTGTAATGAGCTTTGCGATGTTGCCAAGCTTAAAGAGGGCAGTATTGTTGTAATCGGCTGTTCTTCAAGCGAGGTTGCAGGCGGAACTATCGGACACAATTCAAGTCTTGAAACCGCTCAGGCTGTTTTCAAAGGTATATACGAAGTGCTTTGCGAAAGAAAAATTTACCTTGCCGCACAATGCTGTGAACACCTCAATCGTGCAATCATCGTTGAGCGAGAGGCTGTTCCAAACGCTGAAATCGTGAATGTTGTTCCACAGCCAAAGGCAGGCGGTTCGTTTGCCACAACAGCATACAAAACATTCAAAGATCCCGTTGCACTTGAAGAAATCAAGGCTGACGCAGGTCTTGACATCGGCGGAACACTTATCGGCATGCACCTTAAAAGAGTTGCCGTACCCGTAAGACTCGGCATTGACCATATCGGACAGGCAATTCTGCTTGCCGCAAGAACCCGTCCTAAATTCATCGGCGGTTGCCGTGCCGTTTATGACGACAGCTTTTAATTTTATTACAATTGACGGGCGGCAGTTTTCGGACTGTCGCCTGTTTTTTTATTACTGCTTATTAAAATTTCAACATATTACCTTGTTTTCCGCAAATTTGCGACATACAATATCAAAGAAAAGTTTGCATTTTTCACTAACTGTGGTATAATCTAATGAGATAATTTTTTTCTGGAGGTACTATGAGCGGTATAATTGTTTCTGTTATTGTCCCCTTTCTTGAGAGCAACAACAAATTAATAGATACTCTGTCATCAATATCCGAGCAAAAGAATATTAATCAAGAGAACATTGAAGTGCTTATTGTTGACGCAACAGACAAAACTTCAGGCAAAATTGCAAGCGGCAGTATGTCAATGTGCAAGGTGATTAATGCAAAGTCGGTTAAAAGCTTTGCCGATGCCTGCAACCTTGCTGCGTCAAAAGCAACAGGCAAATATATCACGGTGTGCAATTGCGGCGACACTTTCAGCGATAACTATTTTGAAAGCTGCATTAAGGTGTTCAACAAAAAGGAAAAAATTCCTTTTGTTGCCGGTCACAGATTTTGCGTAAACCCTGTTTTCAGAGAGAAAAAGGAATTCAGACTTAACAAGGGTCAGCTTGAATCAAGCGTTGTTAACCTTTTTGATAATCCCAACCTCATCAATCTTGAGCTTACGGGTACTTTTTACAGAACTGAAATTTTCAAATCATACAAAATGAACAACAAGCTCAAGTACGAAAGCGCAGACGATTTTGCACTCAGAATTCAGCTTGATTATCCGGAATATGTATATCTTGATGAGATTGAATTTGACTACTTTATGCCTGTAAGCGATGACTTTATGTACTATGTTCCCACAAACTACAAGGACTGGTACACAGATTCGCTTAACAACTTCTTAAAGCCTCTCATCAATGACAGCAAGGACAGAGACGGAAATATTCCGCTGTTTATTCAGTTCTATATTGTTTTCAATATTACAACAAAGTTCCTTGCAAATATGAACAACCGTAACAAGCGTAATATGAACGATGAAGAGCTTGCGGTTTTCTTTGAAACAGCAAGAGAATGTTTTAAGTTTGCAAATGACGGTTTTGTTCTTAACAAAGACAAGTATGTTTCTCTCGGCTACAGCGAGGAAGCCGCCGAGATGTTCTATATGATAAAGCACAATTGTGTTTTCAAGGATATGCCTTTTGAATATTCCGAGGGCAAAAAAGAGGTTTACCTCAACTGCAACAATGTCTATATTTCTAAGCTTACAGACCAGAGAGTCGGTATGCATGTTATGGACTACCGTGACGGCAAGCTAGTTATTGACGGCTCGTTCAGACAGGTTTTTGACCTTGAAGATTTTGAGCTTTATGTTCAGTTTGGCGACAAAAGACAGGTTCTTACAAACACAGACCGTTATTCTCTGACAAAATATTTCGGCATTAGTGCGTACAAGAAATTCACCTTCCACCTTGAGCTTGAGCTTGATCCCGAAAAGCCTCAGCAGACGGTTGCATTCTTTGCAAGATACAAGGATTCAATTATTCCGCTCAAGCTTTCATTCCTGCACCATTGGTCTAAGTTTACAATCAAGCCAAAGAACTCCTACTGGAGATTCAACAAGTATGTTGCCTATATTGACAAATCAAGCACAATTGTAATCTGCCACGCATCTGCTATGGATACATTCAAGAGAGAACTCAAGTTCCTCCCATATGTTTTCATGGAGAGTAAACGCAGCTTCATTACAAGAATTCAGTATTGGCTTACAAGACCTTTCTTCAAGAACAAGAAAATCTGGCTCATGTACGATAAGCTGTACAAGGGCGGTGACAGCTGTGAATATCTTTACAGATATTGTGCAGACAAAAAGGACGGCATTTCAAGATACTATATCATTGATAAAAACACTTCCGATTACAAGCGACTAAAGGCTGACGGACTCAAGCCTGTCAAGAACCGTTCATTCAAGCACAAAATGCTGTTTCTCAATACCGATATTGCGCTCATTACAAACTCAAATGTATTTCCGTTCAACGGCTACAGTATGGATCGTTCAAGATTCATCAGAGGTTTGTGCAACTTCCCTTCAATGTGCTTACAGCACGGACTTTCGGTTCAGAAGTGTGCAATGGCTCAGCAGAGAATTGTTGACAACACACAGATGTACTTCCTTGCGTCAAAGTATGAGTACAAAAACCTGAGCAACCATGTTTACAACTATCAGGATTTTGACATTCTCAAGATGACAGGCATCGGCAGATATGATGGACTTATCAATAACGATAAAAAGCAGATTCTGCTTTCACCCACCTGGCGTATGTACAATGCAATGCCTGTTACAACAAGCGAGGGTGAACAGAGAGCTTACAATCCCGAATTCAAGCACACAACCTATTATAAAATCTACAACGACCTTATTAATAATAAAAAATTGATTGATACGGCAAAGCGTACGGGCTACAAGATTAAGTATGTTCTTCATCCGATTTTAAGCTCACAGGTTAACGACTTTATCCCCGATCCGTATGTTGAGGTTGTTTCATCGGTTGGCGATTTCAACTACGAAACAGCTTTTCAGGAGTCAAGCCTTATGGTAACTGACTATTCGGGCGTTCAGTTTGACTTTGCTTATATGAAAAAACCGCTTGTATATTTCCATCCGTCACAGCTTCCTGCACACTATGATGACGGCGGATTCTTCTATGATACAATGGGATTCGGAGAAATTTGTACCGAAAGCGACCAGCTTGTTGACCTGCTCTGCGAGTATATGGAAAACGGCTGTAAAATGAAGCCAAAGTATGTTGAAAGAGTTGAAGATTTCTATCAGTTTGACGATCACAACAACTGTGAAAGAATTTACAACGAAATCATCAAGTATCAGCAACAGGTTAACAAAGATAAATTAAAATAATATTTAATCGGTCAGTTTTTTGCTGACCGTTTTTGTTTTGCCAATACTTCTCAAACTCAATATACTTTTATTGCTTTTTGTACATATGTACAAATTTTGTATATATTGTTTAAAAATTACTTGTTTTTCTCTTGAAATACTACACCGAATAAATTGTTATAACAGGCAAATTATGGTATAATTGGTATTTGTAGCAATGTTGCAAATTTTACGAAAATTGTTAAGAAAACGAAGTTCATGTCATAAATTGACAGACACAAATCCCGTACTTTTTGGGATTTCCGTTTACGGAGGGTTTAAAAATGAGCAAAATCAAACGACAGTCCGGTATTGAGTTACTGCGAATTATTGCGATGATACAGATAATTTTTTTGCATGCGTATCAGTACGGATTACTTCATGACGCATCAAAGGCTGCAGGCGATATTGACGGTATATTGGTGACATTTGTATGGTCATTATGCAGAACCCCTGTTGATGTGTTTATTATGATAAGCGGCTACTTCATGATAACCTCGCAGTTCGATATAAAAAAGACCATACGGCGTGGCGGAAAAATCTACGGTGCAATGATTTTTTACTCGATTATACTTTCGATAATTTTCTTCATAAGCGATCCGTCGCTCATAAATATAAATTCAGTTATAAAGGCGTTCACTCCGCTAATGTCACGAACTTGGTATTTTCTGAGCAATTATTTGATTATTCTTCTGCTCAGCCCATTTCTCAACAAAATGCTTGCGTCACTTTCTAAAAAACATTACCTCTACTTTATGGGAATTGTTTTTGTGGCAGTAAGCCTATGGTCAACGCTTGCGGAAATTCACGGAATAAACAATGTTATCAGCGTCAACAAAATACTTGATCCTTATATGGGCAAAAGTCTTGGCGGATTCCTTTTGATGTACATAATCGGCGGTTATCTGAGGTTGTTTGTAAAGCAGAAACCGCTTGAGAAAAGAAAACCGAATTTCCGCTATCTCGGCATTTTCGTCGGCCTTTGCGTATTAGATTTTGTATTGGCATCTGTTTTTCCACAGTACAAGCCGGCATTCGGTATGTTCAACAACCCGATTGTCCTCGCCGAATCGGCGATGTTGGTTCTCTTTTTCAGAGATTTCAATTTCAGCTCAAAATTTGTCAATACAGTAGCCGGCACAACGCTCGGTATATATGCAATCCACGAAAATCCGTATGTTCGTGATTGTCTGTGGCATGTTGCAAACTTCAGCAATAAGCACCTCTATGACACCCTGATTTACATTCCGATTGTAATTATAACAGTCCTCCTCATATTCGCAGGCTGTTGCGTAATTGAGCTTTTAAGACTTAAACTCTTCGAATTTGTCGGCAATAAAATAAACGCCCGCAAATCCATAACATCCGACAACCGCTGTACAAAATAATATATCTTATAAAAAACAACACCGACAGATTAGGCTAAAAGCTAACCTGTCGGTGTTTTTATTATTCAAAATATTTTCCGCTGCCCTTCATTTCTGTTTTAATGAAGTGCGACATAATTTTGCCGAGATATTTTTTCATCATTTTGTTATAGCTTTCGGGGTTGACCTCACCGCCGTATGCCATAACATCAAATGTTATTTTCGCCTCAACAATCTTTGCGTTCAGCCTTAAAAATCCGCAGCGCTGATAGAATTTATAACGACTCATTCGCTGTTTTTGATTGGGAGCATTTTCTTCTTCAAGCTGTTCAATTGCAAGAAAAATTCTTTTGCCCTTATACAAATTTTTAAATTCATCAAGCACGGCAACTCCGATTCCGTGTCCCCTCTCCTTTTCGGAAATTGCATAGTAGTACACATAGACAACTTCGCCGTCCGTGATTGCATAGATAAGTCCAATCCACTTTTCTTCATCATAAATTGCGTAGAAATCTGCACCGTCATTTTTTGATTTTTTCATCAAAAGCCAAAACGGTACTCTCTCAACGGACGGAAATGCGGAAAGGTATAATTCTTTTACAGATTTATAATCACAAATTTGTTTTGTGACTTTTTTAAAGCAAATCATAAAAATCCCTTTCATTACTATAATCACAGGGAATATTGTACCACATAAAGGATTAATTTGCCACAACAGTTTTCGTCTTTGAAAGTTTTCTTATTTTAACATAATAAACCGCAATCATAAGGAGCATACTTCCTGTCCATGCGGCAGGACCGGCAACACAGATTGATGCGTAACCTATTGCAGAACTGAAAATGACGGGCGTCATAATTCGCATAAGAACTTCGATAAGCGAACCAATCATAGGTACAATGCCGTTTTTAAGCCCCTGAATTGTTCCACGGTATATAAACAGCATTGCAAGCGACCACTCAAACGGGCAGTTCCAGAACATAAACTGAATGGAATAATCAATAGTCTGCTGTGAGCTTCCGCTTGTGAAGATTCCTGTTATCGGCTGAGCAAAAATCATTGAAACAGCACCTATTACAATTGAATATACAATGCAAATTAACAGGCAGAAATTGACGCCTTTTTTGATTCTGTCATATCTTCCTGCGCCCTCGTTCTGACCTGCAAATGTTGCGATAACCGTACTCATTGAGTTCATCGGATTCTGGATGAGGAGCTGAACACGGTTGCCGATTGTGTAGGCGGCAACGGCATATGAACCGAACTGATTTACGAAATACTGCAAAACCATCATTCCGATTGAAATTACTGAATTTTGAAGTCCCATCGGGAAACCGACTTTTAGCTCATCCCGTACAGTTGAAGTCAAATTTTTAAAGCTGTTTCTGTTCGGCAAAAGCATTTTCACCTTGAAAAAAATGTACACACAACAGAGAACTGCCGACACAAGCTGAGAGATCACCGTTGCAATTGCCGCACCCGAAACATCCCACCTGAACACTATGATAAATAACAGGTCAAGTCCCACATTCATTACGGATGAAAAGAGCAACAGATACAGCGGAGTTTTGCTGTCACCAACCGAACGCAGAAGTGATGCCGTAAGGTTGTAGAGCATTGTTGCGGGGATTCCGAGGTAAATTATTGTAAGATATCTGCTTGCATACTCGAATGTATCCGAGGTTGTTCCGAGCATTGTAAGCAGCGGATTAACAAGAAGTACAAACGAAACAGTAAGCACAACAGCCGACACAACGCCAATTATTATGTGGGCGGCAACGCTCTTTTTCACCCGTTCCATATCGTTTGCACCGAAATGCTGTGAAGTGATTACCGAACAGCCGGCGGAAAGTCCTATGAAAAATCCGAGTGCAAAAAAGTTGAGCGAACTCGTTGAACCGACAGCCGCAAGCTTGATTTCACCGAGAGTCTGACCGACAATCAGCGTATCGACAACATTGTAAAGTTCCTGCAAAAGGTTGCCGATTATTACGGGAATTGCAAAAAATAAAATCTGACTTGAAATTTTTCCCTGAGTCAGATTTCTAACAGATTTTGAACCATTCATAACATTCACACTTCTTATCAAAAATTTTTATGTTTTTAATATCTTTTTCGTTTAAATTTAAGTCTTGGCAACACTCTGATTTTGATTGTTCAAATGCAGAGTATGTTGTATATAGCAAACAGATTTAAATCAGAGCAACACTCTGCTTTGCTTGCAAGGAGCAGAGTGTGCGATAGATTGCAATCTGTGCAAAGGAGCGATAGCTCCTCTGGATTTCAGTCATTAGACTGAAATCCTAAGAAGTACCGCACTGCCAAGCGGTGCGGTACTTCTGCACTAGATTATAGCACAGCGATTTGTGAATGTAAATGTATAGGAATGACGAAATAAAGACGCTTTTGTTTTGAAAAAACTTTACACAATGCACAGTATTGATTTTGTCCTATTTTATTACAGCATAATTTTATAACCAAATAATAAGTATTTCACATTATCCGATTATTATTGACTGTTTTAAGAATACAACCGTTTTGATAAAAATTTGCAAATTGTCAATATTTTGTTATTCTAAGGTTTCAGCAAAAACAAAACAGAGCCGAAAAAACGACTCTGTTTTGTAACATTAGAGAAAATATTTATGAAAACAAACTGTCTTATTAATCAGTCTTTTTTAACATTGAAAGCTTCCATACCGGGATAAACTGCGCTGTCACCGAGGAGTTCTTCAATTCTGAGAAGCTGATTGTACTTCGCAACACGCTCTGAACGGCTCGGAGCACCTGTCTTAATCTGGCAAGTGTTAAGAGCAACTGCGAGGTCGGCAATTGTTGTATCTGCCGTTTCACCGCTACGATGTGAAGAAATTGCTGTGTAACCGGCTTTGTGAGCCATTTTGATAGCCTCAAGAGTTTCCGAAACCGAACCAATCTGGTTAAGCTTGATAAGAATTGAGTTACCACAGCCAAGCTTGATACCCTTTGCAAGTCTTTCTGTGTTTGTAACAAAGAGGTCATCGCCGACAAGCTGAACCTTGTCACCGAGTTCCTTTGTAAGCTGCTGCCAGCCTTCCCAGTCCTCCTCGTCAAGAGCGTCTTCGATTGAGATAATTGGGTACTTTTCAACAAGCTTTTTCCAATGCTCAATAAGTTCTGCCGATGTGAACTTTGTGCCGGCCTTCGGAAGAACATATTCGCCCTTCTTCTCGCCCTTCCATTCCGATGATGCGGCGTCCATAGCGATCATAAAGTCCTTGCCCGGCTCATAGCCGGCATTCTTAACAGCCTCAAGAATATACTGAATAGCCTCCTCATCACTTGCAAGGTTCGGAGCAAAACCGCCTTCGTCACCTACTGATGTTGCAAGTCCCTTTGATTTGAGGAGGGAAGCAAGTGCGTGGAAAACTTCTGCACACCAACGCAGACATTCTTTAAATGACGGTGCGCCTACAGGCATAATCATAAATTCCTGAACATCAACTGTGTTTGCGGCATGAGCACCGCCGTTGAGGATGTTCATCATTGGAACAGGGAGTCTGTTGCCCGAGATACCGCCGAGGAATCTGTAAAGCGGAATATCGAGTGCTGTTGCGGC
>OHBJ01002668.1_pt1 | contig 11940 bp, 9 predicted proteins | sample 1577241 | NCBI WGS metagenome assembly OHBJ01 (sample SAMEA3541594, study PRJEB24748) | human gut metagenome | biome: human gut; feature: human-associated habitat; material: faeces | place: China | collected 2012
CTTGCATGTGTTAAGCACGCCGCCAGCGTTCGTCCTGAGCCAGGATCAAACTCTCTATAAATTGTATCAACACGATGTCTCCATCGAGCTAATCTTTACAGAGCTATTTGTCATAGCTTAAAACTTTTTATACTTAGCTTTACCGGTAATTGACTTAACCCGGTTCCGCCAAGTCTTCAGTTGCACATCTTTCGATGTGCTCCCGTCTGGTGCTTTTCGTTTCGTTCGTTGTTTAATTTACAAGGTACACGTCCCACAACCGCGGAACAGTCATTATTTTACCACATGTCTGCCATCTTGTCAACTACTTTTTTACCTTTTTCAGACATTTTTCGTTGACTGGATTTTACTCATGTGCGCCGCCCTGTCGGACAGCTTTGTTAGATTACCATACACCGAATCATTTTGCAACCCCTATTTTTCGATTTCTCAGCATCCAGATAGAAGCATCACTATCATAAGCTGCGCTAATTTCATCCCATACACGATGTACAACAGAATCGCTTCTGCTTCCCCGTCAATTGTCAATTATTGCTATTTACATTCCCGGTTCAAAGTGTTAAAGTATCTGCAACACAGTTACAGCGATGAAGGACACCCAGTAAGGTGCTGCAAGCGCTTACAGCAGAGAGCTGCCGGTCGGTGCAAGGCAGCGGAGCAGCAGCGCCCCAATTACCGTCCTGAGCCGCGTTCCGAAGCTCTCCGGAGTGGTAGGCGACGCCGGGCGCGCCCGTTACAGCGCTGCGGATATGTCAGTATCCTATGAGGCCGCGCAAGCGGTAAACTGAGGTGGTACCACGGGTCAAACTCGTCCTCTGTGTCCGATACGGACGCGGAGGGCGTTTTTTTATTTCACAAGGAGGGCCTCATGCTTCTTTATTTGTATTGTATCTCGCGGCGATACCCGCGGCAGCGGGATCAAGGAAACACAGCGACATCAGATCTTACTAATTCAGATCTTACTAATATTATATAAGGAGGGGCTCATCATGCCCGCTATTACATTTTACAAGCACGAACCTATCCCCATGGAAATGCACAAGGTCAAGATCGTCCAGCAGCTGCACCTGCTGCCCACCGCCCAGCGTCTGGAGAAGATCCAGGCCGCAGGCTTCAACACCTTTCAGCTCCACAATGGCGACATCTTTCTGGATATGCTGACGGATTCCGGCGTCAACGCCATGTCCGACCGCCAGCAGGCCGCCATGCTCCAGGCCGACGATGCCTACGCCGGCTCTGAGACCTTCTACCGCATGCAGGCCAAGCTGACGGAGCTGTTCGGCATCGAGCACTGCCTGCCCGCCCACCAGGGCCGCGCCTGTGAAAACATCCTGGCCACCCGCTTTGTCAAGCCCGGCAGCTGCGTCATCATGAACTACCACTTCACCACCGCCAAGGCCCATATCACCCGTCTGGGCGGCCGCGTGGAGGAGCTGGTCAAGGCCGAGGGTCTGGAGAGCGCCAGCACCCTGCCCTTCAAGGGCAACATCGATCTGGATGCGCTGGAGCGCTGCATCCAGCGGGAAACACCGGCCAACGTCCCCTTCGTTCGTCTGGAGGCCGGCACCAACCTGATCGGCGGTCAGCCCATCTCCTACGAAAACATGAAGGCCGCCACCGCCATCTGCCGCCGCCACGGCATCCTCACCGTGCTGGACGCCTCCCTGCTGCAGGACAATCTGTACTTCATCAAGACCCGCGAGACGGCGCTGGCGGATAAGTCCGTCCGTGAGATCACCCGCATGATCGCCGACCTGTTCGACATCATCTACTTCTCCGCCCGCAAATTCGGCTTCGCCCGCGGCGGCGCTATCCTGGTCCGTGACCCGGAGCTTTTCCACTCCATGGAGGATCTGATCCCCATGTTCGAGGGCTTCCTGACCTACGGCGGCATGTCCGTCAAGGAGATGGAGGCCATGACCGTGGGCTTCGAGGAGAGCATGGACATGGATGTCATCTCCCAGGGTCCCCAGTTCATCGACTACTGCGTGCGGCGTCTGGACGACTACGGCGTGCCCGTCATCACCCCCGGCGGCGGTCTGGGCGCCCACATCGATGTGAAGTCGTTCCTGCCTCATGTCCCCCAGGCCCAGTACTCCGCCGGTGCCCTGTCCTGCGCTCTGTACGTCTGCGGCGGCATCCGCGGCATGGAGCGCGGTACCCTGTCGGAGGAACGCGAGCCGGACGGCACGGAGCGCATCGCCTCCATGGAGCTGCTGCGCCTGGCCTTCCCCCGCCGCGTGTTCACCCTGTCCCAGACGGAGTACGTCATCGACCGCGTCAAGTGGCTGTACGACCACCGCGACCTGGTGGGCGGCCTGCGCTTCGTCCACGAACCGGCCACCCTTCGCTTCTTTACCGGCGTGCTGGAGCCCATCGGCGACTGGCCCGAGCGGCTGGCGGCGGCGTACCGCGCCGATTTCGGCGACGAGCAGTAATATTGCTTCCGGAAAGGCGCGTCGGCAGGCGCGTCTTTCTCTGTCGGACAATGGCCGCTTCCCCTCTTGACAAGCTCCTGTTTCCGTGCTAAGATATCCCCACAATCCAAGGGGTGCTGGCGCAAGCCGGCTGAGATAAGACGTATTGCCGTCTGATCCCTCGAACCTGATCCGGGTAATGCCGGCGTAGGAATGCGAACATATCGGCTTTCGAAATTTCCGCATTGTGACGCCTGCACGGCTCGCCATGCGGGAATTTTTTTTGGAGGTACAAATTATGAATCACATGAAGGTCCGCGCCCTCTGCGAGGGTGCCGTGCTTCTGGCCGTAGCCCAGATCCTCAGCTACATCAAGCTGTGGGAGATGCCCTGGGGCGGCAGTATCGTTCTGTCCATGGTGCCGCTGGTACTGTACGCGGTGCGCTGGGGCCTTGGCGCCGGCCTGCTGAACGGCTTCCTGTTCGGCGTGCTGCAGTTCATGTTTGACGGCGGCTTCGCCATCGGCTGGGAGTCCATCATCGGCGACTATCTTCTGGCCTTTACCGTTCTGGGTCTGGCCGGCCTGTTTGCCCGCCGCCGCAGCGGCGTGTTCCTGGGCACTCTGGTGGCCGGCGGCGCCCGCTTCCTGGTCCACTACATCGTGGGCGCCACCATCTGGGCCGCCTACATGCCCGACACCTTCTTCGGCATGACCATGCACAGCCCCTGGTTCTACTCCCTGCTGTACAATCTGGCCTATATGCTGCCCAACATCGCCATCACGCTGGTGGTGTTCGCCATCGCCTACAAGCCGCTGGGCAAGTACCTGACCGGTGCCGATCTGGTGCAGGCACAGGGCAAGTAAAACACCTCCCTTTCCGCGCAGGGCTCCGCCCTCTCCCCCCTATCGGAGCCCTGCGCGGCTTTTTTCCTCGGAATGTGAAAAAAGCTCTTGACAAATGCAGCGAAATCTGTATAATAGTTTTTGTTCGTCAGAACATAGCGGGATTGTGTAAAGGTAGCACAGCGGACTCTGACTCCGTATGTGAGGGTTCGAATCCTTCTCCCGCTGCCAAGCAACAGCCCAACTTTGTCTACCGGACAGAGTTGGGCTGTTGTTGATATATAGACAAATGCTTTCGCTTTTTATTTAAAGAACTGGGATTCTTGTAATAGTGTATAGCACAGATAAATGGACAAGGTTATCTTTCTTTTATTATCATTTCTGCTGTGATATAATTATTTATCAAACTGTCAGCAACGTACTAATTAAAGGTAATAAAGAAATAAAGATAGGATAACGTGAAATATGAGAAAGCTAAAAGAGACGGTTGCCGACGTTGAATGGTTGGTATCCGAATGGGATTACGATACCAACTCGGCGCTTGGAATCTTCCCTGATAAAATAGGCTCACAAAGCAATACTTATGCTTTCTGGAAATGCAAATTTGGTCATAAATGGAAAGCAAGAATCGGTAACCGATACCATGGCCGTGGATGTCCAGAATGTCGAAAACAGCTTAAAACATCCTTCCCAGAACAAGCCGTATTCTTTTACATCAAGAAAAAGTTTCCCGATGCAATCAACTCATTTAGAGATCTTTTCTCCAATGGCATGGAGATTGACGTGTATATTCCCTCAATCAGAACGGGAATTGAGTATGACGGGATTGCATGGCACAAAGATGATACCCTTGAAAAGGAAGAGCGAAAATACGAGATTTGCAAGCAAAATGGCATCACGCTCATCCGGTTAAAGGAAAACGTTGAGCACTATCGAAATGATTTGAACATCGCAGACCAGATTATCCTTGTTCGAAGGCCGTTTGTTGGAAAACAAATTAGCTATGCTGCCTTAGATTATGCTATTCGGGAACTCCTCTATGCATTGTTCGACGTTGATCCTGCAGACCTATTTTCTCGCTTCTTTCGTAAGCCTGTAGATCCCAATGGATGGGAGGAAATGGCATACGGTCCAAAGGTCAAGACGGATGTAGATTCTCGTAGAGATCGCGATTTGATCTATCAGAACTATCTCGTCACCAAGGAAAACAATTCTTTAGCAATCCAGTATCCAGAAGTCGCCGCCCTCTGGCATCCCACAAAAAATGGTGGGCTGACTCCTGCAATGTTTTCGCCTCATACAAATACGCGCGTATGGTGGCTTGGGAAATGCGGGCATGAATGGGACAGTCCGATTACCGTCATGACTAGGGGATGTGGCTGTCCGTACTGCCACGGTTTACGAGTTCTGAAAGGCTTTAATGATCTGGAAACGCTCTACCCAGACATTGCCGCGCAATGGCATCCCGCAAAGAATGGCAATAACAAGCCAGATATGTTTACGTCTGGTTCAGGCCATAGAGCATATTGGCTGTGCCCTGTTTGCAAACAGGACTGGCAAGCAGCAATAAATAATAGAACAGCGAACCACCGCGGGTGTCCGTACTGTGCGCATGAGCGTCCCATCAAAGGGGTTAATGATCTTCCAACTGTCCGTCCCGATTTGATGCTTGAATGGGATTATGACAAGAATATTGATCTTGATCCGACAGATTTCATGATTAGCAGCAACAAAAAAGTATGGTGGAAATGCGCTAAATGTGGCTACGAGTATAAAACACTTATCGCGAACCGCACGAAAGGAACTGGGTGTAAGCAGTGTGCAGGGCAAATTCTTATCCCAGGTGTAAATGATTTGGAAACTCTGTATCCCAGTATTGCTGCAGAATGGGATCTGGAAAACAACCCTGGTGTTTTACCCTCTCAAGTATTCCCAAATACAAATAAACCTTACAGTTGGATTTGCAAGAATGGCCACAGATGGCAAGCTAGCCCAAATTCAAGGACAAGCGGCCGCGGATGTCCATACTGTTCAGGAAATCTTGTTTGGAGCGGCTTTAATGATTTAGCTACAACGCATCCTTCTATTGCTGCAGAATGGCATCCGACAAAGAACGGAACCCTCACACCAACTCAAATTTCAAAGGGGTATAATAAAAAAGTCTGGTTCTTGTGCCCGACGTGCAAAAATGCTTACGATTCCTATATCGGAAACAAGATAAAAGGATATGGGAAATGCCCCTTTTGTTCCCCGAGGAAAACAAGGGCGCGCTTTGTGCTTCAGGTTGAAACAGGCCAATACTTCAAGACTCTCAAAGAAGCCGCAAAATCGATTGGAACAGAAGACATCCGGAAGATACAAGCTTGTTGTGCAGGAAGGGCAAGCTCCGCGCATGGGTATCATTGGAAATACGTTGATAGAATCGCCTCGGACACCGTTTAGTGCAAATACCCTTCTCTGGACACCGTTTGGTGCAACACAGACATATTGAGTGGCCAAAATAGATACACTCACCTGAAACCTCTGAGAAATCAGGGGTTTCAGCGTTTTTATGCCCTGTTTTTTCAAAGCCTGTTTTATAGATACACAAGGGCATTTAAGAGCGTTAGGCAGGACTTGAACTAAATTCTCGGCTGATTTGGCCTGCTTTGTTGTGGGCTCTACGCTCTCAGAAACTTTTTATCTATCATCCTTCCTAAAATAATTGAAACCTTTTATTTAAGAGGTTGGTATCATATTTTGATACTAACCCCAACCTGTCGAAAAAGTCCCACTACGGCGGGTTTCTTTGGACAAGGCAGCCCAGCAAAAACGGGAGGACGATCTGTCCTCCCGTTTTCAGCATATTGAATTGCTTATTTCATCTTATATTTCCCGCGTCCCGCGCTGGAAAGGCCCATCTCCGTGCCGTTCCAGATGCGGACAAAGTTTTCGCGGTGCTTGATGAGTATGGCAAGCGTCGCCACACAGAGGATGATGAGCGGCAGCCAGCCGCTGCGGATGGCGATATAGATCGGGAACGAGACAACGCTCGTCACGGTGCCGACGACGATGTAATCCGTCAGCACAGTGAGGATAACGACCGCCGCGAGAATGCACAGCGCAACCTTCCAGTTGATGGCAAGGATCATGCCGAGATACGAGGCAAAGCCCTTGCCGCCCTTGAATTTGAGATAGAACGGGAACATATGCCCCAGCACGCACGCCACGCCCGCAATGAAGCCGAGCAGCGGCACGGCCGGGAAGATCCACTTGGAGAGCTCGACCGCGAGCACAGCCTTGCCGATGTCATGGACGGCGACGAGCAGTCCCGCCTTCCATCCCATGAGCGCAAAAGCGTTGGAAGCGCCGAGATTTTTCGACCCGCCGGCGCGAAGGTTCACGCCCTTCCACCGGGAGAGATACAGTGCCATGTTGGAACAGCCGATGAGGTATGCGCCGAGAATGGTGACGATGTAGGGAAGCATAGCCGCCCCCTTTCTGCGGAAGACCCGCGGGAAAATTTGGTTTTTCTATCGAATCAAGAAATCCTTAACCTTTTTTATATTACGCGCAAGCGGCGCAGGTGTCAAGCGTTGGTTTCCCGCCGGACATCCTGCGCCGCTTGCGCGTAATATTCTATTCTCCCGGAAATGTTCAGATCACGCGAAAATCGCTTTGCATCGCCGGGATATTGCCCTTAAATTCTTTGAAACAATCCAAGATCAGATCCGCCATCTCCGTGCCGATCTCGCGCACGACAGGGCAGCCGACATAAAAGTCGTACCCGCCCGTGCCGCTGGCGCGGTAGCTGTTGAGGCAGATGGTAAAGGTGTCCTCTTCGCGCACGTCCTGCCCGTTCACGCGCATGGACGTCACCCGCTCGCCCACAGGCCGGGAGATATCGTACACATACGAGACGCCGGCGTAGTAGTCGTAATTATAATGCTCCACCTTCGGCCGGAGGAAAACGTCCGAAACGCAGAGCCTCCCGTCCTCGCCGCGCGAGAAATACTCCGCGCTGCGCTCGAGCGCCGCTTTGAGAACCTTTCCGGTGATCTCCAGCACCGCAAGCGTGTTCGTGTACGGATACGCGATGAGAAGATCGCGGCGGCGCACGGTCTTGGGCAGTCCCGCCACATCGTTTGCAAGGCTCGTCGCCGAGAGCTGCGCTCCGCTCGCCCAGAGCTGCACCGCATTGAAGAGATCGGCGAGCGCATTTCCCTCCGACGCCATACGCAGCGGCGTGTCCGGCGTGAGAGCGTGCGGCAGCGTGCCGATCACTTCATCGAGCCAGTTCTGCGCGCCGTGCTCCATCTCGGAAAACTCCTCGAGCCATTCGCGGCGGCACGCGCCGTGCGCGGGAACGGTCTCGCTCGTGATGCGCTTTTCTTCCCCGGAGAGCACCGCTTCGACGCGGATGAACTCCTGCCCGCGGTCGGACGGCTGCACGACGAACGTGCCGAAAAGCGTCTGCCCCGGCACGGACATGTGCTGGTGGCCGGTCAGCAGGATATCAAAATCCAGTTCCTGACAGATGCGGTAGGCGACATTTTCGTGCGTAGCGGAGAGGACGCGCCCCGTGGCAAGATCGCGCTCAAAGCCGCCGTGGTAGACGCAGAGCGTAACGTCCGAAATGCTTTTGAGCTTTTCGAGCGCCGCAGCCGCCGCCGGGATCGGGTCGGAAATGCGGATGGAGGCGATATGCTCCGGCCGCTCCCAGATGTTCACATAGTCCGTCACGATGCCGACGATACCGACACGAAGGCCGTTTTCGAGCGTGTGGACGCGCGCCGGGTAGAGCGGCGCGCAGCCGTTTTTCGCGCTCACATTTTCGCACACGCACCGCGCGTTCAGGTTTCCGAGATACGAGCCGAGATAGTCCGTGCCGAAGTTGAAATCGTGGTTGCCGAGCGTCACATAGTCGTAGCCGCAGCGGTTCATGATCCCGGCAAAGGCGCGGCCGTCGCCGATCGTGTCGTGGCAGAAGGCGCCCAGCGGCGAGCCCTGCAGCAGATCGCCGCCGTCGATGACGAGCGTATTCCCGTCCTTTTCAAAGCGGCTCGCGCATTTGAAAAGGCCGATGTCCCGCTCGTCGCGGCTGCGGTAGTCCGTGGGGTAAATGTATCCGTGCAGGTCGGAAGTGAAGTAAACAGTCAGCTTCTTATCTGCCATAGCGTCTTATCCCCTTGCAAGTTTCGTGCGGATCTTCGCGGAGATCCACTCGATGATGAGCACGAGCACGATGAGTCCGAGCAGTATCGCGCCCACCTCGTTCCAGCGGTAGGAGCTCATCGCAAAGATGAGCGGCGCGCCGATGCCGCCCGCGCCGACGAGACCGAGAACGGTGGCGTCGCGCAGGTTCATGTCAAAGCGGTAGATGATCGTGGAGGTGAAGTCCGCGGTGAGCTGCGGCAGGATACCGTAGCGGATCTTCTGGAACGTGGTGCATCCAGCGGCGTCGAGCGATTCGAGAATGCGCTTGTCGAGATCCTCGATGCTCTCGATGAACATCTTCGTCACCATGCCGATCGAGCAGAGCGACATCGTGAGAAGCCCCGCGAACGGCCCGGGGCCGGTGACGCGGATGAACATAAGGCCATACACAAACGCCGGGATCGTGCGGATGGCGGCGATCACGGTGCGCCCGATGAGCGCGATCGGCTTCGGCACAAGATTGCTCGCTGAAAGGAACGCCAGCGGCAGCGAGATGACCGCGCCGACGATCGTGCCGAGAAACGCGATGCAGAACGTCTCCAGCAGCAGATACGGCACGCCGTTCGTGCCGAGCGTGAAAAGGAGCTTTCCCGACGGGTGGAAAATGCCGGAGAGGATGTTCCCCGCCACGGCGAGGCCGTTGCCGGTGGGGTTGCTCACGCGCACGGCGCTGCCCGACCACGCGAGCAGGCACGCGACGATGAACGCCGCAAGGAGCTGCCGGATCCACGTTTTCGGCGCGGATTCGTAGGCCCTGAGAATTTTCTTGTCCATAGCTTCTCCCCTCAGGTCAGGCGCTTACGCAGCCAGTGGCTGAGCGCCTCGATGACGATGACGGTCACGAAAAGAACGATGAGGATCATGCCGAGACTGTCGTACTCGCGCCAGCCGATCTTCTCATTCATAATGAGACCGAGACCGCCCGCGCCCACGTAGCCGAGGATGGACGCATAGCGCACGTTGCCCTCCAGACAGAAGAGCGAAACGGAAAGATACGTCGGCAGCACCTGCGGGAACACGGCGGTCGTGAAGGCCTGCAGGCGCGTTGCGCCGAGCGCCTCCATCGCCTCATACGGCCCCATATCGACCGTTTCAATGATCTCAAAAAGCTGCTTGCCGACATAGGCGAATGTGAAAACGGCGATGGCGCACGTACCCGCCATCGTGCCGAGACCGAAGATGTAGGTAGCGATCAGCGCGCACACGAGCGTCGGCAGCGTGCGGACAAGGCTCAGAAAGAGCCGCACAATGAATACGACGACGCGGTTCGTAACGATATTGCTTGCCGCGGCGATAGCGAACGGGATGGCCAGCACCGCGCCGATGAACGAGCCGAGAAACGACATTTTGATCGTGTCCCACAGCGGCGTCCAAATTTTGGAGAGATAGGCGGTGTTCGGCGGGAACATGGCCTTGAGAATGTCGAAAAACTTGCTGCCGCGCTTTACGAGCACGGCGAAATCGAACCCCGTCACGCGCACGGAGACCGCCGCGAGCGCCACCACGATGAGAATAACGATCGGCGCGCGGCTGCGTTTTTCCTTCACGACCGTTCCGTCAGAGAGCGTGTAGGTGCGGGGCTTGAACACGCGGTCGTAGAGACTCATGCGGGTTCCTCCGTTTCATCCTCGCCGTAGATCGCGGCGAGAACGTCCTTATCAACGTTGGCGGACGGCCCGTCATAGACGATCTTTCCCGCGCGGATGCCGATGATGCGGTCGGCATATTCCAGCGCCAGCTCGACATGGTGAATGTTCAGAAGGATCGTGATGCCCATGTCCTTGTTGATATGCACGAAGTCCTGCATGACCTGTTTGGCCGTGACAGGGTCGAGCGCCGCGACCGGCTCGTCGGCAAGGATGATCTTCGGGTCCTGCGTGAGCGTGCGCGCGAGCGCCACGCGCTGCTGCTGGCCGCCGGAGAGCTGGTCGGCGCGCATATACGCCTTATCGAGAATACCGACCTTGTCGAGCGATTCGAGCGCCTTGATCTTGTCCGATTTCCGGAACGCGCCGAGCAGCACGCGCCAGAACGGCATATCCGGCACACACGCGGCCAGAACGTTCTGGATAACGCTCGTGCGCGTCACGAGATTGAACGACTGGAACACCATGCCGATGCCGCGGCGGAAACGCCGCAGGCTCTTGCCGGAGAGCGAGCTCACATCCGTGCCGTTCACCGTCAGCGCGCCGGAGGTGATCCGGTGCATCCGGTTCACCGAACGCAGCAGCGTAGACTTGCCCGCACCGGAGCGGCCGATGATCGCGGCGAATTCGCCGTCGGCGATCGTGAGATCTACATCGTCCAGCCCGACCGTGCCGTTGGGATATACCTTGGAAACGTGGTCAAATACAATCATACGGACTCCTCTTTCTTATATAGCGCGCGGGGAGGGCGGCACAGCGGAAGGTTTGATGCTGTACCGTCCTCCCCGCAGTTGGGAAAGTGTCTCAGTTGGCGGCGGAGAGCTCCTGGATGAGCTTCTGCGCGGCGCGCTCGTTGTCATAGTCGGAGGACTGCGCGATCTGATAGCCGTTGTGGCTGTAGATGGCGATGACCTGCTTGCCGGCATCGGTATTGCCGATGTTGATGAACGCCTGCTGCAGCGCGGCGATCAGATCGGCATCCATGATGGGCGAGTTCTTGCTCACGGAGATGGTGTCGTTGTAGATGGGCGCGGTGACGCCGATGACGCCGGTCTCCTCCCAGATGGAGCCTTCACGGCCGAACTCGCTGTTCCAGCGCTCGGCATAGTCGCGGCGGGCGTCGGCATAGGTCACGAGAACGTCGACCTGGCCGGAGGCGAGACGCGCGAACGCGCTGGCGTAGGAGTCAGACTGCACGGCGCTGGAGAGATCCGAGATGCCCTTGCCGTAGTGGTCCTGCAGCCAGAGAGCGGGGTAAATGTAGCCCGCGGGAGAGGACGTGCCCATGACGCTCCAGTTGGCGCCGTCGAGGTCTTCCCAGGTGAGCTCTTCCCCGGCGTTGACCTTGTCCTGCAGCTCCTTGCCCTTTTCGGACGGGCCGGCGATGAACAGAGCGCGGTAGGAAACCGCCTGACGGTCGGAAGCCTCGGTGGGCTGGCCGTCGTTCCAATCCTTCGCGTTGTCGGAATCCTTGCTCAGACCGTCGCGGGTGGCGGTGAGAATGACCTCGGCGCCGTCGTCATAGAGAACGTAGGTGCCGCCGGGGATGAGGCCGACGTCGATCGTACCGGCTTCAAGACCTTCGCCGACCGCTTCATACGTCGTGCCGACGGTGATCTCCACCTCGCCGACTTCGTAGCCGAGAGCGGCGAGCTCGTTCTTGAGCATCTCCTTGAGAGGCTCGGTGACGGTGATGATCTCCTGCGGCTCGCGGGACGGGACGAACGCGACCTTCAGGGTGTCGATCTTCTTCGCGGTGGGTTCGGCGGCGGGCTCTTCCGCAGCGGGAGCCTCGGTAGCCGGCATTTTTGCCGGCGGTGATCGGTTTCCTGGTGGG
>OHBJ01002671.1_pt1 | contig 11933 bp, 8 predicted proteins | sample 1577241 | NCBI WGS metagenome assembly OHBJ01 (sample SAMEA3541594, study PRJEB24748) | human gut metagenome | biome: human gut; feature: human-associated habitat; material: faeces | place: China | collected 2012
TACAGGAAGAATTTGTTCAGGATTCGGCTCAGGCTGCCGGGCTCGTTGGAAACCGCTGAGAATCGAATGCATATGTACGTCCGCAACAAATGGTTTCAAAATCGTCCTTCCCCTCCAATACTATACAGAAAGGCCACGGAATCATCCGTGGCCTTTCATCATTTCGCATTACATGAAGCTCAGCACCAGGGTCAGCAGAACCCAGACAATGGCGATCCACTTGGTGGACACGGCCAGCGTATGATCCAGACCGCCCTTCTTATTCTTACTCAGATAAGATTCGGAAGCGCCGGAAATCGCAGCGGACAGACCAGCCTCCTTGCCGGACTGCATCAACACGACCACGATCAGCGCAACGCTACACAGAGCCTCCAAAACAATCAGAATCGTCTCCAGAACACCCATTACAAAAACCTCCCTCCGCCAGATTCGCGGACTCAAATAGTAAACGGTTCGTCAAAAAAAAGCGAACCTCCCGATAGCCCGAATAGTATAGCATATGTTTTTCCAAATTTCAAGGGCAGATTTTTCTTCGTTAGGAAGTTTTGTTTTTACTGTTTCCAATGCAGCATAGAAGATTTCGTAAGAGGTATTCTTCTTTCCATCATACATCAGATGGTTTACGAATTTAGAAACCTTCTGGTCATTAAATACCGGATCCGGAAGGATCACACGTTTTTTTGGTTTTGCTTTTCTCATTTTTCTTAAAAAAAATAATGTTTTTTGTTTGGGGCTGCGACTCTTGTTTACTTCAACGCTTCCACCGAAGCATTTACTCAACCTTTATAGCTTATTCCAACAAACCAAAAACTTAAATTAAAATACTTTTTTTCTTTTCGGAATTTCAGCTAGGCTTCAAATTACTTTTTACCTTTACCTTTTGCAGGAGCTGCTGCTTGTCCGGCTTTCGGGCGTTTAGCACCGTATTTAGAACGTCTTTGTGTACGACCAGCCACACCCGCTGTATCCAAAGTACCACGAACAATGTGATAACGTACACCCGGAAGGTCTTTCACACGACCACCACGAACCAATACGATTGAGTGTTCCTGCAAGTTGTGTCCTTCTCCCGGAATATAAGAGTTCACTTCCTTAGAGTTTGTCAGACGTACACGAGCAACCTTACGCATTGCTGAATTCGGTTTTTTCGGAGTAGTAGTATACACACGAACACAAACACCACGTCTTTGAGGACATGAATCCAGTGCCGGAGACTTACTTTTCTCAACCAAAACCTCTCTTCCTTTTCTTACTAGCTGTTGAATAGTAGGCATTTTGTTTGATTTTTAATTGTTATATATTGTTTATTAATTTACTATTTTAATCCAAAACTATACATTTTGGGCTGCAAAGTTACGAATAACATTTTAATAAACAATACTTTTAAGCAATAAAAATAGCCTGTCTCCAAAAAAAATCTTTTGAAAAACAGGCTAATATGCCATTTCCACGACAAAGCTATAACTTATGCCTCTCCTTTAAAGCCACTCATAGGAGGAATAAAAGTCTTGCCATCAGGACCGCCATTGGCACCATTCATTTCTTCAGGCATACGGATCGGTCCAAAGTTGCGCTCATACTTTGCCACATTTTCTTGTAAAGCATACATCAGACGCTTAGCGTGTTCAGGAGTCAATACAATACGAGATTGAACTCCTGCTTTCGGCAACCCAGGCATTACACGTACAAAATCTACTATGAATTCTGAACTAGAATGGGTAATTATGGCAAGATTGGCATATGTGCCTTGTGCTACTTCTTCTTTCAACTCTATTTGAAGCTGATTGTTGTTTTTTTCGTTTTCCATGATTATTTTCTTCTATAATTAAAGGTAAATATTATCTGCTTATTATTAGCAGGCGAACAAAAATAAGGAAAAGGAACCAATCAAGCAACAATAGACGCACTAAATATCATTTTTTTCTATACAGAGAGGAATATAAGGAATGGTAAACCAAAAGCAAGATCCTTTTCCTTCTTCTGATTCTACCCCGATACATCCCCCCATTTTTTCCACAATAGTACGACAAATTGCAAGCCCCAGCCCTGTTCCCGGTTTAGCTGAATCAAGTCTCACAAATCGTTCAAACACTTTCTGCTTTTGGGATTCAGGAAAACCACATCCGGTATCAGCCACATAAAAATAAAGCATTTTTCCATGAATTTCATAACCTAAACGAATACTGCCTTTGGTAGTAAACTTAATAGCATTTGTCAATAGATTAATAAGTACTTGAGAAAGCCGTTTTTTTTCCGCCACGACAAAACAAGGAGCAGAAAGTGTTACACAATTCAAAACAACCTCCTCGGCAACAATTCGTGTACGCATTGCGCTTGCCAATTCTTCCAATAATATATTCAGCTCCATTTCTTCCTCTGCAAAAGTCAATGTTCCCGACTCTATTTTTGACAGATCTAAAATATCATTAATAAGCTGAAGCAGCAAAGAACAATTATTTTCCAGAACTTCTGCATACATTCGCTTTTCTTCTTCGGTAGCAGCAGTAACAATCAAATTCGAAAACCCCATAATAACATTAAGCGGCGTTCGTATCTCGTGGCTCATATTGGCTAGAAACACTGATTTATTTTGATTAGCAGCTTCGGCTTGAGCCTGAGCGGCTCTAGCTTTCCTCAACTCGACTTGCAATTGATGGTTGAGTTCTTCCAATTCTTCTATTGTTTTCATAGCAGCCCAATGTACCCCTTCCCTGCTCCCTGAGGATGGCATAAATATATAAAAAAGCGTGGGAACTGTTTTAATGTCTTATCTGTGTTAGAGGTATCCCCATACCCACGGAACAAATAAAAACAACAGTCCCACGCCGTTATGCATATTTCCTTTTAGAAGGAAGTATAAACACACGACGTGAGCGTTCTGTTGTATCCACTTTGTTCCGCTTCGAAAATTGGGGATTTTCTAACACAAAGTAATATCAAAAACGCTCTATTTACATTAATATATCAAACACGAACTCTCTTTGTCGCTTTGAATGACTACAAATATAGATATATTATTCTGAAAAAGGGACTATTATTATCAAACTTTTAGAAAAACAATGATAGCCTGTTGAGAAATGGCTGAAATCTTTTTATCACAAAATATGATTTACGAATGATTCGGAATGTCATTTCTATTTAGTGAAGACCGGCTTGCCAATGCCGTATGATTTCGCTTGACTTCCTTTGTGCAGTTGACTTATTGCTACTATCGCATAGAAGGCTTGTTGGTGTTAACTTACCATTAAGGAAAATTACGCAAACATATAAATGTGGAAAAGAAATCAGCTACAAAAGTCCGTGGCTAGTATCGGAGCAATGCCGGCTCTCGACTTTTCCTATACGTGATTTGTCATACAATGACAAATCCACAAAACCAACTGTATTTTTCATCCACAAGCGGAAATATGTTTCCTCCTTTCATTAACTGCCAAAACGTCCTGTTAATGGGAGTTCCGGTGGTGAATGAACATGCCGTGTTGTCTTTTCAGCCTCCTTTCATTTTAAAACATCTTTCGGTGAAAAAAATGCTGAAGGCAGATTTGAAAACGGCTTGGGAAGTGTGACTGAAATGGGAGTGAAGGGATACCCTTTCATTATTAGCCGGCGGTTGTCCGCACGTTTTGATTAAAATGTAAGGATGAACAAAAAAAAAGGAATGACCAATTTGATGAAAGGTAATCTCATCTGCCCTTACATAAAAAACATACCGGGCTTTTTTTAAAAGGTGGTGAAGTTTGTAAGAAACTTCCCGATCTTTTTAAAAGACATCAAGGTCTTTTTGACACATACAGTGGCACAAGCCTGTACCTATATATGTGTAAGCCCACACGTATATATGCATCGGGCTACACGGACGTACGCATAAGCCTACACATATATATGTCATTGTGTCAGATTCCGTCATATCCTGTACCGGAATTTGATTTGTTTGCCTCCTCTTCTAGACAAACGCTTTTTTATGTTGTATATTTGTAATTCGCCCAATCTCAAAAAGTGCCTCATGAATGTATTCATCACTCTCAAAACAATCTTCCCCGGAAGCATATTGAAAGAAAGCCGGGAAGATATCTTCGAAAAACATTGAAGAGGCAGTAGAATCAGAATCCTCGAAAGATGCTGTCAAGAAGACGACGCCATGCTCCCTGATACAGGAAGTAACCGCTTTTCTCACCTCCCGCTGCCGCTTCCGGCTCAATGTACTGACCGAGGTAGCGAGTGTGAATACTGGTTCCTTTCATCCTGATTGAGACAAGAGCATACTTGCGTCACTCCATTTTTCCGCTATGTAATGGTAGGGAAAAGTGATGAAGTCAGGAGGGTATACCCATGCCGGGTGAACAATAAAAAGGTCGGTCTCCCATTAGGAAAACCGACCTTCTATTTAAAGTCTTAATGAATCGTATTATTCTACTTCACTATAGTCAAGTACATTTTTGCGATTTGCCAAGATGCGATCGTATTCTTCTTTCGAACCAACAACAATCTTTTCAAATTCACGCTGTCCGGTACCGGCAGGGATCAAGTGACCGCAAATCACATTTTCCTTCATACCTTCCAATCTATCTACTTTACCATTAATAGCAGCTTCATTCAGAACCTTGGTCGTTTCCTGGAATGATGCAGCAGACATGAAGCTTGAAGTTCCCAAAGCAGCGCGAGTAATACCTTGCAGAATCTGAGTAGATGTTGCAGGAATAGCATCACGCACTTCAACGGGTTTCAAGTCACGACGCTTCAACATACTGTTCTCATCACGCAACTTACGGGCTGTTACAATCTGACCCGGTTGCAAGTTCTGAGAATCTCCGGCATCAACAACCACCTTCTTACCCCAAATACGGTCATTTTCTTCCATGAAGTCTTGCTTATCTACCACTTGCTGTTCCAAGAAGCGGGTATCACCCGGTTCATCAATTTCAACTTTACGCATCATTTGACGAACGATAATCTCAAAGTGCTTATCATTAATCTTCACACCTTGCAGACGGTAAACATCCTGTACCTCGTTTACGATATATTCCTGTACAGCCGTAGGACCTTTAATGGCCAAGATGTCGGCAGGAGTAATCGCACCATCAGACAGCGGAGTTCCGGCGCGTACATAGTCGTTCTCCTGAACAAGAATCTGCTTAGAAAGATTAACCAAGTACTTCTTCACTTCACCAGTCTTAGATGTTACAATGATCTCACGGTTACCACGTTTAATCTTACCCATGGTAACTTCACCATCGATTTCAGAAACCACAGCAGGGTTGGACGGGTTACGTGCCTCAAACAATTCTGTAACACGAGGCAAACCACCGGTGATATCACCAGCTTTACCAACAGCGCGCGGAATCTTCACAAGGATGTCACCGGCCTTTACCGATTGATTGTTTTCAATAACAACGTGTCCACCCACAGGGAAGTTATAAGTACGTATCAAGTTACCATCTTCTGTCGTAATATGAGCAGAAGGAACTTTTGTCTTATCCTTAGATTCGATAATGATGATTTCACGCAAACCGGTAGCTTCATCCGATTCTACCTTATAAGTTACGTTCTCAACCATACTCTCGAACTCAATCTTACCGGTTGCTTCAGTAATAATAACAGCGTTGAACGGGTCCCATTTAGCAATCAGTTTACCCTTCTCAACCACATCACCGTCAGCAGCATACAATTTAGAACCGTAAGGAACATTATGAGTCGATAAAATGATACCGGTATTTACATCAATAAAGCGAACCTCGGCCAAACGACCTACTACCACTTTCACAGCTTCACCGGTAGTTTCATCTACTGTATCAACAGTACGAAGTTCCTCAAATTCCAGACGAGCATTGTTTTTGGCAACAATACTTGCATTGGCAGCCATGTTACCGGCAATACCACCGGCATGGAAAGTACGCAACGTCAACTGAGTACCCGGCTCACCGATAGACTGTGCAGCAATGACACCGACAGCTTCTCCCTTTTGAACCATACGGCTGGAAGCAAGGTTACGTCCGTAACACTTGGCACATACGCCTTTCTTCGATTCGCAAGTCAATACAGAACGGATTTCTACACTTTCAATCGGAGAATCTTCAATTTCCTGTGCGATATCCTCAGTAATTTCTTCACCTCCGGCAACAATCAACTTACCGGTGGTAGGATGAATAATATCATGTACAGAAACACGTCCGAGGATACGTTCATACAGAGTGGCAATAACTTCATCGTTATTTTTCAAAGCAGTACAAACCAAACCGCGCAGTGTTCCACAGTCTTCTTCATTAATAATCACATCATGCGATACGTCTACAAGACGACGAGTCAAGTATCCGGCATCGGCAGTCTTCAAAGCTGTATCCGCCAAACCTTTACGAGCACCGTGGGTAGAGATAAAGTACTCCAATACCGACAAACCTTCCTTAAAGTTTGAAAGAATCGGGTTTTCAATAATCTGAGCACCTTCAGCACCGGCCTTTTGCGGCTTAGCCATCAAACCACGCATACCTGACAACTGACGAATCTGTTCCTTAGAACCACGAGCACCGGAATCAAGCATCATAAATACTGAGTTGAAACCTTGGTCATCATTTTTAATAGTCTTATAAAGGATGTCAGACAAATCGCTGTTGACATGAGTCCATGTATCAATAACCTGGTTGTAACGTTCATTATCAGTGATGAAACCCATATTATAGTTCATCATGATTTGCTCAACTTCTTCGTTACCGCGTTTTACCAGTTCTTCTTTTTCCTTCGGAATAATAATATCACCCAAGTTGAATGACAAACCACCCTTGAACGCCATGTGGTAACCTAAGTTCTTAATACCGTCCAAGAATTCACAAGCACGAGCAACACCCACAGCCTTAATAACATCACTAATGATGTCGCGCAAAGACTTTTTAGAAATAATGGTATTCAGATAACCTACTTCAGCCGGAACGATTTCATTTACAATCACACGACCTACAGAAGTTTCTTTCATCATCACATCTACAATGTTGCCATCCTTATCCAGGTCTTTTACAACAACATTGATGATAGCATGAATATCTACCTTTCCTTCATTATAAGCAATCAAAGCTTCTTCCGGTCCATAGAATGTCAGTCCCTCACCCTTCGCACCTTTTCTCAGTTTTGTAATATAATACAAACCAAGTACCATATCCTGTGCGGGTACAGTAATAGGTGCGCCATTAGCCGGATTCAAAATATTATGTGCCTGAAGCATCAACATCTGAGCTTCCAATATAGCCTCATTACTCAAAGGCAAGTGAACAGCCATTTGGTCACCGTCAAAGTCGGCATTGAACGCAGTACATGCCAATGGGTGTAATTGGATAGCCTTACCTTCAATCATATGGGGTTGGAATGCCTGAATACCCAAACGGTGCAATGTCGGCGCACGGTTGAGTAATACCGGATGTCCTTTCATGACATGCTCCAAGATATCCCAAATAACAGGTTCTTTGCGGTCTACTATCTTCTTGGCAGACTTAACAGTCTTCACGATACCGCGTTCTATCAATTTACGGATAATAAACGGCTTGTAAAGTTCGGCAGCCATCAATTTAGGAATACCGCATTCTCCCATTTTCAATTCAGGACCAACGACAATTACCGAACGGGCTGAGTAGTCAACACGCTTACCCAACAGGTTCTGACGGAAACGTCCTTGCTTACCTTTCAAACTATCAGACAGAGATTTCAACGGACGGTTTGCATCTGTTTTTACAGCACTTGACTTACGTGAGTTATCGAACAATGAATCGACAGCTTCCTGCAACATACGTTTTTCGTTGCGTAAGATTACTTCAGGAGCCTTGATTTCAATCAGTCTCTTCAGACGGTTGTTACGAATAATCACACGACGATACAAATCATTCAAGTCAGAAGTTGCAAAACGACCACCATCCAACGGAACCAACGGACGAAGTTCGGGCGGAATCACCGGAACAATACGTACAATCATCCATTCAGGTTTATTGCGTCCGCGAGATGCACGGAACGATTCAACGACCTGCAAGCGTTTCAATGCTTCATTCTTGCGCTGTTGTGAAGAGTCGTTGCTTGCCTTATGACGCAATTCATAAGAAAGTGCATCCAAGTCAAGTTTAGCCAACAAATCATAGATGGCTTCAGCTCCCATCTTAGCAATAAACTTGTTAGGGTCTGTATCTTCCAGATACTGATTTTCTCTCGGAAGTTTTTCCAGCAAATCCAGATATTCCTCTTCCGAAAGCAAATCATATTCATTTACGCCTTCTTCAGCGGCAGCACCCGGCTGAATTACGACATAACGTTCATAGTAAATAATAGAATCAAGTTTCTTGGTAGGCAATCCCAACAAGTAACCGATTTTGTTCGGCAATGAACGGAAATACCAAATGTGTGCCACAGGCACTACCAGCTGGATATGCCCCATACGTTCACGACGAACTTTCTTTTCTGTCACTTCAACACCGCAACGGTCACAAACGATTCCTTTATAACGAATACGTTTGTACTTACCGCAATGACATTCATAGTCTTTTACCGGACCGAAGATGCGTTCGCAGAACAAACCGTCACGTTCGGGTTTGTAGGTACGGTAGTTGATAGTTTCGGGCTTCAACACCTCACCACTCGAATTCTCAAGGATTTCTTCAGGTGAAGCCAAACCAATTGAGATTTTCGAGAAATTACTCTTTATCTTCGTTTCTTTTCTAAAAGCCATACTTTCTTGTTTATATTGTAAAGAGTTATATTTTTATTATTCAAGGTTGATACTCAATCCCAATCCTCTCAATTCATGTAACAATACATTCAGAGATTCAGGAATGCCCGGAGTAGGCATCGGTTCACCTTTTACAATAGCCTCGTAAGCCTTAGAACGTCCAACAACGTCATCAGACTTAATAGTCAGGATTTCCTGCAAGATATGCGCTGCGCCGAATGCTTCGAGCGCCCAAACTTCCATTTCTCCGAAACGCTGACCACCGAACTGAGCCTTACCACCAAGCGGTTGCTGAGTAATAAGAGAGTACGGACCGATAGAACGTGCGTGCATCTTGTCTTCAACCATGTGGCCTAACTTCAACATATAGGTCACACCTACCGTTGCCGGTTGGTCAAAGCGTTCACCGGTACCACCATCACAAAGATACGTCTTACAGTAACGAGGCAATCCGGCTTTATCCGTCCATTCATTTAAGTCATCCATAGATGCACCATCGAAAATAGGAGTAGCAAATTTCACGCCCAATTCTTTTCCGGCACGACCTAATACAGCTTCAAAAATCTGACCGATGTTCATACGAGAAGGCACACCCAACGGATTCAATACGATATCTACCGGAGTACCATCAGCCAAGAACGGCATATCCTCCTGACGGACAACACGAGATACAATACCCTTATTACCGTGACGACCTGCCATCTTATCACCCACACCAATCTTACGTTTCTTAGCAATATAAACTTTAGCCATCTGAATAATACCTGAAGGCAATTCATCACCTATTGTGATTGCAAACTTCTTACGTTTCAGTTCGGCGTCCAGTTCTTTATACTTCTTCAGGTAGTTCATTACCAAGTCACGAATCATATCGTTCTTGTGAGCATCCGCTGTCCACTTGCTCAACTGAATCACTGTATAATCCAATGACTCAAGGTCGCGTTTTGTAAACTTAGCGCCCTTAGCGATAACTTCGGTTCCCAAGTAATCTTTTACACCCTGAGAGACTTTACCATTAGTTAATACCAACAATTTATCAATTAAGATATCCTTCAGCTTAGCTGCCTTTTCTTCAAATTCATCATTCAGTTTCGGCAAAATAGCTTTGTCGGCATTCTTTTCACTTCTGGTTTTCACAACGCGAGAGAACAACTTCTTGTCAATAACGACACCACGCAATGAAGGAGAAGCTTTCAATGAAGCATCCTTTACATCACCGGCTTTGTCACCAAAGATAGCGCGAAGCAATTTTTCTTCAGGAGAAGGATCTGATTCACCTTTCGGAGTAATCTTACCAATCAAAATATCACCCGGTTCAATACGAGCACCGACACGTACAATACCGTTCTCATCCAAATCCTTAGTTGCTTCTTCACTCACGTTAGGAATATCAGAAGTCAATTCTTCCATACCGCGCTTCGTTTCGCGCACTTCCAATATATATTCATCCACGTGTACAGAAGTCAATAAGTCTTCACGTACAACGCGTTCATTCAATACAATAGCATCCTCATAGTTATATCCTTTCCAAGGCATATAAGCAACCAACAGGTTCTTACCCAATGCCAATTCACCACCTTGTGTTGAATAACCTTCCGTCAGAATATCACCTTTCTTTACACGCTGACCCTTATCACAAATAGGACGAAGGTCAATAGTCATGCTTTGGTTAGTCTTACGGAATTTAGGAATTCTATATTCTTTCAAAGCAGGTTCGAAGCTGACAAATTCCTCATCTTCCGTTCTGTCATACAAAATCCGGATAGTGGTTGCATCTACATATTCAATCACACCGTCACCTTCAGCAGCAATCTGAGTACGAGAATCTTCAACCAATTGCTTTTCGATACCTGTACCTACAATAGGAGCCTCTGTACGCAACAAAGGAACTGCCTGGCGCATCATGTTAGAACCCATCAATGCACGGTTAGCATCATCATGTTCCAAGAACGGAATCAAAGATGCCGCAATAGAAGCAATCTGTTGAGGAGATACATCCATCAACTCTACCTGATCAGGAGTAACAACCGGATAATCGGCATCGCGACGAGCCTTAACCTTGTCACGAACAAACTTACCTTCATCATCCAAAGGTGCATTACCCTGAGCAATAATCTTATCTTCTTCTTCTTCTGCTGTCAAGTATTCAATTCCTTCATCAGAAATATCCACCTTACTATCAGCTACCTTACGATAAGGAGTAGAAATGAAACCAAGTTCATTAATTTTAGCATAAACGCACAAAGAAGAAATCAAACCGATATTAGGACCTTCAGGGGTTTCAATCGGACACAAACGACCATAGTGAGTATAGTGTACGTCACGCACCTCGAAACCGGCACGTTCACGCGACAAACCACCGGGACCTAACGCAGACAAACGACGTTTGTGAGTAATTTCAGCCAACGGATTGGTCTGGTCCATGAATTGTGACAATGCATTTGTACCGAAGAATGAATTGATAACAGAAGAAATAGTCTTCGCATTAATCAAATCAATCGGAGTAAACACTTCATTGTCACGCACATTCATACGCTCACGGATGGTACGAGACATACGTGCCAGACCAATCGCAAATTGATTGGACAACTGTTCTCCTACAGTACGTACACGACGGTTACTCAAGTGGTCAATATCATCAACATCCGCTTTAGAGTTAATCAGCTCAATCAGATACTTAATGATTTCAATAATATCTTGTTTTGTCAATACCTTCACATCCATGTCCGTAGTCAGTCCCAACTTTTTGTTGATTCTGTAACGTCCTACCTCGCCAAGGTCATATCTTTTTTCAGAGAAGAACAGGTTATTGATAACCTCACGAGCACTGGCATCATCAGCAGGATCTGCATTACGCAACTGACGGTAGATGTACAATACAGCTTCCTTCTCTGAGTTACTTGGGTCTTTCTGTAAAGTATTGAAAATAATTGAATAGTCAGAAGAATTAGCTTCTTCATTGTGAACGAGGATATTCTGGATACCAGATTCCAAAATCAAATCGATATGTTCCGGTTCGATTACAGTTTCACGGTCGATTACAACCTCGTTACGTTCAATAGAAACAACTTCACCAGTATCTTCATCAACGAAATCCTCAGTCCAAGTTTTCAGCACACGAGCTGCCAGCTTACGACCAATAATCTTTTTCAAGTTGGCTTTATTAACTTTTACATCTTCAGCCAAATTAAAGATTTCCAGTGTTTATTGCCTATCGAAGCACATTTACTTAACAAAA
>OHBJ01002676.1_pt1 | contig 11923 bp, 7 predicted proteins | sample 1577241 | NCBI WGS metagenome assembly OHBJ01 (sample SAMEA3541594, study PRJEB24748) | human gut metagenome | biome: human gut; feature: human-associated habitat; material: faeces | place: China | collected 2012
GGGCGGAGTTGCCCGCCATATTGGTCACCGGGTCCACCTGGCGGAACAGCTCCGGCATCGGTCCTTCGTTCCGGACCGCCAGAGCGTACATCCCCCGACAGCAGGAGAGCGTTAAGCCGTTCAGGGTCCCCAGGCAGGAGATGACGATCAGCACGAACACCACTGTGCCCGCCGTCTCCCCGAACACCCGCTGGAAGGCCATCTTGGCCGCTGCCTCGCCGCTGGCCATCAGCTCCTCCGTCGTCACTGCGCCGGTGAGACCGATGTAGTAGAGAATATAGGTGAGCACCACGATAAAAGAGCCCACCACCAGGGCTCGGGGCAGGGTCCGCTTGGCATCCCGCAGCTCCGCGTTGATGGAGGTAGCCAAGATCCACCCCTCATAGGCGAAAGCTACCGCCACGGTAGAGGCCATCAGCCCCTCGCCGGTGGAGATGGCGCCGGTACTCATGGTGGCGAAGTTCTCCGCCATGCGGCCGTTCATCATGCCCACCGCCGCGCCGCAGGCGGCCATCAGCGCCAGGGGGATCATCTTGATAACAGTGGTGGACACCTGGAACCTGCCTGCCAGCCTGGGTGCCAGGGCGTTGAGCACGTGGTCCAGGCACAGCATCGCCCCGGCGATGGTCATGCAGGCGCCGCCGGTGATGTCCCAGCCCAGCATATTGTCGCGTATCTCGTCGTGGTCGTGGCCCTTTGTCTGCCAGTCCTCCGGGGTATAATGGCAGAAGGGCGGCAGGGCAAAGCGGTATTTCTCCAGCATGGACTCCATGTCCCGCAGGGCGCGGTTGATCTCGGAACGCTTCATGGTTCTCCTCCCTTTCAGACCGACATCCGGCGGACGCCGGTATTTTCTTTCATAAAGGCCAGCGCTTCCTCGTGGCTGATGGGCGGCTCCAGCTTGGCGGTGATCTCCATGCGGAGAAAGCCGTCCTCGCGGGTAAGGCTGCTGTCCGTCACCTGTCCCCCGTGCTTTTTCAGCAGCTCGTCAAAGCGCCGCTGCATGTCCTCGGTGTCCTCCATCTCCACCAGTATCTCCTGCGTGGTCAGCGCATCGGCACCCACAGGGAAGCGGTGGAGGATCACCTGAATGGCCACCAGCACGGCGGACTCGAACAGTCCCAACCAGTACATGCCCGCGCCCACGGCCATGCCGATGGCGGCAGTTCCCCACATGCCGGCGGCTGTGGTCAGGCCGCGGATGGAGTTGCCGTTTTTGAAGATGACGCCGGCACCCAGAAAGGAGATGCCGCTGACCACCTGCGCGGCGATACGGGCGGGGTCGGCACCGCGGAGCCCGTCCAGGTCGAGGCAGTCCAGAAAGGCATATTTGGAGACGATCATAAACAGCGCGGAGGTGCAGGCGATGATGCAGTGGGTGCGGATGCCCGCCTCCTTCCGCCGCTTGCTGCGCTCCAGTCCCACCAGAGCGCCCAGCGCCGCCGACAGCAGCAGCCGCAGCAGGAACTCCAGATTATCATATATGGTAAGGGTGGCCTCGGGCACGTATTGTGTCAATCCGGTAAGCATAAGGTATCTCCTTTCCGCGGCAGGACAGGCAGAATGGACGCCGCGTTTGATGGATTATCATTATATCACGGCGGCGGCGGATTGCAAGTTTTACATTTGCTTTGCACTGATTTTACTTTTCATTTACATAAAGTTTAGTCATTTTAACCGAAAACGTTACCAGCGGTTTGTAGAATGTGTAAAAGTTGCGTCGAACCGATGCGGATGGTGCCTGTGCATTGTTGACAAATGCGGTCGAGGTGACTATAATACGTCTATTCGAAGCAGTGATTCACTGCGGCTGAATAATCTTTAAGGAGGAATTTGTTATGAAGAAGTTTTTTGCTCTTCTGCTGGCGCTGGTCATGGCTCTGAGCCTGGTGGCCTGCGGCGAGAAGAAGGACGAGCCTAAGACCGACGGCGACGACGCTACCTATCCCGAGTATTTCGCGGGCATGGACGAGCTGATCACCGCTGCCAAGGCCGAGGGTGAGCTGGTGGTGTACGGCTCCTGCGAGGAGGAGTATCTGGCCGCTGCCTGCCAGCACTTCGAGGAGCTGTTCGGCATCAAGACCACCTTCCAGCGTCTGTCCACCGGCGAGGTGCAGGCCAAGATCGAGGAGGAGAACGGCAACCCCTCCGCTGACGTCTGGTTCGGCGGCACCACTGATCCGTACAATGTCTGCGCGGCGGAAGGCCTGCTGGAGCCCTATGCGGCTGTCAACGCCTCTCACCTGATCGGCGACATGTACAAGGACGCCGACAACAACTGGTTCGGCATCTACAAGGGCATCCTGGGCTTCATGGTCAACACCGACGAGCTGGCCCGCAAGGAGCAGGAAGCTCCCGCTGACTGGGCTGACCTGCTGAAGGACGAGTACAAGGGCGAGATCTGGCTGTCCAACTACAACACCGCCGGTACCGCCAAGCTGGTCGTGAACACCATGATCCAGAAGTACGGCCACGATGAGGGCATCAAGTACCTGGTTGACCTGGACAAGAACATTGAAGTGTACACCAAGTCTGGCTCCGGCCCCAGCAAGAACGTGGGCACCGGTGAGTGCATCATCGGCATCGGCTTCCTGCATGACGGCATCACCCAGATCGTGGATAACGGCTACACCAACGTGAGCCTGATCATCCCCTCCAGCGGCACCTCCTTCGAGGTGGGCGCCACCGCTATCTTCAAGGGCGCTGCCCACTCCAACGCCGCCAAGCTGTGGATCGAGTACGCTCTGTCCCCCGAGTGCGTTGAGCTGGCTGCCAAGAACGGCTCCTATCAGTTCCTGGTCATCGACAACGCCGAGCAGCCCTCTCAGGCTTCCGAGTTCGGTCTGGATCCCAACAACGTCATGGAGTATGACTTCGAGGATGCCAAGGCCAACACCACCACCTATGTGGAGGAGGTCATGGCTGCCCTGTCCAGCTCCGGCGCTGACACCGGTGCGGATCGTTTCAAGACCGAGTAATTCCGATCCGATCTGAATTTCCCAGCGATCTCATGCGGGGCGGCGGCTATGGCCGCCGCCCCGCTCGTTCTTTTTGCTATTCTGATTCATTCTAACTTACCATTCCTTTCGGGATGAGAAAGGAGCTGACCATGGCAAGAACCCAAAGCGCGGCGCTGGATCGAAAAAAACTGATGGCCGACCCCATCATGGTGACCACCATCGTCGTGCTCATTACCTTTCTGACTTTGTTTATCCTCTACCCGCTGGCCATACTGCTGGTGGATAGTTTTGTGGGAGACGGCACCTTCGGTTTTTCCATCTTCGAGCGCATTTTCAAGATGCCGACCTTTACCCGCGCCATTACCAACACGCTGAAGGTGGGTTTTCTGGTGGGCATTCTGTCCGCTCTCATCGGCCTGCTGTTCGCCTATGTGGAGGTCTACGTCCGCATGAACAAGTTTGTGGGCGGCCTTTTCAAGGTCGTGTCCATGCTGCCGGTAGTCTCCCCTCCCTTCGTGCTGTCCCTGTCCATGATCATGCTGTTCGGCAAGGCGGGCATCATCACCCGGTTCCTGCTGGGCATTTATGACAACAGCGTGTACGGCTTCTGGGGCATCGTCATCGTCCAGACGCTGACGTTCTTCCCGGTGTGCTACATGATGCTGAAGGGACTTCTGAAGAACATCGACCCGTCGCTGGAGGAAGCGGCACGGGACATGGGCGCCTCCCGCTGGAAGGTATTCACCAGCGTGACGCTGCCGCTGATGCTGCCCGGTCTGGGCAACGCCTTCCTGGTGACGTTCATCGAGTCCATCGCCGATTTTGCCAACCCCATGATCATCGGCGGCTCCTACGACACGCTGGCCACCACCATCTACCTGCAGATCACCGGCTCCTACGACAAGCCGGGCGCGGCGGCTATGGCCGTGGTGCTGCTGTGCATCACGCTGGCCATGTTCATCGTGCAGAAGTACTATCTGGAGCGCAAGACCGCCGCCACCCTGACCGGCAAGGCGTCCCGCGCCCGGATGCTCATCGAGGACAAGAGCGTCAAGACGCCGCTGACCATCCTGTGCGCGCTGGCGGCGGGCTTCGTGATCCTGATGTATATCTGCGTGCCCATCGGCGCGTTCTTCCCCACCTGGGGCTTCAAGTTCTTCCCGCTGACCACCAAATGGTTCGAGCTGGTGTTCACCCGGTACCACGGCTTCCAGGCGTTCCGCGACTCCTTTGTGCTGAGCCTGATCTCCGCGCCCATCACGGCGCTGCTGAGCATGATCATCTCCTATCTGGTGGTCAAGCGGAAATTCAGGAGCAAGGGCTTTATCGAGGCCGTGTCCATGCTGGCCATGGCGGTGCCTGGCACGGTACTGGGTGTGGGCTATATCCGCGGCTTCTCCAACGGCGTTTTCAACACGGGCTTTTTGCAGGGTCTGTACGGCACGGGACTGATCCTCATCATCGTGTTTGTGGTGCGCTCGCTGCCCACGGGCACGCGAAGCGGCATCTCCGCCCTGCGGCAGATCGACAAATCCATTGAGGAGTCCGCCTACGACATGGGCGCGGACAGCTTCAAGGTGTTCATGACGGTGACGCTGCCCCTCATCAAGGATTCGTTCCTCAGCGGTCTGGTGACGGCCTTCGTCCGCAGCATCACGGCTATTTCCGCCATCATCCTGCTGGTGACGCCGCAGTTCCTGCTGATCACCGTGCAGATCAACGAGTTCGCGGAGAAGGGCTCGTACAGTCTGGCCTGCGCCTTCGCCACCATCCTGATCGTTATCACCTACGGCGCGGTGCTGCTGATGAACCTGTTCATCAAGCACTTCGGCACCAGCAGAAAGCTCAAGGAGGAGGAATAAACCATGGAAAAAGTGAAAAAGGGCGTTCGGCTCGAGCATATATCCAAGATCTATCAGGATCCCAAGACCGGCAAGGATTTCTACGCGGTGAAGGATACCTCCCTGACCATCGAGCCGGGCAGCTTTGTGACGCTGCTGGGGCCCTCCGGCTGCGGCAAGACCACCACCCTGCGCATGATCGCAGGCTTTGAAAGCCCCGACGAGGGCGAGATCTATCTGGGCGACGAGGCCATCAACGAGCTGACACCCAACAAGCGGGACACCGCCATGGTGTTCCAGAGCTACGCCCTGCTGCCTCACTACAACGTATTCGACAACGTGGCCTACGGCTTGAAGCTGCGGAAGGTGCCCAAGGACGAGATCAAGGAGCGGGTCATGAGGATCCTTGATCTGGTGGAGCTGACGGGCATGGAGGGTCGTATGACCAACCAGCTGTCCGGCGGTCAGCAGCAGCGCGTGGCGCTGGCGCGGGCGCTGGTCATCGAACCCAGCGTGCTGCTGTTCGACGAGCCGCTGTCCAATCTGGACGCCAAGCTCCGCGTGTCCATGCGCACGGAGATCCGCCGCATCCAGCAGGAGGTGGGCATCACCGCCATCTATGTGACCCACGACCAGTCGGAGGCCATGGCGCTGAGTGATAACATCATTATCATGCGCGGCGGCGTGGTGGAGCAGATGGTTCGATTCTATGTTACAGGAAACAATCTATTATGTTTTAGTAAATTTAAACTTTGGGATCCTGAAATGGCAGGTTCCGGCTTAGGTTATCCTGTACAGCGTGTGTATAATATAGGACTAAATTTAACTTTCTAAATTTGATATAAAATGAAAAAAATACAACTGTTTATATTAAATTGTTTGATTATCGCTTTATCTTCATGTGATTCATTCTTGGATATTGTTCCGGATGATATTGCTACAATCGATAATGCATTTACAATGAGGGCACAGGCGGAGAAATATTTGTTTACCTGTTATTATTATCTTCCGGCTCATGGCCTGTTGGAGGCAAATCCGGCAATTGCCGGTGGTGACGAACTGTATATTACGGAGTCTTTTCGTAGTGCAGCACACGTACATGCATGGTATATTTCACATAATATGCAAAGTTCGGCAAGACCACGCTGTGATTATTGGACCGGAGCCGATCAACAGAATAACAAATCATTGTATCAAGGAATCAGTGACTGTAATATCTTTCTGGAGAATATTCAGAAGGTACCTGATATGACACAAGCAGAGAAAGACCGTTGGGCGGCAGAAGTACGTTTCTTGAAAGTCTATTACCATTATTGGCTGATTAGAATGTATGGACCAATTCCTATTATGGATCGGAATATTCCGGTAAATGCAAGTGAGGATGAAGTAAAGGTTTTTAGGAGTACTATAGACGAATGCTTTGATTATGTAATCAATTCTTTAACCGAGATTATCAACAGTAATCATTTGCCTGATAAGATAATGAATGAGGCTGAAGAGTTGGGACGAATTACTCAAGGAATTGCAATGGCAATAAAAGCCGAAGTTATGGTAACTGCTGCCAGTCCTTTATTTAATGGAAATGCTGATTATAAAGGATATACTGATTCCAGAGGTATTGAACTATTCAATCCGAATAAATCGGAACAGGCCAAAAAACAGCGTTGGATAGATGCTGCGGAAGCTTGTAGGCAGGCTATTGATTTTCTGAAAGCTCAGGGACATGATTTATATAAATATACTTCTCTTGAATACACAATATCCGATCAGACCCGTGCGAAAATGAATATTCGTAACATTGTGACGGAAAAGTGGAATCAAGAAATTATTTGGGCTAATTCAAATAGTATTATCGGACAGTTACAGGATCATGCTATTCCACGTGGATTGGAACCGGGAAAAGAAGGAAATGCGAGTGTTGGTGGTAATTTGGCTGTCCCTCTAAAAATAGCAGATTTGTTTTATACAAAAAATGGAGTTCCTATTACAGAAGATAAGACATGGAATTATGATGATCGTTTTGAATTGAGAAAAGCAACAACTAATGATAAGTACTTTATCAAGGAAGGGTATACAACAGCTAATCTGAATTTTGACAGAGAAGTACGCTATTACGCAAGTTTAGGATTTGATGGTGCAGTCTGGTTCGGGCAGGGAGTGACAGATGAGACGAAACCGATTTATGTGCAATGTAAACAAGGACAGTCTGCTGCCAATCAGATTGCGAATTCATGGAATGAAACAGGTATATGGCCTAAAAAACTAGTTCATTTTAAGAGTGTGGTAGGGCAGACCAGTGGTTTTACTAAGATTACATATCCGTTCCCAGTGATGAGATTGGGTAACTTATATCTGTTGTATGCTGAAGCTTTGAATGAAAGTGGTGCTACTAAAACTGATGTTCTGACTTGGGTCGATTTGATCAGAGAAAGAGCAGGACTGAAAGGTGTGGAAGAAAGCTGGGATACATATACGAACAATAAGAAATATGAAACAATAGATGGCAGACGTGAGATCATACAACAGGAACGTGGAATTGAATTGGCATTCGAAGCACAGAGATTTTGGGACTTACGTAGATGGAAATTGGCATTTCAGGAACAGAATAAGCCGATAACCGGTTGGAATACTCAGTATAGCACAAATGAAGATTACTATACAGAACAATTGATTTATACTCAAGAGTTTAGAATAAGAAACTATTTCTGGCCGATTTTAGATAAGGAACTATATTCGAATAAAAACCTGGTACAGAATTATGGTTGGTAAACTTTAAAATAAAAACGTTATGAAGAAGAAATTTTATAAATATGGGTTGTTTTATATAGGAGTTGTTTTGGCTGCTTGTGCCGACAATGCTGATCTGAACGAACCTACGGGAAGTACGACACCACCGTCACAGGTGTTGAATGCGACGGTAAAGAATCTGCCTGGTGCAGCAATTATCTATTATGATTTGCCGGATGATCAAAATTTAAAATATGTTCGGGCTAGCTATAAAGTTGATAATATGATTCGTACAGTTAATGCTTCTTTCTATACAGATTCTTTGGTAGTAGAAGGATTCCCTACTAAAGGAGAGTATGACGTTGAACTTTATTCCGTTAGTTATGGTGAGGCTGTCTCTACTCCGCTTGTGGTAAAAGTAAGTCCGGATACTCCTCCTTATCAGAAAGTGCGTGGAACATTAATTTCAGCTGAAACATTTGGCGGTATCAAAGTGAACTTTGATAACCCGGAAAAGGCTAAATTGGGACTGGGGGTCATAAAGAAACAGGCAGAAGGGATTTGGACACAGGTATATATGCATTATACTGAGGCTAAAGGTGGTGATTTCTATGTACGCGGCCTGGATGCTGTTACTACAGATTTTGGTATTTTTGTCAGAGATAGATGGGGACATCTTTCTGATACATTGTATGTCACCGAGACTCCTTTGTATGAAGAACAATGCGATAAGTCTTTGTTCAGGAAGATGGCTTTGCCGACTGACTCTTATGAGTGCCACTCATGGAATGAAGTGACGAAAGGAAATGATATGACGCGGCTTTGGGATGGAATCACAGATACAGATCCTTGTTTTCAAACCAAGACGACAACAGTAATGCCGCAATGGTTTACCTTTGATATGGGGGAAAAGTATAAATTGAGCCGATTTGTGATGGTTTCACGTTATTATCCGGGTAAGTATGGTAATACATTTAAAGCAGGACACCCGAAGCATTTTGAACTGTGGGGTAGTAATGATCCAAATCCAGATGGTAGCTTTGATGATTCTTGGGTATTACTTTCTGAATATGAGTCGGTGAAACCTTCAGGAGGTGGTGTAAACGATGCTCTTACAACAGAGGATCAGGAAGCTGCGAAAAATGGTGAGAATTTTATTATTCCTGATAATGCTCCGGCTGTACGTTATATTCGTTTTAAAACGAATGACACATGGGGGAAAACACGTTATATGCATCTTCACGAACTTACGTTTTTCGGTGCGAGGCATAATTAGTAACAAGTAAAAGATAATGCTATGAAACTATTTAAAAAACTGATTTTTATATTTTTAAGTATAGGTGCCTTGATCTCTTGCGATGGTATGGATGCCACGTATAAAGAGTTTATAGAAGAAGGGCCTATTGTATATATTGGAAAAGTAGATTCACTGAAAGCTTATGCAGGACGTAATCGGGTTATGCTCGAATGGCAGAAATTACTTGATCCTCGTGCTAAAACGGCAAAAATATTCTGGGAAAACAGAACGAAGTCTACTGAATTACAATTGACAGATAAAGCAACTCTTACTCAGGTTGTAGTAGAGGATTTGGCGGAAGGCTCGTATGTCTTTGAAATCTGTACATACGATACGTATGGTAATTCTTCTATTATGTCGGAGGTTCCTTGTGCAGTATATGGTGATGTTTATGAGAAATTGTTGTTCAATACAAAAGTAAAGACGGCGGTTTTAAAGAATGATGTATTGACCGTTACTTTTGCAGCTTCGCTTGAACCAACTTTTTTTGCTTCTGAAATTACTTATATGAGTTCTGAGGGGAAAAATAAAACTGTGCTTTTGAAAGCTCCCGCAACACAGGTGAAGATAGATGATTTCGCAGGAGACCATATCACTTATCGTTCCGTTTATTTGCCGGAAGAAACCGCCATAGATTATTTTTATAGTGAGTCGGATGAGCTTGAAATCAATTAAAAGAAATAGCAGAGATAACAAAAAGGATTTATAAGGTCATTTTTCTTACTATAGAATTATATGAAAGCCTTGTATCTTTTGTAGTAACGGGTACTACAAATGGTACAAGGCTTTTTTTTTATGCTATATGCATCAATTATCCCATTCATGTTTCATTTGTCTATATCATTTTATTTTGAGACGTTTTTGTGATTTATTGGGATGTTTATATCATCTATATATTGTGCGAACCTCTAATTTTGCCTGTGTTGATTACTGCAAATGATAAAACTAGTTATATATGATAAAACAATTATTTTCAATAGGAATAGCTCTGTCATTATTTTCTCAGATGTTATGGGCACAATGGACCCCTGTAGGAGATAGGATCAAAACTTCTTGGGCGGAGAAGATAGATGTGAACAATGTATTACCGGAATATCCGCGTCCTATTATGGAGCGTTCTGAGTGGTCTAATTTGAATGGTTTATGGAAGTATGCAGTTTTACCGTTGGGAAAATCAATTCCGGATTCTTTTGAAGGTGATATATTAGTACCATTTGCTGTCGAATCCAGCCTTTCGGGAGTCGGAAAGACATTGGGAGAAGATAAAGAATTATGGTATCAGCGTGAGTTTGTTATACCCTCTAAATGGAGAGGAAAAAGGATTTTGCTTCATTTTGGAGCTGTTGATTGGAAAACTGAGGTATGGGTTAACAATATAAAAGTAGGAGAACATACAGGAGGATTTACTCCGTTTACATTTGATATAACCCAAGCTTTGAAGAACTCGGAAAATAATTTGGTTGTCAAAGTGTGGGACCCGACAGAAAAAGGTACGCAGCCACGCGGAAAGCAAGTGAGTAATCCTCATGGTATCTGGTATACGCCGGTGAGTGGTATCTGGCAGACTGTATGGTTGGAACCGGTGTCTGAACACTATATTACAGATATAAAAACAACACCTGATATAGATTTGAATAAGGTTAAAGTAAAGGTTGAAACAGATGACAATAGGTATTCAGATAAATTTGAGGTAAAAGTGTTTGAAGGAGGGCGTCTGGTGGCTGTGGGAACATCAATTAATGGGTTACCAGTTGAGGTTTCCATGCCGGCTGATGCCAAACTTTGGTCGCCGGATGAACCATTCTTATATCAGATGGAAGTTTCTTTATTTGAGGGAGGAAAACGGGTAGACTGTGTAAGGAGTTATATGGCGATGCGTAAGTACTCTATGAAAAGAGACAAAAAAGGTATTGTGCGTTTACAGTTAAACAATAAAGATCTGTTTCAATTTGGTCCGTTAGATCAGGGTTGGTGGCCGGATGGATTATATACAGCTCCTACGGATGAGGCATTGTGTTATGATATCAAGAAAACGAAAGATTTGGGCTTTAATATGATAAGAAAACATGTAAAGGTAGAGCCTGCACGTTGGTATACATACTGTGATCAAATGGGAGTAATTGTTTGGCAGGATATGCCTAATGGTGATAAAACCTTGGAGTGGCAGAGAAAGAAGTATTTTGATGGAACGGAACTGGCACGTTCTCCTGAATCTGAGGCTACTTATCGTAAGGAATGGAAAGAAATTATTGATTATCTCTATTCTTATCCTTGTATTGGGACTTGGGTGCCCTTTAATGAGGCTTGGGGGCAATTTAAGACAAGTGAGATTGCAGAATGGACCAAACAATATGACCCTACACGTTTGGTCAATCCGGCAAGTGGTGGAAATCATTATACTTGCGGTGATATGCTTGATTTGCATAATTATCCGGGGCCGGAAATGTATTTGTATGATGCACAACGTGCTACGGTACTAGGAGAATATGGGGGGATTGGTTTGGTTTTGAAGAATCATCTTTGGGAACCCAACCGGAATTGGGGATACATCCAGTTTAATACATCTACGGAAGCTACTGCTGAATATCTGAAGTATGCAGAAATGCTGAAAGAAATGATAAAGCAAGGCTTTTCTGCAGCTGTTTACACACAAACGACAGATGTAGAAGTAGAAGTGAATGGACTGATGACTTATGACCGTAAAGTAATAAAGCTGGATGAAGCAACATTGAAGAAGATCAATAATGAGATTTGTAAAACGTTAAAATAACAAATATAGAGATTTTATATTTACCATGAGAAAAATACTTATTTTGGTTTTTAGTCTTTTTTCGATATTCTCTACAGTAGAAGCGAAAAGTAAGAAGGGACAAGATCGTGTGTTAATTGATAAAGTTGCCATGTGGCAGGTAAATCATCAGTCAAAAGTTAAACATCATGATTTGGCGTGGACAAACGGAGTCTTGTTCCGGGGGATGGTAGAATGGGCAGATTATACTCAAGACTCCCGTTATTATGATTTTCTGATGCAGATAGGGAAGAAACATCATTGGGGGTTCTTAAAACGTCTCTATCATGCGGACGATCTTGTTATAGCA
>OHBJ01002677.1_pt1 | contig 11912 bp, 9 predicted proteins | sample 1577241 | NCBI WGS metagenome assembly OHBJ01 (sample SAMEA3541594, study PRJEB24748) | human gut metagenome | biome: human gut; feature: human-associated habitat; material: faeces | place: China | collected 2012
TTTTGTGCATCAATGATTTGGCTTTTTTATCGCTCTGATACTTGCGGATGTAAGGTTAATCTCTTTTGGAGATTATCCCCTATAAAGAGGTTGCGCCGCTATGGGCACAACCTCTTTTTTATAGTAAGCAAACTAAGCATTTGCGCATTTTAGCAAACAGACGATTAAAATCAAACTCCTAATCATAATGGAAGCATCTACCGTTATCTGTATAGCGCAGTTCCTCCTGTCGGAAGAACTGACGCAATCTTTCCACTACGTGCCCGATAAACCTTAGCTAAACTGCATCGGGGAGGTTTGTCGCCTCTTTAGCTGCGCGGCTCGACTGCGCATTCTTCGTCGGATATTTCTTGGGTAAGATATTTTTCATACCATAGTTCCACCTTTTTACTTGTTAAGGGCGGCATATTTTTCGGGACATCTTCGGGGCTAATGGACGGTTTCAGCCGGGATGGGCAGTTTAGGGGTAGGATTTTGTTAAAATTTTCCAATTTATATAATAGTGATAATCAGAGAGTTATAGATAAAGTGCGAGAAAAGGTAAAAAAAGTTTGCCAAAAAATTTGCACAGTTCAAAAAAAGGCAGTAACTTTGCATCGCAAAAAGGGAAACACCAAGGCCCTAAAGCAAAGAAAGAACATTGAAAATGCGAAAATAGCTCAGTTGGTAGAGCACGACCTTGCCAAGGTCGGGGTCGCGGGTTCGAGTCCCGTTTTTCGCTCTACGACTTATCAGGTCTTTTAATTGTCCGGGTGGCGGAATTGGTAGACGCGCTACTTTGAGGGGGTAGTGGCCGCATTGGCCGTGTGAGTTCGACTCTCATCTCGGACACAAGAAGAGAATCTCAAGATGCTTAGGCAGCTTGAGATTCTCTTGCTTTTTTTGTAAAAACCAATCCTAATTCTCAGGCGCCGCCCCATTGGCATCGCCGCTTGCGAGCTTCACCGTACCCCGCCGCCCTCAGCGCCGCCCCGTCGTTGTGCCACACCTGGTACATTACGCGCAACGGGGTTCGATAATTAACTTCAGCACGCCCTGAGGCGTGCGTATTAAAACTTGTGAACTTACGGCTCCTGCCAATAAATAGAAATTTCTCGTATGAAGCCGACTGTTGAATACATAGAAAAACGCTTTAAGCAATTTAATGAACAAGCCTTCGCCGGGCGCCTCCCCATGCCTCCGGTGAAACTCTTCGATGCCTCGAAACTGTTGGGCCAATGCCATTTCCGCGAACGCACACTCCCTGACGGCACGCGTCAGCGTTACGACTTCTCGCTGAGATTCAACACGCGCATGGATATATCGCAGGAGGTGCTTGACGATGTGATTCTCCACGAGATGATACACTACTTTATAGGGCTCCACAATCTTCCCGACCCTACTGCACACGGCCCCATCTTCAAATCGCTGATGAAGACCATGAACGAGGCTTACGGCCGTAATATGAGCATCTCCACACGCCTGTCGCCGCAGGAAAGCCAGCAACTGGTGAGCAAGCGGCGCTCCTGGCACGTCATCGCCGTCATCTCCATGAAGAGCGGTACCACCGGAGTAAAGGTGCTTCCGCGCGTCATGCCCAGCATCATCCGCTATTTCCGCCAGATAAGTTCGCTGAGCGAAGTGCGCGAAGTGCGCCTGTATCTCCACGACAATCCCTTCTTTAACCGCTATCCCACTTCGTCGGCCCTCCGCATCCACGAAGCAGATGCCCGGGAACTGACGCGCAACCTCGCCGGTGCCCAGGAACTCACAATAAAAGGCTCCCAAGTAATAAACAAGGAGTAACCCGGCCTATTTTCAACCGCCCGGAAGAGCAAGTCACCGTGTGTAGATTCCAGAACAAAGCGCAATGGAATCATCATGAAAATCAGGTAGGCCTCCTTTTTGAGGGATTTTATCGGTTAGTAACACGGACAGGCAATTGCATTTTCGAGACCCATTGGAGAAATATCCGATGGTTGGCGGTCAGTCGGCGGCGTACTGGAGGAAGATTTCGTGCAACGAGGGGAGATGTTCCTCGAAGTGGACGATGTCCGACTGCTGGGCTACGGCGGCGAGGAGGTCTGCATTCGGGATGCCGTCTTGCAGGCGCAGGCGGTAGGCGGCGCCGCGACGGTGTTGCGGTGTCTCTATCTCCTCGATGGCGGCAAGGGGCACAGCGTCCTTCAGAAGTGGAATATGGAGCTGCGTGCGGGTGGTGACTATGAGAGAACCGTCGCGGTGGCGTTCCTTAATTTCGGAGAGGTCGCCGTCGAGCAGCAAGTGGCCGTGGTTCACCAGCGCTATGCGCGAGCACATGTTTTCGATGGCTTCCATGTTGTGCGACGAGAGCATGACGGTGGTTCCGCGGCGGTTGAGACGGTCTATGAGCTGGCGCAGAAGTTCGCCGTTGATGGGGTCAAAACCGGAGAAAGGCTCATCGAGCATCACCAGCTGGGGCTCATGCACCAGGGTGGCTATTATCTGCACTTTCTGCTGATTTCCCTTTGATAGCTCCTTGATTTTGCGCCGACGGCCGTCGGCGAGGTTGAAGAGTTCGAGGTATTCTCCCATCACCTCTCGCAGACGCGCGTCATCGCCCCCTTTGAGACGTCCGAAAAGCATTATCTGGTCTTCCACGCGCATGTTGTCGTAGAGCCCGCGTTCCTCCGGCATATACCCTACCAGTGGCGACGTTTCCTTCATTGAGAGAGCCACTCCCATAATCGCGACACTGCCGGCGTCTGAGGAGAGGATATTGTTGACTATGCGGAGCATGGTGGTTTTGCCGGCACCGTTGGGGCCGAGCAGGCCGCAGATGGCACCGCGCGGCACTTTGAGGCTGACGTTGTCGAGAGCCTTGACACACCGGTTGTCGGCGGTAGTGAACTGTTTGGAGAGACCTTCTATTTCAAGTGCGAATTCTGTGTGTGACATTCTTTCTAATCTGGGTTATGGTTCATTTGCCGGCTGAGACTATGCGCTCCCCTATTTCGCGGGCGAGCATGGAGCGTGTTTCCATAAGGTCGAATATTTGTTTCTGGAGCTCTTCGACCCTCGCGGAGTCGCCCTGTGCCTGGGCCTCGACGAGTTCTTTGCGCACCTCGTTCATGCGCAATTCCAGCACGGCTTCCTTCCACTCGAGGACGGCGCGGGGGAGCAGTTCGTAGAGGCGTTCGTATTCCGATGCGATGTGCGCCCCTGCGCGGGTGTAGACGCGGCTCAGTGTGTAGCGCTCGGTGATAAGTTCGGTAGTGATTCGGCGCACTTCGTCGTCTTCGTGGCTGGCGAGTATGCGGCCCGGGAAAGAGGTGTAGAGCTCGGTGAGGGCTTCTGTTTTGCGGGTGGCCACTTCCTCGTCGGCTTTCTCTTCGAGCTGGCGTAGTTGCTGCATGGTGCCGACGGCTTGCGCTATCTCGGCGGTTTTCTCCTGCCGCCATCCTTCGGCCAGGCGGTCTATCTCCATGACACGGCGCTGCAGCTCCTCGCCGTGGTCCTCTTTCAGCGACATTACCTTGCCGAAGACTTTGGCGTATGCCGGGTCGCTGAACTCTATGGCGTCGAGGCGTAGCTCATGGTCCACGAACTCGCATGCGGAAAGATAAATAGTGTTGCCGTCACCGTCCACCTCGTCGCAGAAGTCCACAAGACCGTACTTCACACAGTATTGCAGCACCTGACGCTCGCACTTGCGCAGCCGCATCTCGGCCGGCGATAGGCGCGCTGGCTTGGGTTGTTGCTGCGCGGCGGAGGATTGTTGCTGCGGGGCTACACTCTGCTGCGGCTGCATTGCTGACGCGACGTCCTGCTGCTGGGGCGGTTGTGAAGGAGCGCCCGGTTGCTGCTGTCTCGCGGTCGGGTAACGCTGATATTCGCGGCGTTTGCGCTCATTCTGCACCGCTATCTCCAGCGCCTTGAGGACGGCCGACGCTATGATTTCGCGGTCAATGCCGAGCTGTGTGGAGCACTCGTTTATGTAGACGTTGCGGGTGATGTCGTCGGGGATGCAGGCCAGACTCTGCACAATGCTGTGGATGGCGTTGGAGCGCGCCTGCGGGTCTGTGCCGCTCTGCTCCATGAGCACGCGCGTCTTGAAGCGGATGATGTCCGTCTCGTTTTCCTCTACATACTGTCGGAACTCCTCCGGGGTGTGGGCGCGGGCAAATGAGTCGGGGTCATGGCCGTCGGGGAGCAAGAGCACCTTAACGTTGAGGCGGTGAGCCAGGAGCATGTCTATGCCGCGCAGGGCGGCGTGTATGCCGGCGTTGTCGCCGTCATAGAGCAGCGTGACATTGGAGGTGAAGCGGTGTATGAGGGCTATTTGGCCGTCGGTGAGCGCCGTGCCAGAGGAGGCCAGCACGTTCTCCATCCCCGACTGCCACATGCCGATGACGTCCATGTATCCTTCAACCAGGAAACACTTGTCGTTGCGGACTATGGAGTTCTTGGCCTGGAAAAGGCCGTAGAGCTCGTTGCTCTTACTGTAGATTTCCGACTCGGGGGAGTTGATGTACTTCGCCTTGTCCCCTTTGAGGGTGCGTCCGCCGAAGGCTACCACCTTTCCAGAGGAGGTGAAGACGGGGAAGATGACGCGTCCGCGGAAACGGTCGTAGAGCCGTTCTCCCTGCTGCGAGAGGCCCAGCAGGCCGAGTTCACGCATGATTTCGGGCGCATAGCCGGCCTGCCGCGAGGCTTCCGACATCGCGTTGCCGCGGTCTATGGCATAACCCAGATGAAAGGCTTTGATGGCGGCGTCGGTGAGTCCGCGGCCATAGAAATACTGTAGCCCCACGTTGCGCCCCTCCTCGGTGTCGCGCAGGTTCTTCTCGAAGTAACGCAAGGCCCATTCGTTGGCGGTGAACATGCCGTCGCGGCGGTTGCGCCGCTGCTGCTCCTCGTCGCTAAGTTCGCGCTCGCGCACCTCGATGCCGTATTTCGCGGCCAGCTGCAGCAGTGCGTCGTGGTAGGAAATCCCCTCTTTCTCCATGATGAAGTTCACGGGAGAGCCACCCTTGTGGCAGGAGAAGCAGTAGCAGAAGTTCTTGCGGCGGTTGACGGAGAAAGAGGGCGTCCGCTCGTTGTGGAACGGACACAGCCCCATATAGTTGGAGCCGCGGCGCGTCAGGCTCACATAGTCACTCACCACCTCCACAATGTCGGCGGTATCCTTGATGCGCTGGACTGTTTCTCGGTCAATCACTTTATCGGGGATTGGTTATCAGCGGTTAGCAAAAGCATCGGCCGCAACGGCGAGTTCCGCTCGCACCTCGTCACCGACGGGCACAAGCGGTAGGCGCAACACTTCTTGCATCATCCCCATTGAGGCAAGCAGGCTCTTTATGCCGCCGGGGTTTCCATCGGCGAAGAGGAGGCGGTAGATGTCCGAGAGGTCGCGGTCCAGAGAGCGTGCTGCGCGGAAGTCGTCGTTGGCGGCAGCATGCACCATCTCGGCCATTTCGCGCGGATAGGCGTTGCCGGCCACCGAGATTACTCCCGACACGCCGTGGCGCATCAGCGGAATGGTGACGGCATCGTCGCCTGAAATCACCTCAAAATCTTCGGGTTTGCGTTCCACTATTTCGTAAATCTGGTCAAGGTCGCCGCTGGCCTCTTTCACGCCGATGATGTTGGGAACGGCGGCGAGACGCAGCGTGGTCTCGGCCGTCATGTTGAGGCCCGTGCGCCCGGGCACGTTGTAGAGGATAACCGGGAGTGGCGACGCTTCGGCGATAGCGGAATAATGACGGAAGATTCCCTCCTGAGTCGGTTTGTTGTAGAAGGGGACCACCGAAAGGATGGCGCTGTAGCCTGTGAGGTCTCGGCTGCGGAGTTCGTCGCAGACACTGCGCGTGCAGTTGCCCCCCACTCCTAATACCAACGGAAGGCGCCCGGCTGTTTTCTCCGCCACGCGGCGCGCCACGAAGTCTCGCTCCTCGGGTGTGAGTGTGGGTGTCTCGGCAGTGGTGCCGAGCACCACTATGAAGTCGGCGCCGGTAACGATATGTTCCACCAGGCGGTCAAGGGCCTCTACGTCAATGGTCAAGTCTTCGCGAAAGGGAGTGACCATGGCCACGCCCATCCCCTTGAGGCGGAAATTGCCGCACCGGGAACTGCTATATTGTGTATTGAGTTCAGAATCACTCATAAGTAGGAAAATAATTTATCCGCGAATTTACAAAAAAAATCTCATTGCCCAACCACGGCTACCCTTAAAAATGCAGCGGCACACACGGTTTTAACACACTCTAAGCTTTACCCGGGGATTATTAAATCTTTTTTTGAGATTGCGGTCAGGTTTCCGATGTCAGAAAAGCTTCCGGAGCTCATCGAGGTACCGCTGTGGTGAAAAGGCGGCGAGAGCACGGGCGCGGATAGCGTCATTGTCCCACTGCTGCGCGAATGCACACTCCACGGCGGCAGCTATGGCATCCGTGTCTCCAGGCTTGAAAGTCAAACCGTTACGTCCCGTTTCTATTAGTTCCGGGATGCCTCCTATCTCGGCGCCGAGGACCGGCGTTCCGGCACAAAGCGACTCTATCACGCTCAGCGGATTGTTCTCATACCATACCGATGGAATGACCATAGCGCGCGCCTTGGAAAGCAAGCGGCTGACGCCCTGCGCGTCCAGGCGCCCGAGAAATTCTATCTGCGGAAAGGAGGCATACTTGCCGCGCAACTCTTCGAGCAACGGGCCGTCCCCGGCTATTTTCAAGAGGTAAGGGAGGCGCGAGGCGGCTTCCAACAGACTCTCTACACCTTTCTCGGCGCTCAGTCGGCCGGAGTAGCAATAGTACTCCTCGCGTTCCTGAAGGGAGGCTGACCGGAAGATTTCATACTTGTTAGGCTCTACCATGTTGCAGACCACTGCGAGTTTCTCCTCCGGGAAACCGGCCTTAGCCATCATGGAGCGCATAAAGCGGCTCGGACAGATGAACATGTCTGTAGAGTCGACGAGCCTCCGGCGATTCCACATCCACGCTTCGAGCAGGGCCAGCAAACTGGCGCCGGCGGAGCCTTTCATACACCGGTGTTGCCACACGGCCTTCGGGTTGCCTATACATTCGGAACACGGCCGACCCTCGCGCAGGCAACTGTACGTGGGGCAGAAAAGTTTGTAATCATGGAGCACCCACAACACACGGATGCCGCGGCCGTGCGCCATCTCGGCGAGAACGGGTGAAAGGTAGCTGTGGATATTGTTGAGAAGCACAAGTTCCGGGCTGAAATCGTCCAGCAGACGGTTGAAACACTTCACCACGTCGCCGCGTCCGAAGACACGCCGTGCGGCACGCAACTTGGCGCCTACAGAACCGGAAAACTCCACCTGCGGTGCAAAGTATCGTTGCCATGGCGACGGATTGTTTTCCGGATACTGCATGGCGAAAACCGCCGTTTCGTATCCGTTGCCGCCCAGGAGTTCCTCCGTAGACATACTCACCACACAGTCGCCGCCGCGCGGGTAATAGAATTTATTGACAATGAGTATCTTGTGTTTCATGATAGATTGCAGAACCCGGAGAGCATCATGTCTCTCCTAACAACATAACGCGCCGCCAACCCGATTATTGCCATCTTACCCCGTTCCACGCGCATTATTCGCCCTACCTGAAATTACTGCTGTGAGCGAGCTTCAGCACGCGCGTGCTGTCTATCGCCGGCTCATGCGAACTCAGTTTTTGGAAATCCATGCTCCCTGAAAGCGGGCGGTGAAGGCACTGTCGGTCATCTGAGTGTGCAGGGCGGCTATGTCATCGGAGGCGGCCGATACCGCGTAAGTGTATTTCCGGCCTTTCACTAATTCGAGGCGGAAGGAGGAGTCGCTGTGTTTTTCAAGAAAACGGTCTATCTCCTGCTGTGTGGTGAAGGTGCCCACCACGAGCATGTATTTGAACTCCTGAGGCTTCGGGGCCGGTTTCGCCGCGGGGGAGCGTTGCGCTTTCTTGGGCTGCGGACGCGAAGTGCTGACTATAGGTATTACAGAGGCGCAGTCGCGCGAGTCGGCGCCTCGGTCATTGCCGGGTTGCGGCAAGATTACAGCCAATGCCACCCCTACCACAAGAATGAAGATTGCCGCCACGCGGGCGAAAGTCTTGTTGATGGCTATGTAATAGTATTTGTCTGAGCGCAACGGTTTGTCGAGGCGCACGGGAGCTTTCGGTGCATCGGCGCCATCCGGTCGCCGGTCATCTTGCTTTTCGGCTGGTATTTCGGCCTGTCGCGAGGCGGCGGTGCGCAGTGTCAGCGGTGCCATTCCCAGGCGTGCGCTGTAGTTTTCCGGCGACTGTGCCGGCGTGAAGACCATATTCCCTTCCTCGCCCAAAGCAAGCGTGCCGATTCCGGGGAGCGAAACAGAGCGCCGGTCGTCAAGCGCGGCACGCAACTGTGCTATATCGGCATCGAGCATCTGCGCAGCCTGCGCGAAAGTGACGACATGACGCCTCGCATAGCTGTTGGCCAGGAGACCATCGTTGTTCACAATGGCGGCATTGAAAATCACCTCGGTGGAGGGTGGGAGCGCTACTCCGCCTTCGGGATTGAACACACCCTTGCGCCGCCCGGCCATAAAGGCTCCGACCGAGGGCACTATGACGCAGTCATGTCTGCGCAGAAGGAAGGCTATATGTTGGCTAAGTTCTTTCACCGAGTACTTTCAGACGGCGTCTTCAGGATGCCGTATCAGGGTGCAAAGATACGCAGAAAGATTGACCTGTGCAAATTTACCGCCTCATTTTTTCCTCTTTTTCGAGGGGAACAGTGCCTCAACAAGTTGTAAATCAGCGTTATTTTCAATGGCCATTTTTTTATCGATTTCCGCCAGGGATTTTTCGTGGCATTGCTCGTGGAGATACGCCCGTAGCAGGTAGAGGTTGCCGTTGCGCGGATTGAGTTCGATGGCGCGGCGCAACTCGTCGCCGGCACGCGAGTAGTCTTCTTTCAGCAAGTGGAAGACGGCGGCCGTCTGCAGCACTTCCTCGGATGCTGAGTCTTCCGTGAGCGCCGAGTAGATGAGTTCCGCCTCGTCGTCGTGCCCCATGCGGTGTTGCAGCGAAGCCATGGCCAGGCGTGTGTCCACATCCGGCTCCGCGATGCGCTGAAGCACGGCGAGCCCTTCCTCCGGATTCTTGGATGCCGTGATTATGCCGTGCATTTTCAACGCCCACGGGTCATCCGGAGTGCGTTCGAGCAGGATACGGAGGTCCTCGTCGGCTTTCTGGAGTTGATTCATATAAAGATACGCACGCGCGCGATTGGACCGCAGCGTGGTTGAGGACGGGGCTATCTCGAGGCCGAGGGTGAAGTTATCCACCGCATCCTGTGGCTCATCGAGGTTGAGGTTTATCATCCCGAGGTTGGAGAGTAACAGCGAGTTGCTGAAGTTCGCGGGATCAGCTCGCAATGCCTCCACGGTGCAGCGTTTGGCATCGGCCCACAGGGAGCGTTCTATGTAATAATCGGCAGAGTCGGCCATCTCCATATAGCGGGGATTGAGGCTTACCGGGGCATCGGGAACTTGCGGCGCCGGCTGCGCGAGGGCCGCCAGTGTCATTAACAGCGTAAACATCTTTTACAGTGGTTGATTTGCAAGTGCAAAGATAATCTCAAAAAACGGAATGACAAAATTGTTTACAATATTTGTACATAAGGAATAAAAGAAGTAACTTTGCGAAATAAAAGGAACAGTACGGTTTTCAGCTGCTTTCTCGGCTGTAATAGTTTCTGTATCCGAGCCGTTTACATCCGAATATAACAACAGATTCATAATATGAGAAAAAACCTGACATTACTGTTGACCCTGCTGGTGACGTGCATTGCCACGTATGCAGCCGACGTCAACTGGAGCTTCAAGCTCATCGGCGACGGCACCGACTCGCTGAGCGTGGAAATCACCGCCGCTGTGCCGGCCGGACACCATCTTTACGCCGCAAACACCAAAGCGGGCATGCCTCTTTCCATCATCGTCGAAGGCACCGGTGTGAAAGCCGTAGGCAAAGCCACTCCCAACCGCAAACCCACGTCGCAATATAGCGACATCTTCATGGACACCGAAGTCTTCTTCTCTGGTACCGTAAAATTCGTCCAGAAACTGAAACCCACCGCCAAGGACTATACCGTGAAAGTAGACGTCAAGGGTCAGTACTGCAGCGACATGAACTGTTTTCAGACCTCAGCGTCGCAAACTCTCAAGGGTAAGGCCCCTGAACCGTCGGCCGAAACAAAGGAAGAGGCAAAGGCCGAAGAAGAAAAGGAGATACAGGAGAATGAAGAGAAAGCCGAGGAGACCGGCGAAGCCGTCGACTCGCTCCACGCAGCCGCCGGCCTGCTGGTGCCTGCCGCCAACGACTCCATCCTCGCCTCCGACAAGAGCTGGTGGAACAATGTGGAGGCTGAACTGAAAGCCTATTCCGCCTCCCCCAAGGAGGAAAACCGTTCCCTGCTCTACATCTTCTTAGCCGGATTCCTGGGTGGCCTCATCGCCCTGGTTACGCCATGCGTGTGGCCCATGATTCCGATGACGGTCAGCTTCTTCCTCAAGCAGAACAAGTCGCGCCGTAAGTCAGTGTCGCAGGCCGCTCTCTACGGCATCTCCATAGTGGTGATCTACGTGGCTCTCGGACTTATAGTAACGGCCATTTTCGGTGCCTCCGCACTCAACGACCTGGCCACGTCGGCCCTCTTCAACATCATTTTCTTCCTGCTCCTTGTGGTGTTCGCCATCTCCTTCCTCGGCGGTTTTGAGCTTACGCTACCTTCCAAATGGACCAACAAGATGGATGAAAAGGTAGACTCCACCACGGGCCTGCTCTCCCTCTTCTTCATGGCCTTCACCCTGGTGCTGGTGTCTTTTTCCTGCACAGGCCCCATCATCGGCACGCTGCTGGTCGAAGCCGCAGCAACAAGCAACTTCGTGTCGCCGGCCATCGGTATGTTCGGCTTCGCGCTGGCGCTTGCCCTCCCCTTCACCATCTTCGCCATGTTCCCCACCATGCTCAAGGCCATGCCAAAGAGCGGCGGATGGCTCAATACCGTCAAGGTGGTGCTCGGTTTCCTGGAGCTCGCGCTTGCGCTGAAGTTCCTCTCCGTCGCCGACCTCGCCTACGGCTGGCATATACTCGACCGCGAAGTCTTCGTCTCGCTGTGGATAGTGATTTTCGCACTGCTCGGCATCTACCTACTGGGCAAAATCCGCTTCCCGCACGACTCCAAGGTGGAGAAAACCTCCGTGCCGCGCTTTATGCTGGGCGTCATCTCGCTGGCTTTCGCCGTCTACATGCTGCCGGGCCTTTGGGGCGCTCCGCTCAAGAGCATCAGCGCCTTCGCTCCCCCGACGCACACGCAGGACTTCTCGCTCTATGACGGCGACGTAAAAGCACAGACCGACGACTTCGAGACCGGTATGCGCCTGGCACGCCAGACAGGCAAACCCGTCCTCGTAGACTTCTCCGGCCACGGTTGCGTTAACTGCCGCAAGATGGAAGCCGCAGTATGGACCGACCCCGGTGTCAAGAACATCATCGATAAAGACTTCATCCTCGTGACCCTGATGGTCGACGAAAAGAAGGAACTGCCGCAGCCCATCGTCGTGACCGAGAAAGACGGCACCTCGCGCACCCTGCGCACCGTCGGCGACAAGTGGAGCTACCTGCAGCGCACCAAGTTCGGCAGCAACGCACAACCCTTCTACGTGATGCTCGACGGCGACGGCAAACCCCTCGGCCCCTCCTACGGCTACAAGGAGGACGTTCCGGCCTACAAAGACTTCCTGAACGCCGGCCTTGCGAAATTCGCAGAACAGCAGTAATCCCCGCAATTCACTCCCATAAAAAAACGGAACCGCCAACCCCGGTTCCGTTTTTACATACCCGTATTAGGCAAACTGTTAAGTAAGTAATCAAATTAAACACATATCAGAAACGCCGGCATTTTTGAGTGAT
>OHBJ01002681.1_pt1 | contig 11906 bp, 9 predicted proteins | sample 1577241 | NCBI WGS metagenome assembly OHBJ01 (sample SAMEA3541594, study PRJEB24748) | human gut metagenome | biome: human gut; feature: human-associated habitat; material: faeces | place: China | collected 2012
CGTATTTGTCGCAAGTCGAATCTTTTTATATCTGCCGGCAGATCTGATTCCACTTGCCGGAGAACCCTCTTCCTTTAAGGAACGGCAGGCCTGTGTACCCGCATAGTCAAATTCGGCGGCCTGTCCGATGATGATCGGGCCGGAACCGAGTACAAGAACTTTGTTAATATCAGGATTCTTTGGCATCAGTTTTTCACCTCCATCATTTTCAGGAAACGGTCAAACAGGTAACCGGAATCCAGTGGTCCGGGGCAGGCCTCGGGGTGGTACTGCACCGTGAAAATATTCTTGCCCACATATTTAAGCCCCTCATTGGTGCCGTCATTTACATTCACAAAAGCGGGAACCGCGATATCCGGGGTCACTGTCTCCATATCAACCACATAGCCGTGGTTCTGGGATGAGATATATACCCTTCCTGTTTCTAAATCCTTAACCGGATGGTTGCCTCCCCTGTGTCCGTATTTTAACTTATAAGTATCCATGCCGTTGGCCAGGGCCATGAGCTGGTGTCCCAGGCAGATGGCAAAAATCGGCACGTCCGATGCATAAAGTTTCTTTATTTCTTCTATGACAGCCGTATTCTCCTTGGGGTCCCCGGGGCCGTTGCTGAGCATGATGCCGTCAGGGCAGGCTGCCAGCACTTCCTCTGCCGGGGTGTCTGCGGGATATACGGTAACCTCACAGCCAAGGCTGTTCAGGGAACGCGCAATGTTCTTCTTTGCGCCGTAATCCATAAGGGCCACCTTCTTGCCCGCGCCCGGGAAGCTGCCAGCCGGAAGGCCGTCTTTGCCGGAAAGCCTGCTGTTGTCTGAAGGACCGCTGTCAGCAAGGCTTTTTCCAGGAAGCACATACTTCTCCTTCGTGGTGGTCTTCATGACCACGCCGGTGACGCCGTACTCTTTCATGCGCTTTATGGGTCCGCTTAAATCGGTATATTCACTGGTGGTGATCATACCGTTCATGGTGCCTTTTTCTCTTAAGATTTTGGTAAGGGCTCTTGTATCGATACCGCAGATGCCGGGAATGTCGTGGCGTTTTAAGAAGTTCTGGATGGTATCCTCGCTACGGAAGTTGCTGGGGATTCTTGATAATTCTCTAACAATATAGCCGTCCGGCCAGGGTTTTGCTGATTCCATGTCTTCATGGCAGATTCCGTAATTGCCAATAAGGAACTCCGTTCAGGCAACTTCTCAGATGAAGGTATTTGCCTCTAACAAACTGGTGGAATACTCCAACAAAATATTATTCAACACATTGAAGGCTTCTTACAATTTCTATTCCCCTACTCTCGAAGCAGATGAGATAGAAAGAATAAAGAACGAAACATTCAACTATACAGAAAACGAAACCGACTATCACCCATTCAACCTACGCGAAAGTTCAAGAGTGAAATTCGATATGACAAGTATGAGTTGGGTGGCTGAAGACGGCAGCCGAACCATTGTTCCTTTCGGTATCAACCAAATTCAGGAAGAAATTATGGCCCCCATTGTCACTAACCTTATGCGCGAAAACCGTAAGGACAGACTGACAATCTACAACCATATCCGCGACCAAAAGATTGATTACCTCAACCAATGGCATCGCGATACAGAAGACTTCTACGGCCGTAACCGTGCTGAAGCAAGCGACCTTATTAACATTATGAGAAGTAACCTCGCTGATTATACTGCAAACTTCAATACACTAACTGCTTTAAAGAAAACGGTTGAAACAATGAATAGCGAAGGCTCTCTCGAAGCAGCAAGCACAAAGACTATTGACAACAGCGATGAGGTTATGCTAACTTACAAAATGCAGTCTCAAGAATTCATCAAAACGCAAAACGAATTTGCCGAATATATGGAAAGACTTCACGACGACATTGACGAAAAGGCTAAGAAATTCGGGCACGTTGAATTCTACGACGCTTCCCTTCGCGACCGCCAGGCTCACGACCTTGCCGAAGCAGCCGATAACATTGACAATCTTGAAGACCGAAGAAAACCGCTTGCTGAAGTTAACCCGCTGCTTGCTAAAAATTCTGAACTTCCACCAGAACCAAGCGTTGACAGAATTGCTTACTCTAACCTTTCTATAGACCTAAACTCATTGGCATATAACACATTAGAGCACCTTAACCAAAACCAATATAAAGCAAGTAATGTGCCTGATGAAGAACAAGAGAAAGAAATAATAGAAACCAATCTTGAAGAAATAGAAGAAACTCAAGTTACGGAAGAAAGAACAACTCCACCACCATATATCCCTGAAGAAGAGCAAGAGGAAGATTATGGCAGTGAAGAATATGAATATGACGATGACGAAAGTGCTGAATGGGAAGTAGGTGACGATGCAACTTACGAAGATGAAGATGGAAATGTCTGCACTTATGAAGACGGCGAATATGACCTTGGCAACGGAAAAATCGGTGTTGTTGAGAATGGTAAAGTCACTAACATTTATGATAGTGAACAATAAATAACCTAAAATCTTATATTATGGCAGATTTTAATTTTACAGTCGATACAACCCCGATGGCGAACCAGATTAACAGCGTTTCTCATCACGTCGATGGCGTAACGGCTTCTGTCGTGGCAATGAAAACGGCTGTCATCTCCGCCGAAAAGGACGCTGCCAACAAGATTTGCGGCAACGTCAACAGGGGCTTCTTCTCTATGATGCAAGCCCAGATTACGCAAAAGATAGCCCAATGCACAAGCAAAGTTGAATCCAAACTATTTGAACTGCAGCAGGAATCACAGGCTCTGAAAAGCATACAAACAAGAATGCAAAGAGACTACAATATGATTTCAGCAAGATATTTCAAACTATTCAACGCGCTAAACGCCAACTTAAAAACCCGTATTTACGAATTAGACAAACCTACCATCCTGCTTGCAACTAAGGACATGAGTCTTAAAGACAACAGGATAAACAAAATGGCTGCCTTCTTCAATACAAACCAAACAGAAAGCGTTCTTGAAGCTCAAAACATTGGGCTTTCTAAAGCAAAAAAACACTGCGCTGATGCTATTGAGGCAATCGGAGGATATCTTAACGAGATGAACAAGCAGAACAAGCATTTTGACTCAATTATTACAAATATTGAAACCGACTATAATAGCGACATTCTGCTACCTGTTATATATAATGAATATACGACAGACTCCGGTAGTTCCAGCATTAAGACAACTTTACCAACTACCGGAATAAACCAAATCGACAAGTCTCTGAATGGAAGTATTGATAATTTTGTTATGAAATCAGTTATGAACAATGAAGAATGGAAAGATTTCAACCAAAACGAATACAACAATATCGCCTCAGAATTCAATGCCCTCGTCGAGAAATCTGGTAATGATGAGAGAACAAAGCAACTAATGCTAAAACTCTTCAATGAAAGCAAGGAAATGAAACAACCTAAAACCGTATAAGCATGAGTTACAGTAGAAGTTACAGCCGGACAATTGCCGTTCACTACTCTGACTCATTCACAGATAGCGAAGGCCACTCTCACAGAGTATCAGGTACGGTTTATGAACCGGTTAACATCACCATACACGTTGATACCAGCGACTTCGACGGCGAAATATCTTCTTGTAAAGCCCATATAGGAGGCCTTACTGCATCCGTAGTGGCTACTGAAGCCGCCGAAGTGGCAACCAAGAGAGAATCATCAGACAAAATCGCCGGTACTATAATTAAAGGTTTTTTCGACTATGTAAACAAAGACCTCGAACAGCAAATCGTTGCTCTCGACAGCAAATGTAATTCAAAACTTATCGAACTTGTTGAACAGAAAGACGCCTGTCTGAAGAAGAAAGAACAAATGTCGCAAGACTACAACCGAATCTCTAAAAACTACAGCAAACTGTTTAACGACCTCGACACTGAATTGTCAAACAGGTTAATAAACCTTGACAAACCTACTTTCAACATATCTAAGGAAATCGAAAACACGGTGAAGCGAACCATCGAAAATGACATTCTCGGATTAGGTGCTATCGCCGTGGCTGAAACAACGGCTCTCAGCAATGTCCTTGCTTCTTCCGCTATAAAGAAAAGAACCAAGGAAACTATTGCTTCCGTCAACGATTACCTGAACGGAATATACTACCTGAACAGTTCCATAAATAGCATTCTTACAAATTCAGACGACTATGGGGAACAATATATCCCGGTAATATATGTTGAAAACAGCAGTGAAATAAATCCCGCGAACCATGAGATTTTCGGTATTGAAAACATTGCTTTGAAGTCTTCCAAATCAGCATCAAACACCTTGCTAAACGAGTTTCAAAAACCATCTAACAAATGGCAAACGCTCGATGAAAACGGGAAGAAAGAAATAGATACATATTTGAATAACGAAATCCAAAACAGCAATCTTGACCCTAGAGTTGTTAAGATGATGATGAAACTGAAAGAGGGTTCCGAAATCAAGGAAAATAAAATTTAAAAAAATGAAAGAACTAAAAGAAATAGAATTTGGCTCTGTCACCAATATAAATCTTGAAAACCACAAGGTTAAAAGTGCAATTCTTCCACAAACTGCTCTTGAACTTGACAGAGAAATACGTTTCCGTGGCGACGCTATTGTTGAAGGCGCTATTTACGGGCATAAAATAGAAATTGAAACAGGAAACATAATCGTTGAAGGTGCCGCTTTCGCAAAACTCGAACTGCACGTTCATAGCACAGCAAACGGTAAAGTTGTGTTCAAAAAAAGTGTAGGTGCCGTAAACTCAATTGTCTCCCATTCAAATAATTGCAGACTGATTATTCTCGGCGACGTAAACGCTAAGGAAGTTAGACTTAATAACGCTTTCATTGCCGGCAGTATCTTCGGTGACGAGATTAACCTTACAGACTGCGTTGTTATAGGCGGGGTTTTCGCCTCTAAAGAATTAACAGTTAAGCATTCTATCATGGGAACATTCAACGCACACTCGGTTATTATGAACGATAGCGTTGACTTGCTCCTTCCAAGTGCATTCTCCATTGAGCCGATAAACTACAACAAGTCAACAACGGCTCTTTATAACCTCAGCCTTGCTGACCTCGGAGCCCTCTTCAAGGGTACGGAATGTATGCCAAATACCGGCAAAATAAAGATGGATTTGGAAAGCGATGAAATAAAAAGTACACTAACCGACGACAACCGACAAATGCTTGTCAGAAGTTATACTGTTGTTGGTAAGGTGCTTGCTGCAGACCTTATTGACTGGACAAAAATGCAAAACCACTTCCTAATAACTGCTGGCAGTCTTAACTCACAACTGCTTGACACTTTTGATATTGGAACAAAGGCTGACGGAACCAAAGCAGAATTGACTTATGACGAATTATCTGAATTCTTCTTTAATATTCTTAATAGAAAAATTGAAATTCCAGATATAAACGGAACATTCAATATCGAAGATTTCGCAAAATAAAGATAATAATATTAAAGGTGAGCAAAGTTTTGCTCACCTTTAATATTCATTTATTCAACAATACTTTTTTCAGGCTAATGGCATGAAGCGGGTATTACTTTTGATTTTTTCTGTTGCGTATAACGGCCTTTATGTTTCTAACAATACCCTCATACTTTGCTCTTTTTATGGCAGAACCGCTAAATATTCGCATATAGTCAACTTCTGTCAAGTTTGCCAACTCTTTTTCTCCCAAATTAAGGAATTCCTCTGTTGGTTGCAGTTCTGGTATTGTGTTTGAAGCAGCAAAATTATTGTGCGGACAAGCCAATTGGCACTCGTCACAGCCGTAAAGATGATTTCCAAGCATTTTCGCCATACTTTCATCAAATGGCTTCCTATATTCAATTGTCAAGCACGAAAGGCATTTTGACGCATCTAAAGCCGAATTTTCCAGCAATGCTCCTGCCGGACATGCGTCTATACATCGTCGGCATTTTCCGCAGGACAGTGTGCAAGGCTTGTCAGGCTCTATTTCAAGCGTTGTTATTATTTCCGCGAGAAAGAAAAACGAGCCCTTTCCAGGAATGATTAACTGATTGTTTTTACCAATAAAGCCTAATCCTGATTTTTGTGCCCAATACCTTTCCCTGATAGGTGCCGTATCAACGCAAATCCGCGTTTGGGCATTGGTTTTTGATGAAATATATTCCGCAAGTTGTGCAGCCCGTTTCCTGATAACCTTATGATAATCTTTTCCGTAAGCATAATACGCAAAATAAGGCTCGCTATCCGCTCTTTTTACTTGCGGATAATAGTTCATTGCAAGGCATATAACGGTTTTTGCATCATCAAGAAGTGTTGTTGGATTGCTACGAAGGTCAATATATTTTTCCATATAATCCAACTCTCCGTGCTTTCCTTCAGACAGCCACCTATTATACATTTCTACATACAACTTGTCAACAGGCTCTGCTTTTGCAAACCCGCAGACATCAAAGCCACATTCTTTGGCACGCTCTCGTATTTCTTCCTTACATAGGTAACGGCAGGAATTTGTATCCATTTTGTTTTAGCCATTCGATAGCCTTTGGCAAGGCATATCTTAGATTCTTTTCTGCTTTTAGTGAGTCATGGAATACAATAATAGAACCGTTTCTTGTATATCGCTTTACATTTTCCAAGACATCATCTCCTGAAAGTTTCTTGCTATAGTCTCGTGTTACAAGGTCATACATAATAATTCTCATATTCGCCTTAATTGCGGCTGCCTGTTTCCAGCGGATAAAACCGTGGGGAGGACGGAACAGCGGACTTTTAATCAACATGTGAGCCTCTGCTATATCCTTAATGTACCGACGCGTCCGCACCTTTGCTCCCTGAAGATGGTGCATTGTGTGATTGCCAACACTGTGACCTCGTTTGATTACTTCCTGAAATGTTTCTGGATGTTTTCTTACATTGTCACCTACCATAAAAAAGGTTGCCTTTATTTCATATTGGTCAAGTAAGTCAAGCACCCACGGTGTTACTTCCGGAATAGGTCCATCATCAAAAGTAAGAAAAACTGATTTTTCTTTCATTGGAATACGCCACATACTTTCCGGGAAAAGCATTCTGTACGGAACGGGAGGTTGCTCTATAAACATAAAATATTGCTAAAATTAGAAATGGGGACGCTCCAAAATAAATTGGTGCTATCCCCATTTTGTTATAAAGTCTTTTTATTTGCGTGGATAACGCTCAAACAATCTATTTACATTTACTCCACAAGTTTCCAATTCTTTCAATACCTTATGTGTATCTTCTTCACTATTATACTCATTGAATAATTGCAGCAATTCAACCATATAATAAGTATCGATATACATGTCTGTATTTGAAAGAAGATTATACTGACTCGGCGTAAGGGTTTGATAATATCTGACATATTGACCGAATCGGTTTATTTCCGCTTTCATCAAGTCATTTGCCTTCTGAGTATCTGCCTTATTGCCTGTTTCCTGACCAAGATTGTAGTAGATTTGAGCAATTTTTTCTCCTAACTGAACTGAATAAGGTTGATTGCTTTCCGGCAATTTCTCACTCATAAGTTCAAGGATATGACGTGACCTGCTAAATCTGTCATTCATATATTTCTCTGATTCTTTATACTCTTCAGAGTTTTTGTCAAGAGGCTTGCCTCCTTCAGTATATTCTCCAGCCATAATGGCTTTTGCCTGGAGACCTTCTATTAGAAGTTGGAACGCAAGATCTACCATAGAACTGCGGGTTGTTGTTACCATGCGTCTTACTGTCTCATCACAATAGATTTTATTGTTGGCTGTTGCCTTGTCAAGACCGCCCCACTTATACTTTTTGGTAACGTTTTCAAATGCCTTGTCTGTATCTACAGTTATTTCAGAACCATTGTATCCATATCGGATAGGAGTAACTTCATATGCCATACCTGTAGAAGCCATATAAGGCATTAGTCCGAGATAGTAACTTTCCGGAACAGTCATAGCGAAATAAATTGGCCTGTTCCATCCATCATTAACTATTGATGAGATAATATCTATTGCAGCCACCTTGCTTGATGTTATGCCTCCATCATCAACTGTGTACCTATCCTCCAATAGATTTAGAGAAAGTGAATCGGCAATAATAGCAGCCTTGCTTGCATCTGCTATTCCGTTTTTGATAACAGCCTCTTTGTCGATATTTGCATACATCATAGGATATTTGCAACTCCACAAACCCCAAGCATTTTTGTTGGAATTGTCAGAGTAAATCTCTCTTAGAGACTTGTCCGCAGGAACGAGCATAGTTGTATCAACATCTATAAAATAGTTGAACTGACGGCGGTCGTAAGCAAACGCATCTTTAGGAGCAATCATCTTCAAAGCGGCTGATTCGTATGCCGGACGACGCATTTGGTTTATATACCAGTCTGTTGACAAATATGAAAGGTTTACAACCCTTACGTCTGTTCTCCAGCCTTCCACTTCCTGAGCGTACCATAGAGGGAATGTGTCATTATCTCCATTTGTGAAGATAATTCCGTTTTCTCCAACAGATGAAAGATAGTTCATACCAAAGTCACGGCAAGCGTATCTTCCTGAGCGGTCGTGGTCGTCCCATGTCTGGCTAACCATTTGGAACGGAACTATAATACCCAATGCAACGGCTGCAATAACAAGACCGTTATTTATCTTGAGTTCTTTATCGGCATCAACTTTTTTGCCCTCAGTCATCTTCTTTCTTGCAGCAAGAAGCATTCTGCAAAGACCGGCAACACCCATACCAATCCATATTGCAAATGCGTAGAATGAGCCGGCAAATGCATAGTCTCGTTCACGCGGCTGGCTTGGTGTTTGGTTTAGGTATAACACAATGGCAATACCAGTCATAAAGAAGAGGAAGAATACAACCCAGAACTGCTCTATGCCTCGTTTGCTTGTATATGCCTGCCAAAGCAAACCAATGATACCCAATATCAAAGGCAGCATAAAGTAAACATTGTGACCGGCATTTCCAGAGCCAAGATCTTCCGGAAGAAGTGACTGGTCTCCAAGACGGGCATTATCAATAAATGAAATACCTGTTATCCAGTTACCGTGAGTAATTTCACCTTGCCCCTGAATATCATTCTGGCGACCGGCAAAGTTCCACATGAAATATCTCCAATACATGTAGTTTAGTTGATAACTGAAGAAATATCTCAAGTTTTCACCAAAAGTTGGCATTTGCTTTTGCTCTGTATGATAAGGATTACCTTCTCTATCAACAAGAATTGTTGCTTCCACTGGTTTTGTCTTTACAGAGCCTAGCCAACTATTGTAATTTCTTGCCGCTCCTGATGCATATAGACGCGGGAAAATCATATTCATTTCCGGAGTCATCTCGTAATCTTCAACGAATCCTGTTTGAATATATCTATCCGGTGCATCTGCTGTTTGCTTAACCTCTTTGCGATAGATTGGCTTACCATATTTCTTAACTGGAACCTGCGTCTGTCCATCTTCTGCTATGGTATATAGAATTGATGAATTATAGACAGGACCGTAAAGCAAAGGAGTTTTACCATACTGTTCGCGGTTAAGGTAATCTGCAAGAGAAAAAACATTATCAGGAGAGTTCTGATCCATCGGAGTCTGTGCGTTTGAGCGGATAAGAATCAACGCATAAGATGAGTATCCGAAGAAAATTACGGCTACCGACATTACGATGTTATAGAAAACCCTTTGCGGAACAACCTTGCAGAACTTAAACAAATATACCGCCAGTGCAACGATAAGGATTACAGCAATAGTAACGCCGTCGCCAATGAAGAGCATGCCTGATGCTGTTATGGCTAACAAGAATGAAAATTTCATTCTTGCCTGACTCTTGCCTTTAGCCATTTCATAAATAGCCCAAACAAGAATACCTGTCAAGATTGCTGTATATACAATAACTCCGCTATTAAAACTAAAGCCTAAGTCATTGACAAAAAGCAACTCAAAATATTGTGCTATTTCTACAAAACCCGGAACAAGTCCAAATAGAATAAAACCAACAATAACAAACGATACAGCAAGAGCGAGCAATGAGCCTTTTGCATTAGTATTCTTAAACTTGCGGTAATAGATAACCAACACAATAGCAGGAATACAAAGCAAGTTAAGCAAGTGAACTGCAACAGAAACGCCTATAGTATAGGCTATTGCTATTAGATACCTGTCGGAATTTGGATTGTCGCAACGCGATTCCCATTTCAATATCAACCAGAAAGTAAGGGCTGTACAGAAAGATGAGAATGCATACACTTCCGCTTCAGCAGCGCTGAACCAGAATGTATCGCTCCAAGTATAAGCCAATGCACCAACGACGCCGCTACCCATGATTACCGCCATCTTTTGCCAACTGATGCTTTCTTCCTCATCTTTAACAATCAATCGGCGAACAAGGTGGGTTATAGTCCAGAATAGCAACAAGATTGTGCCGGCACTCAAAAGTGCTGACATTGTGTTGACACACACTGAAACCGTTGACGGGCTACTTGCAAAATTTGCAAAAAAGCGTGCCGCAAGCATGTAAATCGGGTTGCCGGGCGGGTGCCCTACTTCAAGTTTGTATCCTTGTGCAGTAAATTCTCCACAATCCCAGAAACTCGCAGTCGGTTCCATTGTCAGCAAGTATGTAACCGATGCTATCAGAAACATCAGCCATCCGAGCGAGTTGTTGATTAAATTGTATTTTTTCATTAAGATTAATATTGAAAATAACAGGCATATCCTTTATCAAATGCTTTCAGCGTCTGATTGTTAGGTCCGCACTGTCTGATTTATTTCTATTCAACTTACAAAGATAAAGCCTTTAACCGATATAATAGCCATTTATGCCCTTAAAGGCTGTTAAAATGCTCTTTATTCAGGTTTTGGAATATCTTTATTGTAATATGGTTCTATATGAATATTAATTATAGTGCCAGCACCAAATTTGCTTCGCAATGCTTTCTCTGTATTATTGGCCACTTCATGGGCTTCTACAATTGTCATTTTGGGGTCAACCTTAATATGAAAACCCATAACAACCGTACTGCCGTTCTTCCGTGTTCGAAGTCGATGGAATGTCTTCACTCCCTCTACTCCAGATATTACTTCACTAATTTCTTTATTAACGCTTTCTGGAAGAGATACTTCAAGCAATTCATTAATAGAAGGAAGCCCGATACGCAATGATACTATCGCTATAAAGATACTCACAATAAGTGCGGCTATCGGATCGAGAATTCGCCAACCTTCACCCAAGAAAATTGCACAACCGATACCTATTAAAACGGCTATACTTGAAAAAGCGTCACTGCGGTGATGCCAAGCATTGGCTATCAACGCCATACTGTGAATTTTCTCTCCTGTTTTTTTTGTGTACTGAAACAGCCATTCCTTTGATATTATGGAAATTATCGCCATAATAAATGCTATTATTCCTGGCTTTGGCAAAATTGCTCCATTTATCGCCATCCATATTGCTTCGGCACTTGAAATAAAGAGCCCTACGGCAACGGCAAGCAACGCAAAACTGATAAGCATCGTTGCAAATGTCTCAAATTTACCATGACCATATTGATATTTTTCATTCTCTCCCCTACTCGAAACACCGATAAAAACAAGAACGATTACATCTGTAACAAAATCTGATATTGAATGAATTCCGTCGGCTATCATTGCTCCAGAATGACCTATTATTCCGGAAATTATTTTTAACAGTGATAGGATGACGTTTACTATAAAGCCAACCCAGGTAACTTTTTTAGCACACCGTGAACGCTCTTCTGAACTTATAACTTTCGCATCCATAACGATTATTTTAATACAATTAATTAAACGCTGAGAATTTCTTTTTGTTTGAATTAATTGATGCAAAGTTAAACCTTTTACTTATAACATCTTCTAATTTTTGCCCAAAAAGTACTATCAACAACCTTATATATACTCGTTGGTTGAATTAATTTTGCAAAACATTTATAATGAAAAAGTTGCA
>OHBJ01002689.1_pt1 | contig 11891 bp, 16 predicted proteins | sample 1577241 | NCBI WGS metagenome assembly OHBJ01 (sample SAMEA3541594, study PRJEB24748) | human gut metagenome | biome: human gut; feature: human-associated habitat; material: faeces | place: China | collected 2012
GAATTTGCCGCCCATAGGGCAGCTTATGTGTCCGTCAGGAGAGGATAGCGAATGAAATTCTGATGTACTTTCGCAGTCGGAAGAAATTACAGGGCGAGGTGTCGCTCAACGATTCGCTCGATTCCGGCGCCGACGGCGAGTCGCTCTACCTCATGGATGTCGTCGGCGTCGAGGACACGATGTATTTGGACATTCAGGACCGCGACGACTGCCTGCGCGTGCGAAGGCTCGTGCACGAGTGCCTGACCGAGCGGGAGGAAGAGGTCATCATCTCGCGTTACGGCCTCGGCGGCCGGATGCCCCGCACACAGCGCGAGGTCGCCAAAAAGCTCGGCATCTCGAGGAGCTATGTATCGCGCCGGAACTAATGTAAGCGATGCCCGGAAAGCCTTGAAAATCAAGGGTTTCCGGGCATCGGACATGTTATGGGTAGCGCCGCCATTATTGTAAGTGGTGAGATATTAGGATAATATGCGGCCATTCATCAACCATTTGGGAAAATAACTTGGAACGGGCATATTGACACTAACTTCAAATCTTTTACCGTTAATTTTTCACAATCTTCTTGCGTTTCTGTATCTTCTAATTTTTTGACATACAAATCAACTTCGTGGTCACCTTGTATTTCAAAATTATGCTCGTATTCGATAACGAGTTTTTCGGAAGAACCTGGTCGTGTTGTTTTATGTTTTGACTGGATAGTTTCTGCACTTGAGTCATTTGAGTCATATTCATCTTCCCAAAAAATGCCGCTATCAACACGATAATTCTTCATATTTTCTCGGGAATTTCCGAATTGCCGTAGAACTATCCGATAATAATATTTGTCATAATCACTGGAGAAATCGTTCAAAATCTGAGTTGCTAAAACGTACATATAAAAGGAGTTTGTTCCTTTTTCACAAACCAGTGTGTCAAAAATGCCGGTTATATTTTCTCCGTTACTGGATACATTTTTACATAAAAGTTGATTAAAATTTGCAGAATTCATCTTAATTCACCTCAAAAATCGACATCGTCTACATCAACCTGCATATTAGTAGTTTCAGCAGAGCTCTTTATATCGCGCACAGTAGCATTCGGATTCTGTAACCCTGTTTGTATGGAGTTTTCGATTGCTTGAGTGGATCGACGTGTATCTTTTTCAATTTCGAGAATTTGCTGAAGCACTTCATGTTGTCGCCGCTCAGATTCTTCGGTTTTTTCCAAGCCATAAAAACTAATCAACATTGAAACGATACTAACAATTGTAGCTACGATGCCGATAACTATGCTAACAAACAGATTCATTTCCTCTAAGCCTGGAATCTCTTTGCGGAATAAACTACAGGCAAAAATGAGCAGTATTCCAATTACAATAACGCCAACTATAAGCACGACAGAATATGTTTTAGCCGCCTCTACCAGCTCATCAAATTTTTCTAATTGCGTCGGACGTTCCTTGCAATCCTTGCACGATCTCTTCAATATTACCATTCCTCTCTATCTGTTATGGCTCATTTGAAATATCGTACAACTTGACACAGAAAATTTCAAGCTGTTACTGTGCAAATTGGGATTCTCGTAATTCGATATTAGTGTAGCAATATACCCAATGACCAGCTTTACGATATTTAGTGAGTTTGCCTTCAGCGACAAACCCAGCCAAAATCCGATTCGCCGTAGCCGCAGACACGCCGCACAGCGCCCGGACGTCTGCGTTCATGATATACAGATGTGTTTCCAAGAACTTCTTGATTTGCTCCCAGCGCATCGTTGCCTTATCCATCGCTCCATCGCTCATTTCACCACTCGTATTGATGGCATCGATGAGCGATGCTTTGATAGCTGACAGCATAAACTCGATAAACTCCGTGGATTCCCCGGCGTCATTGGAGGCATTGATGGCCGCATAATACTCCTGCTGGCGGTCATGGATGATGGACTCCACCGGCAGCCAGGCAAAAGCAGGATTCCATTTAGAGAGCAGCAGCGTATGCCACAGGCGGCCAACGCGACCATTTCCATCGGCAAAGGGGTGGATCAGTTCAAGCTCATAGTGGAACACACACCTGCGGATCAGCATATGCACATCGCTGTTCTTGACCCAGTCCAGTAACTCTATGACCAAATCGGGGACATACTGCGGCAGAGTGCCGAAATGCAGGACATGCCCTTCCTGGTCAACGACGCCGACAGGCTTGGAGCGGAAGACCCCGGACTCATCCACCAGCCCCCGGGTCATGATGCCGTGAGCAGTCAAAAGGTCATCCACAGAAAAGGGATTAAGCTCGTCCAATCGCTCATAGATTTCGTAAGCGTTCTTGACCTCTGCAATATCTTTAGGCGGAGCCAGAACCTGCTTGCCATTGAGAACAGCCGTGACCTGTTCCAGTGTCAGCGTGTTCTGCTCGATGGCCAATGAGCCATGAATTGTCCGGATGCGATTGGCGCGCCGCAAAGTAGGGTTAGCTGAAAGCTGATTCGTAGATGTCAGCTTTCCAACCAACTCCGCAATCTCAGCAACATAACCGATAATCGCATTAGTAATTTCAAAAGGAGGTTTTTTATTCTTCATGGTGTTCCTCGCATCAAAACTCTTTTATTGATATTATATCACAGCATCGCTCATTTCATCAATCAAAAAGTAGCTGAGATTACAAAAAGGTCGCCCTTTATGGCGACCTTTAAACATTGAATGAGGTGTAAGCAAATGGGAAATTATATTGGATTTCGAGTAATTTCGAAACTGTTCCACTTAGACGTCACATCGAAGCAGTACACGGTAGTTACTATGCCTTGAACCCATTGAAAAATCAGGACTTTTTGAGTATTTGATACAAGAAAAACAGGGATAGCAGGCGCGTTCGCATTTTCCGAAAAATGCGAACAAAAATAGACAAAGGATAGAAAACAGGATAGACCACATTTCTGAGAATCATTGGTTTTCTCTGCTGTCGGCAATCACCAGAAGGGAGAACTGAAATGGATCTGCTGACCTATTATTCGGATCTTGCAGTAGCATATCCGGAGTATATTACACAAAAGCAGTTTTGTGAAGTGTGCGGGATATGCCACAAGACTGCATATAATTTAACCCGGCGCGGAGAAATCTCATATGAGATAGTAGATACCCCCACAGGGCGTATTCATCACATTAAGCTCACAGATGCACTTGCCTATCTTTACAAAAAGGATACACTTTATGGAAATGATGAAAATGTAAACCGGCAAATATATGAAGTGCTGCAGGCACATTTTTCATACCTGCCCGATCTCCTTCGGACACAGCAAATCAGGGAACTGACAGGGTTTTCAATGACCGCTATTCAACGCTGGGTACTCGAAAAGCGTATTACTGCCATACTCGGAAGAAAAGGTTGGAATATTACAAGGGATTCGCTTGTAACCTTTCTTTCGTCGTCCTATTGCCTACGCGGAAATAGAAAACCCCAAAAATTTCAAGCTCTGTTGCAAAAGTGTACCGAGCAATTAAAAATTTGAAATCTCAGGGCAGGGATTCCCCTGCCCTTTTATATCCCATAGAATGTGAGGTGAACGCTATGGCCTTACCCCTGCCCTATTACTATGGACATTCCGGTGAACAATACGCTTTCTTTCGCATTCCAAAACTGCTAATCACCGATAGTCGGTTTGATGGCGTTTCCTCTGATGCAAAGCTATTGTATGGACTGCTGCTTGATCGCATGGAGTTGTCCTATCGGAACGGCTGGGTAGACGACCAAAATCGTGTCTTTATCATTTTTACGGTAGAAGAAGTTATGGAAACCCTGCGCTGTCGCTCTGAAAAGGCGGTGCGCCTATTCGCAGAATTGGACAGCAAGAAAGGTATTGGTTTGATTGAACGAAAGCGGCAAGGACTTGGAAAACCGGCTATCATTTATGTAAAAAACTTTGCCGGCGATATATCCTGAATAAATCGAAAGTCCAGACTTTCGATTTTCGAAAATCATAGATATGGCCGGAATCTGCGCTTCTGTGACTTTCGATTTTCGAAAGTCTTGATTTTCGGTTTTCGAATTTCTTGACTTTCGAAAATCGAAATCTAATAAGACTGAGATATAGCAAGACTGAGAATAGAAAGAATACTACCCGAAAAAAGAATAACCGTAAGAAGCAACAGCTTTGTTAGAACAGGGGCCGCAAGGCTCCTTTTTTGTTAGAGGAGGTGTCCCATTGAAAACAATCGCACTGGCAAATCAGAAGGGCGGCGTGGGTAAGACCACCACAGCTGCCAGCCTCGGCATTGGTCTTTCTCGGCAAGGTAAAAAAGTCCTGCTGATCGACGCTGATGCACAAGGCAATCTCACGCAGATGTTGGGCTGGCCGCAGCCCGACGAATTATCCCCCACGCTCTCCACACTGATGGAGAAAATCATCGCAGAGCAGCCCATCGCTCCCGGCGAGGGCATTCTGCATCACCAATCCGGCATCCATCTTGTCCCTGCCAATATCGAACTGTCGGCACTGGAGGTCACGCTGGTCAACACCATGAGCCGTGAAACGGTACTGCGGCAATACCTGTCTACGGTGGCAGACCGCTACGATTACGCGCTCATCGACTGTATGCCGTCCCTCGGTATGCTGACCATCAACGCCCTGACCGCGGCGGACAGCGTGATCATCCCTGTGCAGGCGCAGTATCTTCCAGCCAAAGGACTGGAGCAGCTTTTGCGAACCATCACCCGCGTCAAGCGGCAGCTCAACCCGAAGCTGGAGGTAGACGGCATCGTGCTGACGATGGTGGACAGCCGCACCACACTGGCGCGGGAGATCAACGCGCTTGTCCGTAAGACTTACGGCGGTCATGTATTCGCAAGCGAAATTCCCCGTTCCATCAAAGCGGCGGAGATCAGTGTGGAAAACAAAAGCATTTACGACCATGACCGCAGTGGCAAGGCGGCAGTGGCCTACGAAAATCTGACGAGGGAGGTGTTGAGCCTTGGCAAGCAAATTAAGCGGCATCGAACTGACCCGGTACGATGACCTGTTCAAAACGGACGCGGAGCGAGAAGCCGACCGGCAGGAGCGGATTCAGATCGTTCCCGCAGCAGAGGTTTTCCCATACTCCCGCCAGCCGTACACCATTGACCGGCCCACGCCAGACTTGGTGCGGCTCATGGACAGCATCGAGCACATCGGCATCGCGGAGCCGCTGATTGTCCGGCCCCGCGAGATCGGCGGATATGAGATTATTTCCGGCCACCGGCGCGATTACTGCGCGAAAGCGGTGGGGCTGGATATCCGCCCCGTCATCGTCCGCAATTACAGCGACGAGGAAGCGGACATTTTGGTAGTGGATTATAACATCAACCGCGAGGACTTACTGCCCAGTGAGAAAGCCAAAGCCTACAAGCTGAAGCTGGACGCCATGAAACGGCAGGGACAGCGGACTGATTTAACTTCTCGCCAACTTGGCACGAAGTTAAGAGCAGACGAGATTTTGGCAGAAAAAGCCGAGGACAGCGCGCGCCAAATTCAACGCTATGTGCGTCTGAATAAGCTGATTCCTCCGCTGTTGGACGCGGTGGACGCAGGAACGCTCAAGTTCGTTCCCGCAGCGGATTTCCTCTCCCACCTGTCCGAAAAAGAACAAACCTACCTCCTGCTGGTCATGGAGCGCGATGAAGTGTCCCCGTCGCTGGGGCAGGCACAGCGGCTCAAGCAGCTCAGCGGTGAGGGCAAGCTGGAAAACAACATCATCGACCTCATCATGCGGGAGGAAAAGCCGCTGGAGCGCAAGGTCACGATCCGCAACGACCGCCTGCAAAAATACTTTCCCGCCAGTTACACCCCGAAGCAGATGGAGGACGTCATCATCAAGTTGCTGGAGGGCTGGCACCGCAAGCGGCAGCAGGAGCAGGCGCGATGAGGAACGAACCGATGCGCAGGAACGAGCTACCGGAAACCTGTTTTTCCATTCTGCCGTCCAGCGGGCAGCTTATTATCATCCGGTGCGGTGAGTGCGGCTATTATCCCTCTGAGTGGGATACCGGAAACCGCGAGGAAAACCGCGAGATCGCCAGCAGCTATAATGTGCGGCGCGGCATTACGGATATTCTGGAAGCGGCCATGCTGGCAGGCTCCATGTTCGGCTGGAATACACCAGGCGCGAACCCGCAATGGTATTTGGATAACGCAAGATATGTGAATTCCAACATCGTCCAAGGCCATATCAAAGACCCAATCATGAGCGTGTACTATCCCGTCAGCAGTTTCCTGTTGCGCTATGAGATCATGGGCAAGCAGCACTATTACCTGCCTATGGACAAACTGCCGCAAGAGCTGATGAGCCAAAGGTCGCAGTTCATCATGCTGCCGGATCTGGTGCGTGGAGTGCCGGTCATGCCGGTGACAGCGACCTTTGCACAAAACGGGAGCTGCACCGTCCAGTTAGAACACGGCAGCTATGTAGTGGGGGAAATGGTCAATCAGGAATACCACATCACCGCCCGCGTCCGCGTCGGCAGTGCCGAGTTTGTCATGGGCGAATGCAGCAAAGCTCCCGATCCGTTTGTGACATGGGTGAGAAACTGCAAAAATGATGGAGATGGCCCACCCAATTACTTTTGGGGACATTACAGAAGCTATCGCGCCGCCGCTGTTGAAGATTTCTGTGAACGGGCAAATGATGAATACAAAAAGCAACAAAATCGCATGGTGCAGCAGGAACAAAAGCGCACCACGCCGAAAAAAGAAAGAGGTGAATCACGATGAGTGACCGTGAGTCGGCAAATGTCATGAATGAAAAGATGACCGTTTTGTGTGTTAAATCAGGGGAGAAACCCAAACGCATTGAAATTGAAAATGATCTTGATGCGTTGCAGCGAGCGGTTGGCGGCTATATCGAAGCCGTATACCCGTATGAAGATCCTGTGGCTCTGATTGTAAACGAAGAAGGAAAGCTGAACGGTTTGCCGTTGAACCGTGCGCTCCGGGATGAGGATAACGATATTTATGATATTGTGGCGGGGCCTTTTCTGGTTGTCGGCCTTGGGGAATCTAATTTTACGTCCTTAACACCTGCACTGATGGAGAAATATAAAAAGTTATTTCATTGCCCGGAAGCCTTTATTAAGATGGGTGAACGCTTGACCGTCATTCCCATGCCGGAGCCGCAGGCCCGCAAATCTACAAAAGACCGAGGTGAAGCCAGTTCCCCACTTCAAGAAGGTGTATCGCCTGTACGGGCGCGACACCGGCAAGGCCATCGCGGACTACATCACCGTGCATGACGAGACGGTGGACGACACCAAGGGGCTGACCATCTTCGACCCCATGGCCACATGGAAGCGCAAGGGCGTGTACAATTTCGAGGCGCGGCAGCTGCTGGTGCCCATCTTCAAGGACGGCAAAAGGGTGTACGACAGCCCCTCGCTGGAGGAGATCAAGGCCTACTGCGCCCAGCAGGTGGACACGCTGTGGGACGAGGTGAAGCGCTTCGACTATCCCCACAAGTACTATGTGGATCTGTCCGACAAGCTGTGGGACATCCAGCAGTGCCTGCTGCGCACGTCCCAGATGTAATCAGAAAGAAAATCAGCAATAGAACCGCCGAGGAGAGGAGGAGCCCCCGTGAGAAAGCCGAAGGTACAGCAGAGAACAGAGCGCCGCATATCCGCCGCCCTGCGGCTGGTGATGGTGGCGGTGCTGCTGCTGGCACAGATCGCGCTGGTGATCGTCCTCAGCGATCTTCTGAAGCAGCGCATGGCGCTGGCCTACACCGCGCTGCAGCTGCTGGCGGGTGTGGCGGCCATGCGGATATGGGCGCGCCCCGGCGCCACCAGCTACAAGCTGGGCTGGATCATTCTGATACTCTTCGTGCCGGTGGTGGGTCTGATCCTCTACCTGCTGTGGAACGGCGACCGGCCGTCCAAGCGCCTGAGCCTGAGGAAGCCGGTGCCCATCGAGGAGCCGCTGGCGCAGCAGGAGCTCGCCCGCACCAATCTGGAGAAGCTGCGGCAGACCGCACCCCAGTGGTATCCTGTGGCCGCTTACCTCGATAAAAAGGGGTTTCCCCTGTACCGGAACACGCAGATGCACTATCTTCCCACCGGCGAGGCGTATCTCAACGATATGCTGACGGTGCTGGACACCGCCCAGCGGTTCATTTTTGTGGAGTATTTCATCATGGCCGAAGGGCAGATATGGGATCGCCTGTCGGAGATTCTCTGCCGCAAGAGCCGGCAGGGGGTGGAGGTCAAGCTGATTTTCGACGACTTCGGCAGCATGATGCGTATGCCCAACGAGAAGGTGGAGGAGCTGCAGGACGCCGGCGTGGAGGTGAAGGTATTCAACCCCGTTCACCACTATGTCAACCGCCTGTACTTCAACTACCGCGACCACCGGAAGATCACCTGCGTGGACGGCGACGTGGCCTATACCGGCGGCGCCAATATCGCCGACGAATACGCCAATCTCATCGAGCGCTTCGGCTACTGGAAGGATTGCGGTGTGCGGCTGGAGGGTGAGGGCGCCTGGGGTCTGACCCGGGAGTTTTTACAGATGTGGGAGCGCATGGGCGGCGGGGTACAGCACGAGTACGACTACTACCGCCCGCTGCACCATCCGGCGGCGCAGGGCTTCTGCCAGACGGTGGTGGACGGCCCCGACGACAATCCCAACAACGCGGCGGAGGATCTGTTTTTGCAGCTCATCAGCCGGGCGCGGCACACGGTCTATATCACCACACCCTATCTGGCCATCGACGAGCCTATGCTCAAGGCGCTCTGCCTGGCCGCCGACAGCGGCGTGGACGTGCGCCTCATCATGCCCGGCATCCCCGACCACAAGTTTGCCTATCTGGTGGCGGAGAGCTACTTCTCCGAGCTGATGGAGCACCATGTGAAGATATATACCTTTACACCTGGCCTGATACACGGAAAAACCGTGCTGGCTGACCGGGAGGTGGGCTTCGCCGGGTCGGTGAACATGGACTACCGCAGCTTCCAGCTGCACTTCGAATGCGGCGAGGTGTTCTACGGCGTGCCCGCCATCGAAGCGCTGCTGGAGGACATGGACAACACCATGTCCCGCTCTGCACTGATGACGCCGGAGCGCATGGCGCAGCGGCCTGTGTGGAGAAGGGTGATGGGGACGGTATTAAGGCTTTTCGCCATGTGGATGTAACCCCCGTCGGGCATATTTCCGCCCCGGCTGCGTCGAATCCGCTTGCCATACAAAAAGTATGGCGGCACGGCTCCGCCATCGCCGGGACGAAAATCTCCACCGACGGGAACGGGTATATTTCCGCCCGGCTGCGTCGATATATCGGTTGAATTTGCAGAACAGAAAGGAACCATCATGGCCTGCTTTATTATCGGCGCAGGCAGCTTTTATGGGCTGCCGGTGCCTGTCAGGGATACGGATACGGTCATCGCCGCCGATGGCGGCTGGCGGGTCTGCCGGGAGCTGTCCCTTACGCCGTCGCTGCTGGTGGCGGATTTCGACTCGCTGGACACGGTGCCGGAGTTCGACCATATCCTCCGGCTGCCGGTGGAAAAGGACGACACCGACATGATCCGCGCCGTCAAGGAGGGCTTTGCCCGAGGCGAGACGGAGTTTCACCTGCTGGGCGGCATGGGCGGGCGGCGCACCGATCACACGCTGGCCAACATGCAGACGCTGGCCTACATCGCCCGCCACGGCGGGCGCGGCTGGCTGTACGGCAGCGGCGAGCGGTTCACCGCCATCTGCGACGGCGGCGAGATCATGCTTCCGGCGAAAAAGAGCGGCATTCTGTCAGTGTTCTGCCTGGGAGCGGACGCGGAGGGCGTGACCATTCAGGGCGCGCAGTATCCGCTGGCGGATGCGGCGCTGACGGCGGATTTCCCGCTGGGCGTCAGCAATCATTTTACAGGTAAGGCGGTGCGCGTCGCGGTGCGGCGCGGCTGCCTGCTGATAGGAATTTGTGATAAGGAGTGACGGAAAATGAAGAATACTGTGAAAAAGCTTATGGCGCTGCTGCTGGCGGCGGTCATGCTGCTGGCGCTGGCCGCCTGCGGTCAGAAGGACGCAAGGGACGATGGCAAGGTGGAGCTGCCTGTGGCGGATGGCGCCGTTATCGGCACAGGCGCTACGGCCATCACCGTGGAGGTGCAGGGCGCGGACGGCAAGAGCGTGACCTTCACCGTCAACACCGATGAGGAAACGGTGGGCGCGGCGCTGCTGAAGCTGGGCGTGATCGCCGGCGAGGACTCCGACTACGGCCTGTACGTCAAGACCGTGAACGGCGAGACGGCGGACTATGAGAAGGACGGCGCGTACTGGGCGTTCTATGTGAACGGGGAGTACGCCATGACTGGTGTGGACTACACGGCGCCGGAGGCGGGTACTACCTACGGCTTCCACGTGGAAAAGGCCGAGGGCTGACAGGCAAAAAAAGAGACGGCGCAGCCGTCTCTTTTTTTATAGCTTTTCCAGTGCCTGCGCCACGTCGCCCAGCAGGTACAGGGAGCCGCAGCAGATGGCTGCGCCGTCAGGCGGCGTGTTTTCCAGCAGCTGTGCCACGGCCTGCGGGATATCGGCGCAGGCCGTCACCGGCTTGCCGTACCGCCGCAGGAAGGCGGCCAGCTCTCCGGCATCCAGCGCCCGGGGGTTAGGGGGCGTTACGGTGATGAAGCGGGCGGCCAGCGGCGCGAGGGCATCGTACATCTGCCCGAAGTCCTTGTCCGCCAGCACGCCGGTGAGCACCGTCACCGGCTGACCCGGCAGGTACTCCCGGATGGCCGCCGCCAGCGATTCCATGCACTGGGGATTGTGCCCGCCGTCCAGGATCACCGCAGGGTGGCGGCGCACCACCTGGAACCGACCCGGCCATGTGACAGAGGCCAAGCCCCGCCGCACAGCGTCCTCGCTGATGCGCCAGCCCCGCTGCCGCAGAACCTCCACGGCGGTGAGAGCCACCGCCGCGTTGCGCAGCTGGTGTGCGCCCAACAGGGGGAGGTGCAATGACCGGTATGCGCCGAAATGGAACACCTGACCGTCCAGCGAATCGCTGACGGACTGGATGGCACCGAAATCCACCACGGTCAGCGGCGCGCCTGCGGCGCGGCAGCGTGCCGCCACCACCTCCCGCACGGAGGGCGCGCAGGGGTACAGGACGGCATGGCAGCCGGGCTTGATGATGCCGGACTTGGTGGCGGCGATCTGCTCCACCGTATCGCCCAGCACCGCTGTGTGATCCAGACCGATGTTGGTGAGCACCGCCGCCTCCGGGGAGGGGATCACGTTGGTGGCGTCGAATTCGCCGCCCATGCCCACCTCGCACACCACGATGTCGCACCTTTCCCGCGCGAACCATGTGAGTGCCATGGCCGTTACCAGCTCAAATTCCGTTGGATGGTCGGCCATGCTGTCCGCCAGCGGCTGTAATTCCTCCACCAGCGCGCACAGCGCATCGTCAGAAATGGGCGTGCCGTTGATCTGCATCCGCTCGTTGAAGCGGAAGATGTAGGGGGAGGTGTACAGACCGGTCTTGTACCCGGCCTGCCGCAGGATGGCGGCCAGCATCGCGCAGGTGCTGCCTTTTCCGTTGGTGCCTGTAATGTGAATATACTCTACAGCTCGTTCGGGATGACACAGCATGCCCAGCAGCGTGTCGATGCGGCTCAGACCCGGTATGCTGCCCCGCCAGTCCACCCTGTGGATGTAGGAGAGGGCGTCCTCAAGCGTCACGGTGCTCACTTCCTTTCGTTTTTATGCGGCGCAACACCGGAGACAGGGCGTTCCGCCGCGCCAGCAGCCACACCAGCACCGTGTCGATGCAGCCGGTGACGGCGAACTGCACGCTGCGCGCCGCCAATCGGGTCAGGAAATACGGCCATCTGGCCGCGCCGCCGTATACCAGCGCCAGCGCCATGCTCTGCCACAGGACGGAGCCCAGCGCGGCG
>OHBJ01002691.1_pt1 | contig 11887 bp, 12 predicted proteins | sample 1577241 | NCBI WGS metagenome assembly OHBJ01 (sample SAMEA3541594, study PRJEB24748) | human gut metagenome | biome: human gut; feature: human-associated habitat; material: faeces | place: China | collected 2012
TTGACCTTGACGATCATCTTCGAGAACAGCCCGAACGATTCGAACTTGTAGATCAGCAGCGGGTCTTTCTGTTCGTAGGTGGCGTTCTGCACGCTCTGGCGCAGGTCGTCCATCTCGCGCAGGTGTTCGCGCCATGCGTCGTCGATGGTGGTGAACATCACCACTTTCGAGAATACCTTGTAAATCTCCGCGCCGTCCGAGCTCTGGCATTTCCGCAGGTTGACCGGCACGTTGTAGCCCAGGTGTCCGTCCGTCAGCGGGAAGTAGATGTTCGAATCCAGCTGGTCCTTGCGGTCCTCGTAGATGCGCTCCATGACCGGACGCACCGTGTCGGCCACGGCCTTCGCACGGCGTGCGTAGGCCTCCTTGAGGGCCTTGACGATCGCCTCGACCAGTTCGCCGGGTTTCGCGTCCTTGTACGTCGCCTCGTCGATCTGCGGCTCCACGGCCACCTCGCGGATCAGCTCCATGCGGAAATCCTCGAATTCGATGCCGCGGTTCTCCTCCACGAAGTTGTCGGCGTAGTCGTACATGATGTTGTTCAGGTCGATCTCGATGCGCTCGCCGTAGAGTGCGTGGCGGCGGCGGGTGTAGATCACCTCGCGCTGCGAGTTCATCACGTCGTCGTATTCCAGCAGTCGCTTGCGGATGCCGAAGTTGTTCTCCTCGACCTTCTTCTGCGCGCGTTCGATCGCCTTGGTCATCATGCCGGCCTGAATCACATCCAAGGGCTTTCTGGGACTGATTGGCAATAAACCAGCTAGAATTTTGGCCCGGTTGCGGGAGCTGACTCCGGCTGAAAAGGCAGAGGAGTTCCTAGCTAGCATTTTTGAGGCCATGAAGCTGGAGGTAAGGATTGATCCTATGGATACCAAGGATGGAGTGGTTATGAACCTGATTGGTGAAAACCTTGGCATTCTCATAGGCAAGCATGGTCAGACTCTGGATTCCCTCCAGTATCTGGCAAATCTGGCTGCCAATAAGGGCCTTGTAGAGGACAAGGTTCATATTATTCTGGATATTGAAAACTATAGAAGCCGCCGTGAGGATACCCTCCGTCGTCTGGCTATGCGCCTGGCTGACAAGGTACGCCGCACAGGTGAGAGAATTGTGTTGGAGCCTATGAACCGTCATGAGCGGAAGATTATTCACATGGCTCTGCAGAATAACTATCGGATTTCTACTTATAGCTCCGGTGAGGAGCCTTACCGCAAGGTGGTTATTGAACTGAAGCGGGGAGGCCGTCGCGAGCGTCGGGACAGGGATTTTTCCTTTGCCCCTGTAGAGCAGGAAGAAGATTAATTCTATAGCTGATAGCTGTGAAAGGGCTGTCTGCAATCTAATTATCTATTGCGATATTGTTGCGTAATGGTATAATCTGATTGAGGCGGCTCTTTTTTTGTGTAGTAGATAGTATGTGAGGAAGATAGTATGCAGCAGGAATATACCATAAGTGCCATAGCAACTCCTGTAGGACAAGGTGGCATCGGCATTGTTCGCCTAAGCGGAGAAAAGGCTGTGGACATTGCTCAGGAATGCTTTAAGCCAGCAGCAGGAGGCAAAATATCAGATTATGAGGCCAGAAGGGCAGTTTTTGGCTATATATATAAGGAAAATGGAGATTTTCTGGATGAGTCGATGCAGCGGTGGATGGCATCCATCTGCCGGGCATCAAAAGACCCCAGATACTGTCGGCATTGGCGCTTGTCAATCGTCGTGATTTGCTCCAAGAGGACGATGCTCCCTTCCCGCAGAAAGGGTGATCGCGGCACTTGGTACTGTGTCGCTTGGCAGCCGTGTTTCCTTGGCCAGGACGTAATCGGCGCAACAATCAGCGTGGGAGCGTAGAAATTTCCAATGTTGTTTTGCAGAATGACGACCGGACGGCGGCCATGCTCCACCGAGCCCGGTTCGGCCCGCAGCTCCGCCATGAATACGTCGCCCCGGCGGAATCCTTCGTTTTTCATGGGACAACCTCTGAAATCTCTTTTTCACAGATCGCTAAAAACCGGTACTTTCCCCCGGACGCATAGGGGTGGCAGGAGAGAAGCGTCAGCAGTTCCCTCCCCGGCTGTATCATGACGGAGGCAATATCATCCGGAACAATGACGGCGAAACCCGATACGCGGTAATGATCCTCGCCCCAGAGCGTCGTCAGGATCACCTCATCACCCTCGGTCAGCGTGGACAGATGCTCCATCAGGAGTTTGCCTTCCATCAGGAGATGATCGAATCCTTCGCCAGCGTGGTGGATTCTGCCACGCTGGAGGAAAAGCGACATCTGCTTCGTACCATCGTCAAAAAGGTGGTCTGGGACAGCAAAAATGCCTATGTGTACCTCTTCGCGGAGGATGGAGAGGCGGATTTGCCACCCAATGACCAACTTGTGTATCCGTTAGGAGATGATAGCGAATACTATCTGTAAGGAGTTATTCGCTTTGAGACGTCTTAAAGCGAATAACTTTTTTGTTAAAACGAATAACTCGTGCGTGGGAAAGGCTTATAGTTTCTGCCTCTCTCATGCGCCGGGTGTGAAGATATGGAGAACACCTGGGGCAGCGACAATGCCCGCGCCGTCAGACTGTATGAAAAGTACGGCTTTCGGAAGCTGTGTTATTGATTTTGACCGGATGAATCTTGAGCTGAACACAATGGGCGACCATGGAGAGGAAAAAATACGATGAACGCAATTAGCTCAGCCTATTGATATACTGGTTTTGAAGCGGTATAATTCGGGCGGCAGCGCCGAAACGAAGGGGATACTAAACGAAGGGGATACTAAAAGACACTGTCCGGGGAGAACAAGCTATGGGGTAACCTTTTGGCGGTCATCCGAAATCCGGGCAGGAAAGATTTTAACAAAAAGACAAGGAGTATTTTTGAAACTTACCACTTTATTACCGGAGCGTGTGGCCTGACCGGGAGGTCTGGCAAATTCATTCACACGCCATTCCTCCCGAAGAACAAGCCGCACATCTTCAGGAGGACTTCCAATGAACCGCGAAAACAAACGCAAAACCTTTGAAAAAGGGTACTATAAAACCCACGCCTGTCACGACACATTTGCCTGCAAGGTCTGCGGTAGACCGTGTGTGCCGGAAAATGCCGGCAGCAGCCACCGCAACCACTGCCCCAACTGCCTTTCAAGCCTTCATGTGGACATAGAACCCGGCGACCGGGCAAGTGACTGCGGCGGCATTATGGAGCCGATCGCCGTCTGGGTACGCAAGGGCGGAGAATGGGCGATCATTCACCGCTGCAAGCGCTGCGGTGCGCTCAGCTCCAACCGCGTGGCTGCGGACGACAACCCCATGAAGCTCATGAGCATCGCGATGAAGCCTCTTTGTGAGCCGCCGTTCCCGCTGGAGCGCATTGAGGAAATGACCGCGCTTATGGGCGGCGATGGGCAGATCAAATAAGCCGAAAAAATCCAATTCAAAAGAACCGGGCGCAAAGACGCAGAGCCGATAATCCGTAAGCCATCAGGCCGCACGGGTTATCGGCTCTTTTTTATTTCCCTTTGACGTGTCCTCTCAGTTTATCCGCGCTCATGCACAGGTCTATGTGCTTCTGCGACTCGGCGTCACTCTCACCGGCAAAGAAATCTGCCGCGCACTTGGCGGCGGCTTGCGGTGCTCTGTCGTGGAACGCGATTCCGCCGCGGCTGATGTCCATTTCTTCCGAAATCAGAACAACCGTTTCAAAACGCGGATGGCTCTCGCACTTTATTTCTGCTCTTTCGCTTAATCGTCATGCGGTGCGGACGTTATTCAACGTCTCTGACGGTTACTTTTTGATACGCCGATAAGCCGGCCGCCAACGCAGAGATCGCCAACATAGCAGCGGACTCGGGCGCAGTTGCTGTTTGCAAGACTGGAGAAGATAGACTATAAGGCTCTTGACCGATCATTCCACGCTGCGAGATACGCAAAACTTGGCCAAAAGCCGCCGCGGGACAAGAGCTTTTCATACAGACACTCCTGCTCGTCACAGTCCGGATACTGCAAAAGACCATACAGCACAATGCTGTATTCCAGATCATCTTTTTCGCTTTCCAGCATTTGAAGCATGGCCGGCAGCGGCGTTGTGCCGCTCCAAACCTGCATGGCCTTTTCATAAGCGGTATGATGGCCCACTGCCATGCCCGGATGATAGTCCTTCAGAAGTGCCGGCGGCTTTTTCGCCCGTGCTGCGCTTAGCGTATGCCAGTACATGACGGCAATGCCCATTTCCTCATCGCAGAGGGGCATACAATTCTCGAACATCTCTATCGCCTGTGCATACCGCCCGGCGTAGTAATGTGCCAGCCCGATCCGATAGAGGCAGTCCGGTTTATCTGCTCCTAAGGACAGGCATTTCTTGAAATCAGCGATGGCAAGATCGCTTTGCAGAGTCGTCAGATACCGTCCCGCCCGCAGTCGGAGCAAGGGCAGGCTTTCCGGTTCCGATTTCAGCCCCTTCGTATAGGCATCAATGGCTTCCCGATAACGAAGCTGCCGGGAAAGGGCTTTTCCCAACGCCATAAATTTCCCCACGGAGTCCGGCAGCGCCTTTGCCCGCGTGACCGCATCGGAATCGGGGATCCCGGCGGGAAGATTCATGATCTGGCTTTCGACCCCGGCGTGCAGATCATCAAACGGATATTCCATCACAGCCCCCGTGTATACGGGCGATAGCAGGCGGAGCAGACGATCTCTCCGTCCTGCAAGCGGGCAAAGCTCTCAGCAAAACGTTCTCCGCATACGGAACAGGTAACGGTTTTGAATATCCGGGCCTCCTCCGGTACCGGCGCCGGAGCCTCCTTCACGTCGAACATCTCGTGAAAATCCCCATCCATGAGCCATGCCAGGCGTTCGTCCTTGGTCTTATCCGGCGTGGGGCGCAGAACAAGGCGGAAGGACTTTCCGTCCGAACGGCGGTAAAAGGAAAAGGCGTTCTTCCCCTGTAAATTGAAAATCAGGTTGCCCTTTCCGACGGTGCATGACATCAGCGCCTGAATAGCGTCCACGCCGCAGGCGTCCGTCTCAGCAACACATACGATCTCCTCGTCCTCGGCCGCCCGGCCGCTCCCGAACAGCTCCCACGCGTACAGGACGGCGCGGAAGCCGACCGCAAGACCGCCGCAGCCGTGGCCGTGAAATGTCACGCATATATCCCACAGGGACTTTAACTCTTTTTGCATGGTGTGACCTCCTATACATCCTGAATCGTGGCTTGCCTGTGCTCAAAATACAGGCTGATCAGATAAAACGACAGCGACAGCAGCATGATGCATACACCCGGCGACAGCAGATACTCATATGCCTGCCGGAGAAAAGCGCCCCGCTTGTAGGCAAAGTTGATCATCGTGCCCCAAGTGGGATAATAAAGGTCGCCAAAGCCGAGAAAGCTCAGCGTAGACTCCATCATGATACAGCTGTTGACCCCCAAAAGGAAACGGGAGAGCAGCACGTCGTACAGGTTGGGGATAATGTGGTGCAGAATAATATGCCCATGACGGTATCCCTGGATCACGCAATTTTCAATAAAAGGCTGGGCATTAAGATGGATCACCTTGGCTCTCACGTTCCGGGCAGTGCCCACCCAACTGAATGCGGCGATCAGCAGGATCAGATTCCGGCTGGAGCTGCCCAGGAAGGTGGCAAGTACGATCATCGTCACCAGCTTTGGCAGAAGCACAAAAATGTTGATGACACCATTCAATACCCCGCCGACCACGCTCTTTCCGGCCGCCAGTGTACCGATCACACTTCCCAGAACCAGTGTCAGGACGCTGCTGGATACGCCGATCAGCAGCGTTTGCCGGGTGCCGTATACCAACTCCGTAAAAATATCATATCCCAACGCATTGGTGCCAAGGAGATGCGCCGGGGATGGCGTAAGCCATGGGGCAAACATCTCTTTCTGCACGTAACTCGTAAACGCAGCCGGGAATACGGCAGCCGCGAGGAAAAAGAACAGCAGTATTCCGCCAAGTGCCAGCGGGACGCAGCGCTTTTTCATACCTGACCACCTCCCAACCGAACTCTGGGATCGATCAAAATACAGATCACATCTGTCACAACAATGGAGACGGTCATGATGGCCGTTGTAACGAACAGGATGCCCTGCATCAGCGGATAATCCAGCGTATACACGGCGTCAGAGAGCAGCCTCCCCATGCCGCCGATGGAGAAGATGTTTTCCACCACCAAAGAACCGCCGATACAGGTGCTGACGCTCATGCCTACCATGGTGATGAAGGGCTGAGCGATGTTTTTCAGGATATACCCAAATTTGATCTTATGATCGGACAATCCCCGCTCCTTCGCGTAAAGCACATACTTTTCTTCCGTCACCTGACGGACGGTATTGCGCATCAGCAGATAGCGGGATGGAGCAGCAGCGATGGTCAGGGTAAGCACGGGAAGGATCAGATGGCGTATCCGATCCCACAGATATGCAGCCGTTCCGGGGGAAACACCGGCGCTGTTCAGGCCGGTATAGGGGAACCACCGCTGCCGGAAGCAGAACAGGATCATCAGCACCAGCGCGATCACGAACGAAGGCATTGTATTGACCACGATTTGAAATGTCGTTGACAGCTTGTCTAAGACACCGCCCTTTTTGTAGCCGCAGTGCAGTCCCCACAAAAGTCCCAGCGCCGTGCTGAGCAGCACGGCGGGCAGCGTGATCTGCAGGGTGTATCCCAGCCGCTGCCCAATGAGGGCGGAAACCGGGGCTTCCTTCTTGTAGGAATAGCCAAGCGTACCGTCAAAGAGCGAGCGCAGATAGTACCCAAACTGCACGAATAGCGGCTCGTCCAGATGGAGAGCCTGCCGGTAATAAGCCACCTGGGCAGGGGTCATATCCTCCTCGGAAAAGCCGGTGAGATAGGCAATGGGATTCCCCGGCAGAAGCCGGGGCAGAAAAAAGTTCAGCACCATAACGATCAGAAAGCACACCAGTGCAAGGATCAGATTCTTTTGATACTTTTTCACCGGTGTGCCTCCTGCGTTAAAACGATTATTTTCTGGTGACGCTGAACCAGTTGTTGACGTTGTTCAGTCCGAACACGGCGTCAACCGTCACGTCGTCCAGCGAAGAGGAATAGGCCAGCATCATGTTGTCCCAGTACAGAGCGATCAGCGGCATATGCGCCGCGTAGTAGTCCTGCAGCTTTGCCGCGCCCGTGTAGTAGTCTTCGATCGTCTTGGCAGCCTTCATCTCACGGAGGATCGCGGAAAACTCCTCGTCAAACACCTGACAGCCGCCCTGCACGGCATGATTGCCGTCCACATAAATGGAACCGAGACCGTTGCCCATGCCCATACCGGCAGCGGTGTAGCCATAGATAGCCGCTTCCATGGTGATGTTATTCTCGGAGAACTTGTTGCTGGTCTTGGCGTTGTAGGCATCCTTGTCCACCGTATCCAGATTTACCTGAATACCAAATGCCTCCAGCTGTGTTTTGATCATTTCCGCGTAGCCCACATGGGTCTCCTTGGCGGCGTTGACCGTCAGTGTGAAGGCAGCGGCCTGACCGTCTGCGTTCACATAGAAGCCATCGGCGTTCTTTTCGGTATAACCGGCCGCCTTCATGTATTCATCTGCCTTGGACGCGTCGGTCGTCAGTTTTTCGGTATCCTTGTAACCGACTGTGGTGGCGGGTACAAAGCCCCGGTTGGGGATCTCGGCATAGGCGCTGCCGAAATATGTCCTGAAAGCATCGTAGTCCAGCGCGTAGGAGACTGCCTGACGCAGATCCTCGTTGGTGAACAGACCCTTCGCGTTATTGAATGCCAGCACAGCGGGCGCATTGGCCGCTGCCACATTGATCAAAGACACGTTGGCATCACCGGCCAGCACATCCTGATAGGTGCCGGCCACTCCGGTGGAGTAGGCCCAGACCATATCAATATCACCCTGCTGGAGCGCCAGATACATGGTATCCTCATTGCCGAAAAGCTGATAGACGATCTTTTCCACCTTGGGCTGCCGGGGATACTTTTCATTCACAACGAATGTGATGGTGCCCGCTTCCTTGTTGAAGGACTCCAGCACATAAGGGCCGCAGGTGATCCGAGCTTCCTCATCGGTGACGGTGTCCTTGCCCTCATAAACATGCTTGGGCATCACGCGGAAGGACGTCATGTTGCTCAGTTCCCGGACATTGGGAGACGCCAGCGTCAGAGAAATGCTCATCATATCGTCGGAGATGGTGTAGCCGGTGTACTTGGCTTCCGTAACCTTTCCGTCTTCCGCGGTCTGGGCCTCAAAATTGGCGCTGCCGTTGGCCTGATCGTATTGGAGGGTGAAAAGAATGTCCTCTGCCGTCACAGGCTCTCCATCGGACCAGGTCATTCCGTCCTGAATGGTGTAGGTCCAGGTGGCGGCGTCTTCCGTGCTGTAGGCTGCCAACAGCGGATGGTATTCGCCCTTGGTATCCTGATAGACCAGAGGCAATTCGGATACGCCGCTGGCCAGCATATCGAAGTTGTACTCGCCGAATACGGCGGTTTCGATGGAGGCCGTCGTGCCGACGGTCAGCGTGTCGATGGGAGAGGCGAGGGGTGGTTCGGCGGCTTCCGCAGCCGGAGCCTCGGCGGCCGGCTGTGCAGATGGTTCTTGCGCAGGTTCTGCCGGAGCCGCGCCGCAGGCTGCCATGGCAAACACCATCAGCATAACCAACAGCAGAGCGGTGATTTTTTTCATCATTGTTTTCTCTCCTTTTGTTTTGTGTTATCAAATACATAGATTTGATCGCAAAGTGATTTTACCAGCGCTTCATCATGGCTGATAAGCAGGATACCGCCTCCGCTCTCCCGCATCTGCCGCCGTATCATTCCCAGCACATTGGCCTGTGTGGATACGTCCAGCATGGAGGTGGCTTCATCCAAAATCAGCAGTTTCGGCCGGAATAGCAGACACCGTGCGATGGCGACTCTCTGCGCCTCGCCGCCGGAGATCTGGTGGGGCAGGTGGGCAAGGATCTGCGGCGCAAGGCCAACCTTGTCCAGCATTTCTTTTGTCAGTGACAGCTCTTCGCCTTTCGGACGGAAACGGTGATAGCGTATCAGTTCTGTAAAACCGGTCCCGATTTTCTGAGAGGGGTCTAATGTGGCGTAAGGCTGCTGGTAAACCATTTGAATGCGGATACCCAGCCTGCGGTCATACGGATGGTCTGCCGAAACAAGCGTCTGCCCATCCAGTGTGACCGCGCCCGCATCCGGCGGACAGACACCGCAAAGCACTTTTGCAAGCGTGGATTTGCCGATCCCGCTTTTTCCGAAAACGCCGCAGATCTTGCCGTCGGGAATATCAAAAGAAACGTCTTGAAGCACGGGATTTCCGCTAAAGCTTTTTTCAATATTTTGAATGGAGATCATTCCGCGCAGCACCACCATTCTCGTCCGCTGGCTTGTCTCTGCGGCATTTCGGTACGGCACGGATCCCTTGCCGAAGGACAGCGGCGGTAGAACGGGCAGCAGCCGGTTTCTGCTCGCAAGGCCGGCGTTTCCCGCATGCCATTTTCTACCAACGCGCCCAACAGCGCTTTGGTATAGGGATGATGCGGGGCGGCAAGCACCTCCGATGAAATACCTGTCTCCAGCATTCTCCCGCCGCACAGGACAAGGATACGGTCACACTCCGCTGCAACGGAAATATCATGGGTGATGATCAGCTTTGCCGCATCCGGGAAAAGCTCGTTCAAAAGGGACAGTGTCTGCCGCTTGCTGTCCTGATCCAACCCGTTGGTGGGCTCATCGGCGATCAGCAGCTTTGCCTCGGAGCAAAGAGCGAGAGCGATGGTCACCCGCTGGGCCATGCCGCCGGACAGCTGGAAGGGATACTGTTTCAGAATGGCTTCAGGCTGTGCAAATCCTACCTGCGCCAGCTTTTCGCAGGCAAAGGCATATCGCTGAGAAGGCGCAACGCCCAGCTTCCCGATGCTGTCAAAGAGCTGCCGGCGAATGCTTCTGGATGGGTCAAGAAATTCATGCCCGTTCTGCGGGATGTACACGATCTCCCTGCCCAGCATGGACCGGAGTTTTTTTCCTTTCGGCAAAGTGTTTCCGCAAAAGGATATCTCACCGGAGACCAGGCTCACATTTCCGGGCAGCACACCCATGATCGACTGCGCGATCAACGTCTTGCCGGATCCGGTCTCGCCAATGAGAGCCAAGCTCTCCCCGGGAAAAATATGGAAAGAAACCCCGCAGACCAGCTCTTTTTCCGTGCGGTCCAGCTTTGCGGCGACCACGCCATTATTATACTGCAAGATCGGTTTCTCCAAGTTTCCCTCCGAATCGACGTTTTTCTATAGCCCTGCAAGAAAGAACTGTGTGCGGTTTCTTATGAAACGCTGTGCTATTGCGTTGGAATCAGGCGGATATATAATCATATTTTAATATAGGTTTTCATCTCGAGGAAGCCTCCCGGGGGGATATTTTTCAGGCAAAATTTTTACAGGGGCTGCGCAGGCATCTTGAAATGCGCGGCCATACAGCCTGACAAGGGGCGCTGTTCATTTTCGCTGCGGCGCTCTTGCGAAAAAGGGCGGAGTGTGACATAATATAATGTATTCTACTTGAAATTCGGGGCGAAACACATGCCATCCTCCCATCGCGCCGCACGCGGTCAGATGTCTGACTCGCTGCTGACGGCTTCGTTCATCATTCTCTCCGGCGGTTTGCAGGACGCCTATACCTATCTCTGCCGCGGCAAGGTGTTTGCCAACGCTCAGACCGGCAACATCGTCCTTTTGAGCGCCTATCTTTTTGAGGGCGACACGGCGCGCGCCGTGCGCTATCTCGTGCCGGTGCTCTCGTTCGCGCTCGGGGTATTCGCTGCCGAGTGCATCCACCGGCGCTTTAAGCGCATGGAAAAGATCCACTGGCGGCAGCTCATCATCCTCTCGGAGATCGTGCTGCTCTTTGCCGTCGGCTTTCTGCCGCAGGAGTGGAACATGGCGGCCAACATGCTTGTGTCGTTCGTCTGCGCCATGCAGGTGCAGACGTTCCGCAAGGTGCGCGGCCACGCCTACGCTAGCACGATGTGCATCGGCAATCTCCGCAGCGGCACGGAAGCGCTGTGCGAGTATTTCCACGATAAAAATCCCGCCGTGCTCCGCTGCGCGCTGACGTATTTCGGCGTGATCGGCATTTTTGCTCTCGGTGCGGGCGCAGGCGCGTGGATCACGGCGCGCGCCGGCGAGCGGACGATCTGGATATCGTGCGCGCTGCTCACGGTGAGCTTTCTTCTCATGTTCCTGCGGGAAAAACGAGCGGAGGAAAAAGAGCTTTTATGACAAAACCGATCATCCTCGCCCCGGCGGGCGGCTTTGCCGCGGTCACGGCGGCGGTGCGCTGCGGCGCGGGCGCCGTGTATCTCGGCGCGAAAAACTTCAACGCCCGGCGCAACGCCGAAAACTTTGACGATTTCGCCCTGCCGGAAACGGTGAAATTCTGCCATGAGCGCGGTACAAAGGTATTCGTCACGGTCAACACTCTCGTGACCGACGGCGAGATGGACGCGCTTATCGAGGAAGCGGACGCCATTGCCGAGACCGGCGCGGACGCCGTGATATTGCAGGATCCCGCCGTTATGCGCCTTTTTCGCGACCGGTATCCGGCGCTGCCGCGCCACGCCTCCACGCAGACCGCTGTGCACGATCTGGACGGCGCGCTGTATTTACAGGATCTCGGCTGCGAGACGATCGTCCTCGCGCGCGAGCTGACGCTCTCCGAAATGGAAAAGATCGCCTCCCGCCTTACAACGGCGGGGGCGGAAGCGTTTGTCCACGGCGCGCACTGCATGAGCGTTTCGGGCGCGTGCTATCTTTCCGCCATGCTCGGCGGACGCAGCGGCAACCGCGGCCTGTGCGCGCAGCCGCGTTCCGTGGACC
>OHBJ01002692.1_pt1 | contig 11883 bp, 10 predicted proteins | sample 1577241 | NCBI WGS metagenome assembly OHBJ01 (sample SAMEA3541594, study PRJEB24748) | human gut metagenome | biome: human gut; feature: human-associated habitat; material: faeces | place: China | collected 2012
TTTATCTTTGGGAAATGTGGCTGCTCTGAAAGAAATGGATGTTACAGGCTTGACCATTGACGAACTGAAATTGAGCTCTGTTCCTGAAGGTCTGCTATTGAAAGGCGATGACACTTTCACGGGAAAAGTGTCAGTGTCAGGTAGTAAAGGAATGCGTTTCGAAGGACTTGAGAATGCAGAGATCTCATTGGAATTTGCAATTGTGAAAGAGGAGGCGAACTTTACCTGCGCCATGTCGGGGAAGATCATTCCGGCGGCGAAGCCACCAGGTCTGAAGAAGGCTAAAAAACTGACGGTTACTCAAGGTTATAATGCCAACCTTGCCATAATCAGTTTTGAAGATCTGGAAGAGGTAACGGGGGCTATGAGTCTTCAGGAAGGTTCTTATGTGAACAATGTAGTGCAACCTGTTCAGTTTCCGAAGCTGGCCAAAGTAGGTAGCTTTACTTATGGGGGAGTACTTAAAACTCTGAGTTTGCCTGCTTTGCAGGAAGTAACAGGCGTGTGCAGCATCGGTACTTGTTTTACAAATGGAGTTCCTGCTATGCTGGAAAGTATTAATCTGCCTGCTTTGAAGCGTGTGGGTACTCTGAAACTAACAATAGGTGGTGCTACCGGAAGCAATCCTAATACAGTGATTACCAATCTGGATTGCTTTGAAAACCTGGAATCTGCCGAGTCGGTGTATATTGAAAAACAGATGGGACTGATTTCTTATAAGGGATTGGCAAAAGTTATTGCGGGGCTGAACGATGCTGAAGCGTGGGAAGTAATTGGCAATGCTTTCAATCCTACTTTTGAAGAAGTGAAAGCCGGAAAACTGGAAAAAGAAGAATAAGATAGAGATTCTCTTCATCATAAGCGAGAGATGTACTGGAAGGTTGAAAGACTGGAAAGAACATTCTCCCGCTTCTTTATTGTATAATAAGTGCGACAGCGGCTGAACTTATTTCATATTACTGATGGGTGTAAATTCACCACAGATTCATATATATGTTTATTCTTTGCCAGAGAAATAATTCTTATTTTTGTACTCATGAAGTCTGCTAAGCGTGTATTATTAGGTATGAGTGGAGGTACGGATAGTTCTGTTGCCGCCATGCTGTTGCAAGAGGGCGGGTATGAAGTAACCGGTGTGACGTTTCGTTTCTATGATTCGGAAGGCTTTGAAGAATCTTTGGATGATGCCCGTAATCTCGCTTCCCGTCTGAATATCCCGCACATCATCTATGATGCTTGGTATTCGCTTCGATAATATGATCCGCCATCACGCGGGTCGCCTCGGCAATGCGGTTCTGCTCCTGTTGCTCGCGGTTAAATGCACGAATGACCCGGATCCCGTGCAGCCGTTCCCGCACAAGGTCATTCTGTTTATCACAGAACCGGTCGCTGATCTTCCACAGTGGCTCTACTCTCCTGCCGATGGCGAGCACCATCAAAGTGATCACCGGCATTGCCAGCAGAATGATAAGCGCCAGCGTGCTATCCATGGAAAATGCCAGCGCCACGCCACCGAAAAACAGCACCGGAATGGTGATGATGTTGCTGGAAAGCATATCGGCGACCCACGCCAACGTTCCGACATCGTGGGTAGAGCGGGTAAGCAGCGCCGAGGTGCCGATGCGGCTGACTTCCTCGAAGGTGAGGGTGTTGACCCTGCGAAAGACCATTGCGCGCAGATCGGCACAGAAGCCGGCGACCACATGGGTGCGGCACCAGGTACCTGCTGTCACCGACCCCAATGAAATGACGGTGACCAACAGCATTTTACCGCAGCAGCGCAGGATATAGTCCCAGTCGGAGGGGTAAATGCCGCCGTCCAGAATATCGCTCATAATGGTGGGCAGCAGTAGCGAGCAAACGCTGGAAACGGCGATCAACAGCATTCCCAGCAGCATTTTCCCCCGATAGGGCTTAAGATATGGTAAAATTCGTTTCATAAGTTCTCCATTGGTTTAAGGGGTTCAGCTCTCTCCCCGCTCACCGAAAAAAGGCGCAAAAATGCCGAGAGTGACAACACTCCCGGCGAAATGTAATGACACCTTGGTTCAGGCGATTTTACAGAGAGAGCTGCTGTACAGGTATTCGATTCATTCCACCACGAAACTTGTTCATCTTGTTGTTGTGCAAAAAAAACATTTCAGCAGCTCCTTTCTTTCATTTTCGGCATCGAAAAGAGTATAACACATCGAGAAAGTCGATGCAAGCACTTTCTTCCCGTCGGAATATAGCTTTTGCCCCTTTCGCCGGCGGTACGGCTGCAGAAAAATGGATAGTGGGAACCCGACTTACCAAACGGGACTTAGCTTCCCTGCTCCTGCTCGTCCTCCGCGGGGAACGGCTCGTCCTCCGGGAAAATAAGGGTGGACTGCTCCTGTGGAAGGCTGGAAACACCCCGCAGCTTTCGCTGGATCTGCCGTGTGCGAACACCGACCAGCCGATCCAGCTCGCTGCTCGCCTGCTCCAGACGGTTCTGGGTCATGGCAAGGGCGTCGGCAAATTTATCAAACTCGGTCTTTACCGCACCGAGGATATTCCAAACCTCTCCGCTGCGCCGCTGAATGGCAATGGTTCTGAAGCTCATTTGCAGAGAATTGAGCAGGGCTGCCATAGTGCTGGGGCCGGCAATATTAACCCGATATTCCCGCTGAAGGATTTCCACCATGCCACGGCTGACTACCTCAGCGTACAATCCCTCAAACGGCAAAAACAAGATGCCGAATTCGGTGGTGTTAGGTGGGTTAATGTATTTTTCCCGAATATCTTTGGCTTCCATGCGCACCGTAAGCAGAAGCTGCCGTACCGCAGACTGAATGGCGACAGGATCGCCGACATCATAGGCGTCGCGCAGGGCGGCGTAGCTGTCACCGGGGAATTTCGCATCGATGGGCAGCCAAACAAAGCTACCGTCCTCCACCGGCAGCTTGACGGCATATTCCACAACATTTCGGCTGCCGGGCACAGTCGCCACATTTTTACCATACTGCTCCGGAGTCAAAATATCCTCCAGAATTGCGCCGAGTTGGACTTCGCCCAGTATCCCGCGTGTTTTCACATTACTGAGTACCTTTTTTAAGTCGCCGACCCCCTGCGCAAGGGACTGCATCTCTCCCAAACCGCGATAGACCTGCTCCAGCCGGTCATTCACCAGCCGGAAGGATTCGGTCATGCGGTCATTGAGAGTCTTTTGCAGCTTTTCATCAACGGTTCGGCGCATCTCGTCCAGCTTGGTGTTGTTATCCTGACGAATCGCGGTGAGTTGTCGTTCCATCGTCGCACGCACGCCCTCAAGCGCATGAGAGGACTGCCGTGAAAAGGTCTCAAGCTGCGCCATGAGGGTGCGGCTTTCGGCTTGGGATTGGGTTTGCTGGTTTTCCATCAGATACTTGCCAAGAGCAAGAATATCCCGCTGCATCGAATGCTCCAGCTCACTTTGGAGGCGTGAAATCTCAGCAGAAAGCCCTGTTTCATTTATTTTTTTGCAGCGGGCAGGCAGGCAGCACAGCAAGACAATAATGATAGCTGCAGCGCCTATCAGAATATAGCCAATGGTCTGCGGTGACATGGTTTCTTTTCTCCCCTTTTGTTATCGCTCACGCGAACTTTAGTTCTTTATATTGTAGCACAAATGTTCGCATTTGTAAAGAGGGGCCGCCAGCTTATCAAACTGCAATGGCATTCATTTGGCAGAATATTCAGTCCTGTATATTTATGCACGAATTTTAGTATTTTTTCCGGCAATAAGCCCTGCCGAAAAAGAGGTTTTTCGGCAAAGGGGATTTGCGGGACATTGGGGGGAAGTGACGGGGTGATCCCTATTCTGCAGGGAGACCGGCGAAAGCGATATAGAAAAGCGAGTGCGTAGTGCAAAATGCAGGCACCCGGCAGAAAGCCGAGTGCCTGCTTGGGGACTTGCTTATTCGTCGTGCTTTTTGCGGGTGGCGCGGACAATATTAAGAGCAATAATACCTGCCACACAGGCGCCGAGGAACATGGGCATGATCATGGCGCTGTACTTTTCATCAGCGGTAAGCACCTCTGCCCATTTGCTGTCGATATAGAGTGACAGCTCCGGTCCCACATAGTTGTAATACTCGCAGCGTTCCAACTCCTCCTCGCTGGGATAGGCGGTGGTATCTGCTTTGGTTTCCTCATCAAGCAGTTCATACACCTTTGTATTGGGGGTGGAATAGCCGATGGCATCGGTATTTGCCATGCCGACCTCCGGCTCCAGCATAAAGTTGATATACATTTCCGCCAGTTCCCTCTTTTGGCTCTCCTTGGGAATGCAGAGACAATCGGTAAAGATGTTGCTGCCCTCCATGGGGATAGAGAAAGCGAGATCCGGATTATCCTGAATCATGGTGACGGCATCGCCGTTAAAGTAGGGCGCGATGGCCGCCTCCTCACCGATCATCTTATCAAAGATCTCATCGGCAACATAAGCCTGAATCACATTTTTCTGGGCTTTGAGCAGCTCCACCGCTTTATCCACCTGCTCGGTGGATTCGGCGTTGATGGGCAGTCCCAGATACATAAAGGTAAGACCAAATGCGTCCTTGGAGTTGTTGATCATCAGGATATTATCCATATAGGCTTCGCTCCACAAAGCACCCCAGCTGGCAACGACAGACTCATCTTCGACCAGTCTGGTATTGTAGATAAGCCCCAGCACTCCCCATGTATAAGGAACGGAATATTCATTGGTGGGGTCGTAGGACTGGTTGAGATAAAGCTCATTGATGTTTTTGAGGTTGGGGATATTGGACATATCCATCTTTTGCAGCATGCCCTCTGCAATCATGCGAGAGATCATATAGTCCGATGGAATAACAATATCATAGACCGCACCGCCGGTTTTCAGCTTGGCATACATGGATTCATTGGTATCATAGTTGGAGTAGACCACCTTGATGCCGGTGACCTCCTCAAACGCCTTATTAACGTCCAGTGAACCATCGGCGCCATCGGAGATGTATTCGCCCCAGTTGTAAACACTGATGGAATATCCCTTATCCTTATAGCGTCCGTAGTAATTCATATCCAGCGCAGAGGTATCAATGCCGGTTTCCTCTGCCAAAGCGGTAACGGGAAGCAGAAGGACAACCATCATCAGCGCCAATAGGAATGATAAAATGCATTTTTTCATGCTTCCGGCTCCTCCTTTCGCATCATCTGCTTTTCCTTGCGGACAGAGTAATAGTTACTGAGGAGCAAGAGCGCCAGCACCACCACAAAGATGATGGCGGTAAGGGCGTTGACCTCCGGGCTGACGCGCTTGCGCACCATTGAGAAGATGGTAACGGGAAGCGTCTGCGAGGAAGCGCTGGAGACAAAGTAGCTGATGACGAAGTCGTCCAGCGAATAGGTAAACGCCATGAGGAAGCCGGATACCATGCCGGGCATGATCTCCGGAATGACGACCTTGTAAAATGCGAGCTTGGGGCTGCAGCCAAGATCCTGCGCCGCCTCGAAGGTATAGCGATCCATCTGACGGAGCTTGGGCAGAACATTGAGGATCACATAGGGTGTGCAGAAGGTAACATGCGCAATAATGAGCGTGACAAAACCAAGCTGCATTTCCGGAAGCTGAAGGAACGAAAGCGCGGTGCCGCCGATCCAGTTATTGAATTTCTGGATTCCATTGCCGAAAGAAACGAACAAAAGCAGCATGGAAACACCGGTAACGATCTCCGGATTGAGAATGGGCAGATAGGTGATGTTCATCACCAGTGATTTAAACCACTTACGGCGCATGGCATAAATGCCGACCGCCGCCATGGTGCCCAGCAGCAGCGCAATGACCGACGCTGCCAGTGCGATGATAAGCGTATTGCGCAGCGAGGAGAGGATCAATTCGTTATGGAACAGCTCCTTGTACCAATGGAACGAAAAGCCTGTCCAGTTGGATCGGGATTTTGACTCATTGAAGCTGCACACAATAAGGACAATGATGGGAAGATACAGGAAGATGAAAACCAAACGGGTATAGAGCTTGGCATACCATTTCATATCAGCATACCTCCTCTGTCATCGTTATCCTCAAACTGGTTCATTAGGCTCATAACAAGCAGAATGAACACCATGAGCACCAGCGAGATGGCGGAGCCGAGATTGGGATTGTAGGCGTTGCCGAGGAACTGGGTCTCGATGAGGTCACCGACCATCATATTGGAGCCGCCGCCCAGCATACGGGAAATGATGAAGGTGGAAACAGACGGCACAAATACCATGGTGATGCCGGTAGTGATGCCGGGTACCGAAAGGGGCAGCACCACTCGGGTAAAGGTATTCCACGGGTTGGCGCCGAGATCTCCCGCCGCCTCCAGCGTGTAGGGTTCAATTTTGGTCATGATGGAATAGAGCGGAATGACCATGAATGGCAGATAATTATACACCATGCCAAGCACCACAGCACCCTGCGTGTAGATCATCTTGAAGGGTCCCATGCCAAAGACCTCCAGAATGCTGTTGATGATGCCGTTATTTTCAAGCAGCGTCATCCACGCATAGGTGCGCAGCAGGAAGTTGGTCCACATGGGCAGCATGACCAGCATAACCAGCGTGCGCTGATTATTGGCATTGTAGCGGCTCATGATAAAGCCGAGAGGATAGGCAATGACAAGGCAGATGGCGGTAGCCACCAGCGAAAGCCAGATGGAGCGCACAAATACGGCGGTGTAATCCGAGACCTTGGCCACATTGGCAAAGGTGAATTCACCCTCTGCGGTAGAAAGCCCGAAAACCGCAACCAAAATAAGCGGTACAACTACAAAGATTACCGACCAGACGATATACGGGACGGAAGAAAAGCGAAATTTCATAGCTTTATTCCTCCGTGCGCTTCATGATATGAATATCCATAGGCGCGACATCCATGCCGATCAGCGTACCCGGCTCCACATACTGGGTGGTGTGGATCTTCCACTTATATCCCATGGCGTCTACCATGATCTCATAATGGACGCCCTTAAAGATGATGGTTTCCACAATACCGGAGATCTTACCCTTATCCGCGGGAACGATCTTGAAGTCCTCCGGACGGACAACGACCTGAACACGTTCCTTAAGAGAAAAGCCCTTATCAACACATTCGAAATAATCATTGGCGAATTCCACGAGAAAATCCTTGTGCATGATGCCGTCGATGATGTTGCTCTCCCCGATAAAATCGGCAACAAAGGCATTACACGGCTCATTGTAGATATCCTGCGGTGTGCCGATCTGCAGAATGTTGCCGTCCCGCATGACCACCACACGGTCGGACATGGTGAGCGCTTCCTCCTGATCGTGGGTGACATAAATGAAGGTGATCTCCAAAGCCTGCTGAATGCGCTTTAATTCAATCTGCATTTCCTTGCGCAGCTTGAGATCCAATGCGCCGAGAGGTTCGTCCAGCAGCAGCACCTTGGGACGGTTGACCAGCGCACGGGCGATGGCAACACGCTGCTGCTGACCGCCGGAAAGCTGGTTGACGTGACGCCTGTCGTAGCCGGAAAGACCGACCAGCTTGAGCATTTCCTTGACGCTTTGGCGGCGTTCCTTTTCGGGAACCTTGGCGATCTTGAGACCGAACTCGACATTTTCGTACACATTCAGATGCGGGAACAGGGCATACCGCTGAAATACGGTATTGACCTCACGCTTGTAGGGGGGCAGATCATTGATGCGGACACCACCAAAAAAAACATCACCCTCCTTCGGCTGGATAAAACCACCGATAATCCGCAGAGTGGTGGTCTTGCCACACCCCGACGGTCCGAGAAAGGTAATGAATTCCTTGTCCATGATGTCAAGGTCGATCCCCTTGAGAACCGGCTCGTCATCAAAATCAACCCGAATTCCACGCAGGCTGATCAAAGTATTATTGTTCATTTCAACATCCTCCTTTTGCGGTAAATCTGCAGGCCCTCACACCTGCCGCAGCCGCTATTGCACCGTCCCCGCAAAAGGTTTTTAGGATACCCCGAAGATTGGGGTTCTTTCAGATGGGCATATACGAGCCGCCTTTTTATTGAATGGTCAAAATGACAACACAAATGATAGCATATTCTGTTGGAAAGTCAATGTTTTTTTGAAAAATCCTGAATCTTTTGGGCGGGATCGCAGGTGAACTTTGAAATACTCTTATTATCTTCGTTTTTCTCTTGTTTTCTCGATTTGTTGTTTTAGCGTTTTGGCGGGTGAAGCAGCGAAAAAAACCACAAAAGCTCCTCCCTGCGCAATGCTCCGCTGAGAAAGAGCGCCGCCGCATAGCAAAGGAGATATAGGAGAGCCGAAAGAAGAAGCACCGGAAGCTGTTCCGTATGGGCAAGCAGTCCGCCGAAAAGAAGGCGAAGCAGCCACCAGCCGCCTGTTGCCGCAGCCGCCGTTAACAGCCAGCAGAGCGGCTGGAACCGAAATGCCGAAACACGGGAAAGTCGGGCGGCGCTCAGAGCAAAATTGAGCAGCTCGGTGGCAAAAATGGAGAAAATATAGCCTGCCGTACCAAAGTGCGGGAGCAGCAGCCAGACAAGCAGCAAGCCGACGGCGGCATCGATGATATTATACCGCATATTGGCACGATACTCCCCTACCCCCTTCAGCATGCCGTCCACAAGGGTATCCATATACATGATCGGAACCAGCGGCGCCAAAAGACGGATATAATGCCCTGCCACAGGCTCCGAATAGATGAGAGCACCCAGAGGCTGTGCGAAGAAAAAGCAGACCCCTGCGACCGCCATCGAGAAAAAAAGTCCCAGCCGGTACAGGCGCTCCAGCATATAGCTAAGCCCTCGCAGCCGTCCCTGTACCTGCGCTTCGGTCAGCTCGGGAACGATGAGATCGGCGATGACAGCGATGAGTGCCGCCGGAAACAGCAGAATGGGCAGCGACATGCCCTGTATCACACCGTAAGCGGCAAGCGCAGCCTGTGCCCCACCGCCGAAAAGACGCAGCCCGCGCGGGACAAGAAGATGCTGAGCGGTGGATAACGCCGATCGGGCGTAGCTGCTGAGGGAAAGCGGTACGGTAATGCGCAGAAGCTGCGGCAGCATGGGCGTACGGCAGCGACCAGCCCTGCGGGGAAGTCCTGCCATCAGCAGGAGCAGCAGGGCAAGAAAGGAAAAAATCTCTGAGGCGAGCATTCCGAGGGTCAATGCACCACAGGCGTACTCCAGCCCATAGCCACCCAGCCGCCACAGTGCCAATACGGTACAGCCGATGCGCACAAGCTGCTCTGAAAGCTGGACAAGTGACATTCTGACCGACTGGTGCATGGCAATAAAATAGCCGCCCATCGCACCGGAGCAGGCAACAAAGGGCAGAGCAAGCGACAAGACCCGCAGCGAAAGAATCATGCGGGTGTCTCCAATCCATGCGGATACGACGGGCGCAAGGGTATAAAGGAGCAGCATAGCAACGGTACCGAAAAAAGCCGAGTAGCCCACTGAGCATAGTGTAGCACGCCGAATTGCGGCATCGTCACTGCGGCCTGCCTGCTGAGAAATGAGACGAGTTGCCGCCAACCGAATACCGGAGATGGCAACGGTAGTGGCAAGGGCGTAAACCGATGTGACAAGCTGAAACAAACCAATACCCGCCGCACCGATCCTGCCGGCAACATAGACCTGAAATGCCAAAGCAATGAAGCGCATCAGCAGGCTTGTGGCAGTCATGGCCGAGGTGTGAAGCAGAAGCTGTCTGGCGCGGCGCATTTCTGTTTTCCCCCTTCCCTTTCCATTCATCTTATGGCAGCAGGCAGGGAAATAGACGAAATGAGCACGGCAAAGCAACGAGGACTGCCCGGCAGGGGCATCGGCACAGGGGGAGCGCAGCCATGGCTCGTAGATGCTTCCGGAGCAATGATGTTATTATCTGCCATGGAAAAGAGTGATGCTGTGATGTAAAAGTCCCAGCATGGCAAGGGCGCCCAATGCACCGCAAGCGGGATAAACGGTACCGATCAGTTCCCCAAAGCCAAACATACTGCACCCCCACGAAAGAGCTGCAAGAAAAAATACAAACGAGCCGGAGTGAGTGGTAAGGCGAGGAGCATGTGCAGTGCAGTAGTGGCGCAGCGCAACTGCGCAGGAAAGAGCCGTACCGAACATTGCGCCGAAAAGCAGCAAGGCATAAATGCCGCACCAACCTTTTCCAAGTGTTTTTGCAACAGAAAGCATGGGAAGCGGTTCGGCTGCGGCTGCGGGAGAAGCCTGCAGGGTAAGTACGATGCCGAGGGCGATGGAAAAAAGCATTATACAGCCGAGAAGCACCCCTCGCCAGACGGTTTTGGGTGGGGTCACTTTACCGACCGGCGCCAGAATACCAACCGAAGAAAAAAGATTATAGCTAAAAAAAAGAATGGCTGCGACCGCCCAATTCCCAAGGAGCGGGTTTCTCTCAGGGGAAGCCGTGATGGCAAACTGCCATGCACAGCGGCGAAGTGTGAAAGCACTGACCATGACCGAGCAGATCACCAAAAGCGGCACTACGGCAGAAAAGACCCGCATCATACCAGAGGTGCCAGAAAGTGAAAGACAAGAAATTGTAACGGAAAACGCTGCGCCCCAAAAGACGGAAGGGCCAAATAGCTGCGCGGCAAGCGCACTCACCCCCGCTGTCATGATGACCAAAAGCCCGAAAAGAAGGAGAAGCTGCAACAACCCAACGGCGCCGCGCAGAAGCAGAAGCGGACGATGGATCACAAGGGCATCGGTTTGGTCGCAGCCGGTACGCTGCACCAGCCGCAGCAGTAAAACGCCAAAGAAAAAGGAAAGCGCCACTGCCAGCAGTAAGCCTCCGATCCCCTTCCAGCCAAAGCAGCCAAAAAACTGCCACAGCTCCTGGCCGGAAACATAGCCAGCCCCCAGATAGCAGCCGGCAAAGGTAAAACCCAGCCGTAATATACTTTCTTTCGATTTCATCAAAAAGGACGCCCCCTATCGTTTTGGTGTACGATGTGCGTCCTTTTCTTTTTGAATTATTAACTTCTGTTTGATCCGCCGAACCGTTCCACGGTGATATAGAATCGTCCCTTTTTGGAAAGGCCTCCGACCTCCCGCAGAATGAGTCTGCCCTGCCCGCGCACCGAAAGGATATCCCCCTGCGCAAGCAGACGGTCTGGCTTCAGGCACTCACAGCCGTTCAGGCTGACCCGTCCGGCGGCAATCAGCTCCGAGGCGCGCCCGCGGCTGAGTGAAAAACCGCTGCCAAGGACTGCGTCCAATCGAAGCGAGGCTACAGTATCCCGTATCGTTTTGCCATCGGCGGCAGGAATACGAACTTCCGAAAGAGGAATCTCCACAGGGTGAAGACCGATGCGTCCGGCACTCTGCCAATTATCCCTCAAAAACGGAATGCATTCCAGCAAAGCAATGACATCACAGCCATTTTCCCCCACAAGAAGATCGCCCAGTGCCTCGCGCCGTACCCCTTGTGCCATCAGGCTACCCAGAATGTCCCGATGGGTAAGCGAAGCGCCATGCCCCCATTCGACCCGTATTGCCCCAAAGGGCAGCTCCTCCTCGGGGAGGTCATCGGCTTCTATGTAGTCCGGCAGAAAAAGCGCCATGCAGCGCTCGGCATTGGGGTGCCCCCCTGCCATACTATGCGGCGGAGAGCCGCACCATGCGATGACCTGCATTGCCACAGCACACTGGTGCGGCGTCAGGAACATGGTATGGGTCAGGCGGTTCTGTCGGGCACACTGCTCCAGCTTATCCGCCACCTGCGCGGCGGTCAGGCGGTCTTCGCCGGAAAGTGCTTTCAGAAAATCACGGTCTTTTGGCATGGGTCAAGACTCCTTTGGGGAGGTTAAAATTTGCGGAAGCGCCCGCAGGGCGTTCCGGCGCAGCCGGAACCGATGGCTTTGCCATCGAAGCCGCCGCAGGCGGCTTGCCC
>OHBJ01002696.1_pt1 | contig 11872 bp, 5 predicted proteins | sample 1577241 | NCBI WGS metagenome assembly OHBJ01 (sample SAMEA3541594, study PRJEB24748) | human gut metagenome | biome: human gut; feature: human-associated habitat; material: faeces | place: China | collected 2012
CGTGGAGCAATTTCATCCGTTTCGCCGTAGGCTGGAATTCGTGAGGTTCCGTACCGTCCGGAATAATTTCTATAATCGATACCTTGTCGCCGCCGACGGCTTGGACGAATTCGCGCATGGCGTCAAAGGAAACGGCTACCTTGAGCTTGCCGTCCGTATTGGTTGCCTTTTCACTCGTGCCGCCGCAGCCGGCCAGACCGGCTATGAGGCAGAGGGAAAGGAGAAACATAAAGCATTTTTTCACGAGAATCACCTCCAGTATTTCAAATGCAAACTACTCGCATTTGCATTTGCAGTATAGCATAGAGAAAGAATCCCGTCAATTAGTGAAATTGATATACTTCGTATTTGTTTCACACGGGGACCAGGGCTGCGCGGAGGCGAAAAAAAGCACCGTCCTGACACAGTGTGTGACTGCGCGAGAACGGTGCAAGGAGCGGTCGGAGAAATTATTCGCCGTAGAGGTTTTTCCATTTCATGCCATAATTTTCTTCCCAAATGTGGACGCCCAGGACGACCAGGTCCTGCAGACTGGACAAGTGCCATACCGTCGTATCGATGGGGCCGGTATAGGTTGAGCCGTTGTAGGATACCCAGATCTGATTTTCAGCATAGCTGTATTTGAAATAATACCGCTGCCACTTGAGCATCCGGTCTGCCTCGTACGAGTACATAATGACCGAGGCCGAGAGCGCGTAGTTAGGCGGGTCATAGCTTTGGCAGGTAATCGTCGCCGGGTCGAAATAGTTGGCTACGCCCGTGCTGGATGAGCCAAGCTTGTACGCCGGGTACTTGGCAAAATGGTCGGGGTAGTCTGGCGTCGCCGCTAAGGCGGCACAGGGAAGCAGAAAAATTGCCAGGGCGACCAGGGCCAGTGCTTTCTTGCAACGTGTAAACATCTTCTATTTTCTTGGATTATATTAAGTCATCGTTGCCTTTGGATAATCTGTGTATTGCTACTCCTTTGCAAAAACAAACGTCCATGACATTCCTATATATTTAGTATACGGAACTGACGGAAAAATGCAAGCTACCAGGCGGCAGACGGGGCCGGCCATGGCAGGGCGCCTGCCTTTTGTCTAGTCAATGGCTGGCATTTATGGTATTATAGACTGTAAAACTCTAATAGTATTTTTTTGGAATTGGAGAGATAAACTACATGGATATTACGGGAAATCGTTTTTATTTTATACTGTCCTATGGCTGCCAGATGAATCAGAGCGATTCTGAGCATTATGCCGGCCAGCTTGAAGAATTGGGCTACGGTCCGACGGAAGACATGGAACAGGCCGATGTCATTTTGATCAACACGTGCTGTGTCCGCGAAACGGCGGAAGACAAGACGCTTGGCAAGATTGGCGAACTGAAGCACTTAAAGGCGAATAATCCGGATCTGATCATCGCTGTTACGGGCTGCATGGCCCAGGAATGGCAGGATCGTCTCTTTGAACGGGCACCGCATATCGACCTGGTCATTGGGACGCATAATATACATAAACTCATCGACATGATTAAGGAACGGCAGGAACAAGGCCGGCACCTCTTGTCGGCTGACATGGGCGCACCGGCCTTTCACGATTTGCCGACAAAGCGCTTCCACAAGTTCTTTGCCTGGATTCCCATCATGAACGGCTGCAATAATTTCTGTACGTACTGCATCGTGCCGTACGTACGGGGCCGCGAAGTAAGCCGGCCTATGGATGCCGTCCTGGAAGAAGTGAAACAGGCTGCTGCCGGCGGCTATAAGGAAATCACCCTCCTTGGCCAGAACGTCAACTCCTATGGCAAGGACCTGGACGGGAAAATCGATTTTGCCGAGCTCCTGCGCCAGGTTGATAAGATCGACGGTATCGAACGGGTGCGTTACATGACGAGCCATCCGAAGGATATGAATTTTGACGCCATCGACGCCATTGCTGAATGCAAGAAGGTCGTCAACCACATGCACTTGCCCATTCAGTGTGGCAACGACGAGCTCCTGCGCCGCATGAACCGGGGCTATACAGTAGAACATTATATGGAACTCGTCGACTATGCCCGTAAGCGCATTCCCGACCTGGTCCTGACGACGGATATCATCGTCGGTTTCCCCGGCGAAACGGAAGCCATGTATTTGGATACGCTGGAATTCCTCAAGCGCTGCCAGTACGACATGGCCTATACGTTCATGTTCTCGCCGCGCACTGGCACGCCGGCAGCCCGCATGGATGGCCAGATCGACCAGGCAGAAAAAAGCCGCCGCCATTACTGGCTGTGCCGGTGTGACTGCGGGAAAGAAAAAACCGTGGAGGAGTCCCATCTGAAAACAGGGCATACGAAAAGCTGCGGGTGCTATCGGAAGGAACTTCCGTCCAGTCGGCGGATCGATCTGACAGGTCGTCAGTTCGGACGTTTGAAAGTGCTTGAAGAGGCGGATAATTCCAACCGGACAGGTGAATATTGGAAATGTGTCTGTAGCTGCGGACGCCTGATTGAGGCATCCAAAGAAAGCCTGTGCGCGGGAAAAACCAAGAGCTGTGGGTGCCTGCAGGCGGAGACACGAAAGAAAAACATGAAAAAAGCGATTCATTTTGTAGGCGGAACCTGCCTGGAACGAATCGCCAACCAGAAAAATACGGCAAACAATACAAGCGGCTACCGAGGCGTCTACCAGCGGGAAAATTCCCGGTGGCGGGCAGCGATCGGCTTTCAGGGAAAAGTGTACAACCTTGGAACCTTCGTAAACCTTGAGGATGCGGTGGCAGCGCGGAAAAAAGCAGAAGAGGAATTGTACGAGCCATTTTTGCGGGAACATGGCGTGAAAGCGGTGCAGAATGGAGGTATTTAAATCCGCATAAGGGAACCTGTGTTGATGATAAGACGGGAGGCAAAAAGAATGAAAAAAACGAAGAAAAAGGGGAAAAGTTACAGTCAAGGCTGGTTTGGGCGTCAGTCAAGGCGTTTCATGTCAGTGCTTTTGTGCAGCAGTATGTTGAGCACAAGCGTGGCAAATACAGCCGCATTTGCAGCTGCCACATCCGAAGGAGGGGATGAAAGACAGGAATTTTCATTGGAAAAAGAAGTCCTCAGGCAGGCAATCCGGGATGCTGCTAAAAAAGGAAAGACAGTAAAAGAGGATGCATTTACGTTTTCCGGCGATGAGGCAGAAACCTACGAGGGACTGTTTGAAGAAGGAAATCTATATGAACTGCATCCAGATTTCGAGAAGAAAAACGACCGGCTTACTTTGAAAATGTATGCCCGCTTAGAGGATGAAGAGGACATGGATCAGTATACGATCAGCGGAAATGAAGAAATTATTTTCCTGATGACCAATTCTTCTTCAAAAGAGCGCACCGGACGGATTCTGGTGGATGGAAGAGCCAGCGCATGGATGACGGTTGCGCCATTTGGTGAAGTAAAAAAGCAGGTTGAGCTGGAGACAGAGGAAGCGGTTCCGACCGAGATAGAAAATGAGGTAAAAGAACCGGAAAGTGCAGTTCCGGCAGGAAGTGAAGATATCACAGAAGAGGATACGGCTCTGGAGGACGATGTAAAGGAGCAGGAAAATGCTTCAGATACAGGTAACAATCAAATAAAAGAAGAATCGGAAGCAGCGGATGACAAGAAAGATTTATCGGAGCTGGATTCTGAGAACGAGAATGAAAAAGCAGGCATGGATGCGTCCGAAACAGATACATCGTATTCAGAAAATGACAGCGCCCAGGACGAAGATTCAGTTCAGGTATCACGTTCGGCTCATTTTTCGATGTTTTTGACTTCATCTGCAATGGCATCTCCGCCTGATGCAGAAGAAGAAGAGGACGAAAACGATGAAAATGAAAAAAATAAGGCGATTGTAGGCGACGAAGCAGAAGAAGACAATTTCGAACGCATTCTGGGGGATTCATATGAAACGGTAGGCATTAAGAATGCATCCGCAGCCGCATTTGTAACTTCCGCGATGGAGCTTGGTCTGACAGACGTAGCTGTTTTGTCGGCAGTGGAAGTGGAAGAAATTCCACACTGGCAGATTTCGAAGTCTAAAAAAGCTACCAATCTGGACGAAAACTTTGAATCCCAGGTAACACTTTCCCTTCCGTCAGCGGAGGAAAAACTGGAAAATGACATTGTGTTTGTGCTGGATAAATCTACCAGCGTGCAGCTGGAAAATGAGGCGTTAGAGATGCTTAAGGAGCTGCAGGCGCAGGCAAAGAAAAATGGCGCAAAAGTAAAGGTTGGAGTCGTTATTTTTAATAAAGAAGCGCATAAGTCTGACTTTATGGATTTGGAAACCCAGTATGATGCGATTGCGGCAGCGATCCGTGAGAATATTAGCAGCGGAACGAATCTTTCGGCTGGAATCCTTGCAGGCAAGAAAATGCTGGATGAGGATACGCAGGTGGCAGCAGGAAGAAAGAGCCTTGTGCTTTTAAGCGATGGCATTACCTATATTTTTGGGGAAAAACCGACGGCGGTTGCCTGGGGATTTGAGAATGATGGTTCAGAACATTCCTGGGCGGGACCGGATAACTGGATTCTTAAATATGGGAATAATAAAGCATTATCGGAGGATGAGTGGAACGAGCGCCTGGGTACAATCAAAGCACAGATGGATAATCAGGGCGATAAATTTGACCATTCATATGAGCAAGGAGAGTTAATGCCATGTACCCCACCTGATGAAGGAAAAAAATATGCCAATAGCGTTGATAAAGCACTCTATCTTTCCTATGAGGCATATCTGGAAGCGGCGAAGGAACAGTATCACTGCTATGCGATGCCGATTGGTTCATCTGCTGGTGAAAGCTATCCATGGGGACCGAGCTTTGTGAAATATCTGGCAGACGGAAAAACGGTAAGTTTTGAAGATATCAAAAATGATATCCTTTATGCCGTCGATCGGGACTCGACTGTGGAAGATTATATGGGTTGGGTCAAGGATGATTACAATTTTGACTTAAAGAGCATCGACCGTCTGACTGTTGGCGGCAGGGAGCTTTCTAAATTGGAAGATGGAAATACCGTTTATTTTGGAAATGAAGACGTGAATGCAGCTCAGTATCGTTTTAAGGTGGAATATGATCCGTCGGATAAGGAAGGCGGAGAACATTTCATCTGGACGATGAATGAGGCGGTAAAAAATAATGAACCGGTGCAGCTGACCTATACGGTAAAACTGGTAAATCCGAAGAACAATCCAGGAGAATCGTATGGACGGTACGATGAAGACGGAAGCGAAGAGTATGATGGACTTTATACTAACCAGAAAGCAGTGCTGCATCCGGTTGGAAGCGATCAGGAAAAAGGAAAAACGGAAGTATTTTCGAAACCGACTGTATCATATACGATTCCGGGAGGAGAACTTCCGACGATTCCAGAGGGAGGAACTTCTAAATCGAAGACAGCAGAACAGCTGGATGAAAATTTTAAGTCTCAAGTGGCTTTGTCCTTGCCGTCAGCGGAGGAGCAGCTGGTAAGTGATGTGGTGCTTGTCTTAGATAAATCAACCAGCACGGGACTGAAAGAGCAGGCATTGGAAATGCTTCAGAACCTCAAGAAAGAAGTGCAGGAAAAGGGAGCAAAGGTCAAAGTGGGAGTAGTGCTCTTTAACAAGGAAGCGCATACGGATGGATTTATGGATTTGGAGACCCAATATGAGGCGATTGAAGCAGCCATTTGTCAGGAAATTAAGAGTGGAACCAATCTTCACGCAGGTATTTTAGCGGGTAAATCAATGTTAGACCAGGATACAGGAGTGGCAGATGAACGCAAGACACTGGTAGTTGTCAGTGATGGTATTACCTATATGTTTAATGAGAATCCGACGGCGGTTGCCTGGGGATTTATGGCAGATTCTCCGAAACATTTTGCAGGACCGGATAACTGGAAATCCAAGTATGGAAATAATCAGGCACCGACGGACTGGAATGCATGGCTGACCGGCATAGGAGCCAGACTTTCAGAGCAGAAGGATACACACGACTATCCATATGGAACGGAACCGGATGCATCGCTTATTACACCGGTGGAGGAAGCAGGAAATTATGTGAATTCGATCGATAAGGCATTATATCTTTCATACGAGGCGTACGCACAGGCAGCTTCGGAAGGATATCACTGCTATGCGATGCCGATTACGCCGCCCGGAACGGCAAGTAACTATGAGTGGGGAATGAGTTTCATGCGGTACCTCGCGAATGGAAAGCAGGTTTCATTTGACAGTATAGAAAATGATATTTTGTATGCCGTTGATAAAGGTTCTGTTGTGAAAGATTATATGGGCTATGTGAAAGAGGATTATAACTTTGATTTCGATCACTTAGACCAGCTGACAGTAGGGGGAAAAGCGCTTTCTATGTATCAGGAGGGCAACACCTGGTATTTTGGAGACGGAGAACCGGGACCGCAGAATTATCGTTTTAAAGTGGTATATGACGCGGGAAATAAGGCAGAGACAGAGATGTTTACCTGGTATATAAATGAACCAGTTTCAAACTTTGCACCGGTGCAGCTGACCTATACCGTAAAACTGATAAACCCAAAGACGGCGGATGGAACCTATGGAAAATATGACCGGGACGGCAGCCAGCACTATGAAGGGCTCTATACCAATCAGGAGGCGGTCCTGTATCCGGTAGACAGCCGTGGAAATGAGTATCGGCCAGAAGAATTCCCGAAGCCGACCGTATCATATGTGGTAGAACATGGAAGCCAGGAACCGGGATCTGATCCTACCCCGACCCCGAATCCAGGCAATAACGGAGGCGGAAGCCACGGCGGTCACGGAGGCGGAAGTAGTTCTGGCAGTAAAAAGTCTTCGACTACAACCGCGTCGGGACCGGCAGCCCAGCCGACGGAACCGGTTACGCCGGTTGTACCAGAACCTCAGCCGGTTGTACCGGCAGAAGGACTTCCGAAGACCGGGGATACGGATCGGATGGATGTGCCGATGGCTCTGCTGGCAATTGGAATGATGGCAGCAGCTTATGTATTAATGACGGGCAGAAAAAAGACGGAAGAGTAAGACAAGATATAGAAAAATAAAAATTGCCCGGTTATAAGAGCAGGTTTTTAGGGCGGCGCCAGAAAAAATGGCGCTGTCCTAAAACTATGCTGTTATCTGTTTCGTTTTGTATGCAAATTAATACATCATTTATAAAAATATATAATTTGCTTAATAAATAAAGGCGCAGAACGTTTCACGGGCAAAGATGGAGGGATCGATGCAAAAGTGGACACGGAAAGCAGCGGCTGTGATAGCTGTCATCTGTCTGGCGTTCGGTACAGCAGGGGTGGTAATGCATAAATGGGATGAAATGCGTCAGGAGAAGGCGCAGGAAGAGTTGACTGCCCAGGTTGTGGGAATGTCAGAAGCAGGGACGACGGGAGAAACAATGCCGGAGAAAAAAGTGCCAGAAGTGGAAAATGAGATAGGTGAGACGAATGCAATAAAGGAGACAGAATATGTGTCAGCAATTGATTTTTCAGCGCTGGATTTCCAGAATCCGGACGTCGTTGCCTGGATTCAGATTCCGGGAACTCAGATCAATTATCCGGTGGTTCAGGGGAAGGACAATGATTATTACCTGCACCGTGACCTGAACGGACAGAAGAGCACGGCGGGCACGATTTTTCTGGACTATGCCGATCAGGCAGATTTTTCGTCCCTGCATAATGTGCTGTACGGCCATCACATGAAGAATGGAAGTATGTTTAAGGACATTTCCAGATACAAGGATCAGGGCTATTTCGATCAGCATTCAGAAATCATTCTTTATACGCCGGAGCGGGAGATTCATTTAAAAGCCCTGGCGGCTGTCTGCACATCGCCGGATGCGATCCGCCGGAAAACGGAGTTTGCATCGGGAGAAGAATTTGCGTCATATATTCAGCAGATGACAGCGGGCGCGAGCGCGTCCGCGCCGGTCGAGGGGACGATCGTGCGTTTGTATTCATTTGTGACATGCAGCTATGAATTTAACAATGCCCGGACAATTCTATATGCGTATGAGGCGGCAGAATAGAATGGGAAATAGATCTATAACAGGAGGTAAGAATATGAAGAAGTTAGAGACAAAGGGGAGGAGCCGGAAACAGAGGCATCATTTGTTTCATAAAGAAATGAAGCAGATGAAGCGTCTTTTGTCTGTCTGTTTGTGCACCAGTATGATCAGTACCAGTATTGGAAGTACGACGGCGCTGGCAGCAACGGCTCCGCTGTTGGAAAAGAATGAGGCGGAAGAAGAAAATCAGAATTTTGTCCTGGATCAGGAAGAGCTGAGTGAGGCACTATTAAAAGCGGTGAAAGGAAAACCGGTCAAGGAAGATGCCCTAACCTTTGAGGGAGAAGAATCAGAAGCGTATGAGACACTGTTTCAGGAAGATGGTTCCCTCTTTGAATTGCATCCGGATGTGAAAGCACCGGACGGAAAGGTAAATTTAAAGGTCTATGCGAGACTGGATGAAAAAGAGGATCTGGATCATTATACGATCACGGGCGAGGAAGAAATTTTATTTCTGCTGTTAAATCGTTCTTCTGAGAAAGAATATGGGCAGATAGAGGTAGATGGAAAACGAAGCGGAAAAGTTTCGATTCTCTCATCTAAAGAGTTAAAGAAGCAGATCCAGGATGAAGAAATGGAAGCAAGCGAAGAAACGGGAGTTTCCATTTCGAATGGTGCGGAAGAAAAATCAAATAAAACGGCTGGAGAGTCTGAGAAGAAAGAAAATGTAAAAGAGACAGATTCGCAGGAACCAGAAAAAGAGAATCCGGTGGAAACTCCGGAAAAGGTGGACAAGTCAGAGAACCCGGCAAGTGAACCGGAAAAAGGTTCAGAGGCGGAAAATCCGGCGAATAAAGCAGAAAACGGGGCAGAAGCAGAGAACCCGGCAAACGAGCCGGAAAAGAGCCAGGAAGCAGGCTCGGGTGCGGGTGATGCGGGAAAAACAGGTACCCCAGAAGAAAAGGACAGTCAGCCGGATGCAGATTCGGGCTCAGAAAAGGAAAAGAATGATTCTGCAGGCAGCGAAGCAGGGGACGTGGCGCAGGTATCGCGATCGGATCATTTTAAGATGTTTCTGACAGCGGCATCGGCGACGGCGAGCGAGATACAGACGGAAGATGAGACATCGGAGAAAGAAACGAATACAGCCGACCAGCCGGATGCGGAGACGGAAGTCGAGATAGAAGACGGAGCAGAGCGGCTAGAGGGCGAGACATATGAGAGCGTTCTTCTTAAAAATACGGCAGCTGCTGCATTCGTGACGACCGCTGCAGAGCTGGGACTTTCCGGCAGTGTGGATGATGCGGTCTACACGGTCAATACAGATTCCGCTGTACTTACCCTGACGGTACCGGCGGGTGCGTTTGAAGAAAAAGTAAAGCTGAAAGCAGAAGAGATCAAGGACGGAAGCGAAGAACATCAGACATTGAGCGATCAGATCCATGAAGAAGGATACCGCGCGGATTCCTTTACAGCCTTTGATGTGAAATTTGTAAACGAGGCAGGAGAGGAAGTCGAGCCATCCGAAGAAGTCAAGGTCAGCATTCAGTTTAAAAAGAATGCAGTTGAAAGTGAGACAGGAGAAAATTTGGAAGAGACAAAAATCCTGCATATTCATGAGGATGTCATCACAGAACTTTCTGAGGTTGAAATCCAGGATAGCACAGAGGACAGTGAAAAGACAGCAAAACTGACCTTTGGCGTCAACGAATTTTCTATTCTGCTGGCTTTAAACGAGGCAGCTGCCGGTGTGGCAGAGGTAAATGGGACAGCGTATGATACGCTGGAAGCTGCATTCGCGGCAGCAGACGATGGGGATACGGTGAAGGTGCTGAAAAACTGTGGACTGTCAAAAGCCGTTTCAGTTGATAAAGCTCTTACACTTGATTTGAATGGAAAAGTAGTAAAAGTAAAAGTAGTTCCGGAAGCAAAAGCAAAACAGACAATCAGTGCATTTGCGGTTGCGGAATCGGTAACCTTTACGGTTTTGAATGGTCTGCTTGGCGGAAGCGGCAAGGGTGCAGATAACCGTGCGATCGAGGCAAACGGCGGAACAGTCATTCTGAGGAATACGATTCTGGCAGGTTTTCAGGCGTTATCTGGAAACGGCGGCGCTGTTTTGATGAATGGAGGTACGCTGGAAGCAGAGAAATGTAATTTCGGTTATTTTACAAGAGAAGATAATAATTACAAAGAATATAGTGGACAGGGAAATTTCGCCCAGAGCGGAGGTGCTGTCTATACTTCTCAGGCAGCGGTTAAAATGGAGAAGTGTAATTTGTTTTATAACAGCGCGATTGATATGACAGGAACGACCGGACAGTATTGGTTTGGCGGCGGTGCGCTTTTTGCAGATCGCGGAACGGTGACACTGAATGAAAATTATTTCTTCTCTAATACATCTAAGGATTATGGTGGAGCAATCCATCTGGATGCGGTGCAGACGGCAGAATTGACAGGCAACCGGATTCGAAATTCACATGCTTATAACCATCGGATTACAGAGATGGCAGCCAGAGGCGGCGATGGCGGTGCGATTTACAGCCGTATATCGAAAACAGTTACATTGAAGAACAATGTCATTACAGAAAATAGCAGCATGGGAAATGGCGCCGGGCTGTGGGTACTTGGAGCGGCTGATTGTGTTCTGACATTGGAAGGAAATACCATTGCTAAGAATGAAGCGGGTCAGCGTGGCGGCGGTATGAAGCTGAATATGGATAAGAACAGCCAGGTGAATTTAATCAGTGGTTTGATCAGTGAAAATAGATCGTCTGGCTTTGGCGGCGGAATTGATTACACGAATCACGAGAATCCAACGCTTCATCTTACGAATGTTCTGATAACAGGAAATCGGGCATCGCGTGGTGCAGGAATCTGGGCGTGCCCGACCTCTGAGACAGAGGTTTATTCAACTTTGGGCGGCGCTTTTTATGGAAATAAGGCAACTGGGAAGACAGGCGGCATTTCCTATTCTTATGAAGCATCAGGAGATGAGATCCGCTATGAAGGAACCGATACACCGGATAAGTTCTCGATTCAGAGCAACCCGCCGAGCGCAACTACCCACATTTCTGTTTCCGGTCGTTCTCTGGGCGGCGGTGTGATCAGATGGTATTCTGATGAGGCGGAAAATCGCTATCAGGCTGGAAATCCAGAAGCGGATCCGGCTATTTATACCAATACAAATAAGTCATTTGGTTTACATGGAGAGTTGAGTGAGGAGCACCAGAAATTGGCGTCTTCGGAGGCGCAGCTTGTTATCAGTGACAATGTTTCCAAGCGTGGCGGCGGTATTGCAACGAACAGTCCAGTCGTGATTGGTATGGAATATGCAGATGTGGCGGTAGAAGTAACCAAAAAATGGACCGAAGAAACTCATCCAGACCACGTGTACGTGGATCTCTACCGCGTAGGCGATACGAGCGGTGAAAAAGTGAAGCTCGACAGTCACGCAGAACTAAATGCGGAGAATAACTGGTCGGCGTCGTTTGAGGATCTTCCGTCAAAATGCGTTTCGAATGGAGAGGTGGAAGATTGTCACTATATTGTGGAAGAAGAAACGCTGGAAGGATGGAAGGGAAGTTCCAGTACAGAATATGACAAGGAAAACAAAACCTATCACATTACACTGACCAATGCACCAATCCGGTACGGCAGCCTGACGGTTTCCAAAGAGGTCACCGGAAGCGGAGACAAGGAAAAAGCGTTCACGTTTAAAGTAACCTTGCAGGGCGGCACTGCATTGAACGGAAATTATGGCGATATGGAATTTGTCGATAATGTAGCAACATTTACATTAAAGCACGGCGCCTGCGGACGCATCACCAATATATATTGATGAATGGGACCTATAGGGCTCGAACCTATGACCCTCTGCTTGTAAG